>Ga0209187_1002780_pt1 | contig 15794 bp, 11 predicted proteins | sample BantaG_FD_187430 | JGI IMG/M metagenome (GOLD analysis project Ga0209187, IMG submission 187430) | Marine algal microbial communities from Bantry Bay, Ireland - BantryBay_4 metaG (SPAdes) (version 2) | ecosystem: Host-associated > Algae > Red algae > Unclassified | place: Bantry Bay, Ireland... | reverse complement strand
CGATGCCGCACTGGATATGCGCATGAACCAGGGAGGAGAAAGAAAAGCAGATGAAGTCATCAATACTTATTCTGCCGAAGATCTTCAGTCGGTTTTTAGTCGTTATGGCGAATTGAGAAACTCAAAGACTTTGGCACAGGCCATTGTGAATGATCGAAAAATTCGAAAAATTCGTACGATCGGAGATCTACTAAAAGTAGTGGATCCACTGATTCGCGGCCAACGAAACAAATATTTATCACAGGTCTTTCAGGCTATCCGGATTGAGGTAAACGAAGAAATGGAGGTTCTAAAAGACTTTTTAACGGCTTCGCTCAAAGTACTTAAACCCGGTGGCAGACTGGTGATCATGTCTTACCACTCTTTGGAAGATCGTCTGGTGAAAAATTTTTTTAAATCAGGAAACTTTGACGGAGAACTGGAAAAAGATTTCTACGGAAATATTAACCGACCCTTTAAATTAATTACTAAAAAAGCAGTGTCGGCTAGTGAAAAAGAACTAAAGATCAACTCCAGGTCCCGCAGTGCGAGACTTAGAATTGCTGAAAAACTGGCAGAACCAAATGGCTAAGAAAAAAAAACTTAAAGACTATTTTGAACTGGGGGATCTAAGTGCTTCCCTGATACTCAAAAATATGCCTTTCGTTTTATTCCTGAGCTTCTTGATTCTCATTTATATTGCGAATGCCCATTTGTCCGAAAAAAAAGTAAGACAAATTCAGGTATTACAAAAAGAAATACAGGAAATCCGCTGGCATTATATGTCTATACAATCTGAACTGATGTACAGTACCCGTAGAACCAAAGTGGCCAATTCCGTAGCCAGTGAAGGTTTGCGAATACCAAAAGGAGCTCCGAAGAAAATTGTAATTCCTAAAAAGAAGAAATAGGACGGCCATGGCGGATATTAAAAATGAAGTGCTCTATCGAGTTTACGGAGTATTGGCACTCATCGTTTTAGTGGCAGTGATACTATTTGGAAAGGTCGTCAAAATTCAGATTGCCGAAGGTGACAAGTGGCGAAGACAGGGGGATAAAAAAGTGAAATTTGAAAAAGTAATTGCCGAGCGTGGCAATATATATTCGGAGGATGGCAAATTATTGGCCACCTCACTACCGTTCTTTGAAATACGATTTGATTTAAACTCTAGCGCAATGAGTGAAAAAGACTTCAACGATAACGTTGATTCTTTGGCATATTGCTTAGCGACTTTTGTTGATAATATTTACGAATTAACGCCAGGTGGTTATAGACAATTACTCATTGATCAACGGGCTGCCGGCGAACGGTACATGCTGATCAAAAAAAATGTTACCTACACCGAACTCGAAAAAATTGAAAATTTCCCACTTTTTAACCTGGGACAGTATCGAGGAGGTTTTATTGTCAAAAGAGAAAGTAAAAGGGATCCTCCTTTTAAAATGTTGGCCCACCGAACTATCGGATACATACGAGAAGGCGCCAACAAGGTGGGACTCGAAGGTTTCTTTGACGAAGACCTGGGTGGAACTGCCGGTAAAAAACTAATGCAAAAAGTAGGGAATGATATCTGGATTCCAGTAAACGACCTTACCGAAATAGAACCTGAAAACGGACAGGATTTAGTGACCACCATCAATGTGGAACTACAAGAGACCGCCCAGACTGCGTTGGTTCGTGCCCTCAACTACCACGATGCGGATCATGGATGTGCCATTATCATGGAAGTTAAAACGGGTGCGATCAGAGCCATCGCTAACGTGGGTAAAACCGAAAAAGGTACACTCTGGGAAACCTACAATTACGCCGTAGGGGATGCTATCGAACCTGGCTCTACTTTTAAACTGGCTCCGATGATGGCACTGCTGGATAAGGGAGCAGTTTCGCTGGCAGACAGTATCGACCTGGAAGAAGGCCGAACTACTTTTTACGAAGAAATAATGGAAGATTCTTCTCCCCACGGACTAGAAAAAGCCACCGTTAGAAGAGCATTTGAAATATCTTCTAACGTTGGAATTGCCAAAATGGTAGAGGCAGCTTATGGTGGCGAAGGTGGTGCGATAGAATTTATTAACCAGCTTCGAAAATATAATTTACATCTGCCAACGGGAATACAGATTGAAGGGGAAGGATCCCCTTTTATCAAAGAAGCCTACAATAAAGAAATGGATTGGAGTGGTATTACACTCCCGTGGATGTCGATCGGTTATGAGGTGTTGATTACACCCTTACAATTGTTGACTTTTTACAATGCGGTGGCCAACGATGGACAAATGATGAGGCCTTATTTAGTATCGGAAATTCAGGATTTTGGCGTGACTACCAGAAAATATAAACCGACCGTGATCAAAAAAAGCATTGCCAAGGCAGAAACGATTGCGCAGGCAAAATCATTACTCGAAGGAGTTGTAAAAAGAGGAACGGCCAAAAAGTTGGCTACCGATCGCTATAATTTTGCGGGTAAAACGGGAACTGCTCAAATCGATTATCGAAAGTTTAATCGACGGAGAGCCAACTTAAAACACCGAGCTTCTTTCGTCGGATATTTTCCTGCCGAAGATCCGGTTTATAGTTGCATCGTTATGATCACCAATCCCAGAGAACATGGGTTTTATGGTGGAGAGGTAGCTGGACCCGTATTTCGGGAGATCGCCGATAAATGTTTTGCTACCCGTATCGAGATGCACCGTGCGATGAATTCGTATGCTAAACCAAAATTAGTGAACTACGAATTACCCGCCATGGAAATCGGCAAAAAAGATGCAGTAAATTATCTATTGGATTATTTTAAACTGCCTCACGAAAATCGGGCAACATCAGACTGGACGGTACTGCAAGCTGAAAGAGATACCGTAGTCATGCTACCGAGAGATTTGTCAAATTCAGTTATTCCAAACGTGAAAGGAATGACATTAATGGATGCGGTATATATTTTAGAAAATTTAGGTTTAAATGTGATAGCCTCAGGAGTTGGAAAAGTCCACCACCAGTCTATCCTTGCTGGCACAAAAGCCAAAAACCAAACGATAAAAATAAGATTGAACTAAAGAATTTTTAAACTCATAATTGAGAACTCCTCCGTTATGAAACACTATACTTTTTAAAACAGGCCACTTGAAACACGGCACTGTTGAAACACTGGATTGGGCTTCGGCCCTTGCTCCTTACACTATGAAACAGGAAATTTAGTAACCTCACTTTTTGTGAGGCTACTATAATTTTCCTAACAACAAACACTTTTGACTTCTTTACCAGAAATACTAAATGATATTTCAATAAAAAAAATTATTGGAACCACTGATCTTTCCATCAATCATTTGGTATTTGATTCTCGTAAAGTAAAACCAGCGGATTTATTCGTTGCCGTCAAAGGACACTCCCAGGATGGTCATCAATTTATTGACAAAGCCATTCGTAATGGAGCGAGCGTAATTGTTCTGGAACAATTACCGGCTATTATTGCTGAAAAAATAACCTACCTACTGGTTGACAACAGTGCCGAAGCATTGGGTCAAATGGCTGCGGCTTTCTACGGGCACCCTTCTCAACAGTTAAAACTGGTGGGAATTACGGGCACTAACGGAAAGACGACTACGGCTACTTTGCTTTTTGACCTGTTTACGTCGATGGGTTACAAGGTAGGATTGCTGTCTACCGTCGCAAATCGGATTGCTGGAAAAATAATTCCTAGTACTCATACGACGCCGGATGCAGTTGGTTTGAACGCACTGTTATCTGAAATGGTGGCAGCGGGTTGTGATTACGCTTTCATGGAGGTAAGTTCTCACGCAATTCACCAAAGAAGAATTGCGGGAATCACTTTCACCGGAGGTGTTTTTACTAATTTAACCCATGATCATTTAGATTATCACGGAACTTTTCGTGACTATATCTACGCAAAAAAACAATTCTTTGACGATTTGCCGAAAGCGGCTTTTGCGTTGACGAATATTGATGATAAACAAGGGGAGGTGATGGTACAAAATACCAAAGCAGAAATTGCTCGGTATAGTTTACGTCGCCTTACCGATTACAAGGCTCGCATCATTGACAATAGCCTGACGGGATTACATTTGGAATTAAACGAAGTTGAATTTTTCAGTCGATTGATTGGAGGATTTAATGCGTATAATCTTTTGGCAGTTTACGCTACGGCGCAATTATTAGGAATGGATCATATGGAAACGCTTACGAAAATGAGTGGCTTGCATTCGGCGGAAGGAAGGTTTGAATATTTGATCCATCCAACTACTTTAGTTTACGCCATCGTGGATTACGCGCATACCCCCGATGCACTGGAAAAAGTTTTATCGACACTTAAAAAATTGCGTCGGTCTAAAGAACAAATTCTGACCGTCATAGGATGTGGCGGTGATCGGGATAAACAAAAGAGACCGATTATGGCGGAGGTCGCAGTCCGCTATAGCAATCAGGTAATATTGACTTCTGATAATCCAAGGACCGAAAATCCCGAAACGATTATTCGGGAAATGGAAGCGGGAATATCGGAGACGGACAAAAATAAAGTCTTGTCTATTACCAATCGAGAACAAGCCATTCGTACAGCCTGTAAGCTGGCGCGTCCGGGAGATTTTGTACTCGTTGCCGGAAAGGGACACGAAAAATATCAGGAAATCAACGGGGTAAAACATCCTTTTGACGACCAGGAAATAATAAAAAAAATATTCGCTTTGTAGGGAATGCGAAAATTTAAAAGGTATTTGATAGCGTGAGGAAAGGATCGCTTTTAACAGTAAAGAACTTATCCTTATACGTAATCTTACGTTAAAAAGAAGCCAAATGGCCAACGGCCATCAAAGAACCTTTATTCGTACGAGAATTAATTATTCTCAGATTTAAATTAACAGCAAGTGATAAATATCAAAAGTTTATCGCTGCTGTTAGATTTTTTAAAAAAAGACTTGTTCTGTCGAAGCTGATTAAGCGAAAACGAGCAAATTTTATTTTGAACGATGCAAAATTTTTATTCATAGCCGAGTTATGGATAAATAATTTTAAAGAAGTGCAAGATAAAATTTGCCGTTTGCAAGAATATCAAGCTTCGGCAAAACAAGTCTGCAGACTAAACGCCAGCTAGAATGCTGTATTATTTTTTACAGTGGTTAGAGGAGACTTATAACCTGGACATTCCTCCAGTGTATCAGTACCTAAGTTTTCGGGCCGGAGTTTCGTTAATCATATCGCTGATTATCAGCATCCTGTATGGTGAAAGAATCATACGACTTTTGAAAAAACTACAGGTGGGAGAAACCGTACGGGATCTTGGACTGGCTGGACAAAAAGAAAAAGAAGGAACTCCGACGATGGGTGGACTACTGATTATTTTATCCATTCTGACTCCCTGTTTATTGATGGCCGAGATCGGTAATATTTATATTATCGTGATGATTATTGCTACGCTTTGGATGGGCGCTATCGGTTTTCTGGACGACTATATCAAGGTTTTTAAAAAGGATAAAAAAGGATTGAGTGGGAAATTTAAAATTGTGGGGCAGGTAGGGTTAGGTTTAATCGTCGGACTTACGATGTTATTCCATGACGGAATTTATGTCCGAATGAATTTGAATACAGCACAGGCTCAAGGATACGAAGTTATTGGCCAACCCTGGATTCAGGAAGGCAAAGCAGGATCGGATTCAGTCGTCAAAATGTCCAAGGTGAAAACTACGCTGACCAATGTTCCTTTTTTAAAGCACGATGACTTTGGAAATAATAGCTTTGACTACGCACAATTGTTGCCTTTTTTTGGAGACAATGCGCATAATATGGTTTGGTTAATTTTTATTCCGATGGTTATTTTGGTAGTGACGGCAGTAAGTAATTCAGCTAATCTGACCGATGGAATAGATGGATTGGCCACTGGACTCAGTGGAATTATTGGAGCGACTTTAGGTATTCTTGCGTATCTCTCGGGAAACGCGATTGCGGCCAATTACCTTGATATTTTGTATCTGCCAGACACGGGGGAATTATTAATTTTTGCCGCCTGTTTTGTGGGTGCATGTATTGGGTTTTTATGGTACAATTCGTTTCCGGCGAAAGTCTTTATGGGCGATACCGGAAGCTTGATGTTAGGCGGAGTCATTGCGGCTTTTGCGATTTTGATTCGCAAAGAATTACTGGTTCCGATCTTATGCGGGGTGTTTTTAGCGGAGACTTTATCTGTCATGATTCAGGTCACCTATTTTAAACACACTAAAAAGAAATATGGCGAAGGGCGACGGATATTTTTAATGTCACCACTGCACCACCATTATCAAAAGAAAGGAATGCACGAAGCGAAAATTGTGACGCAGTTTTGGATTGTAGGAATTCTGTTGGCTGCGTTGACCATCATAACACTTAAAATTAGATAAGTATTATGAAAAAAATAGTGATACTCGGTGGAGGAGAGAGTGGAGTAGGTGCGGCTATCCTGGCAAAAACAAAAGGACATCCGGCATTTTTATCGGATAGTGGTACGCTGAAAGCAGCTTACCGGGAAAAACTGGAAAGAAATAATATTCCCTACGAGGAAAATAACCACGATCAGCAACGTATTTTTTCGGCGGATCTCATCGTGAAAAGTCCGGGTATTCCGGACAACGTTCCGTTAATAAAAGCATTGATGGAGGCTGGTATTCCGATTATTTCGGAAATTGAATTTGCGGGCAAACACACGAATGCCGTGATCATCGGCATCACTGGAAGTAACGGAAAAACGACTACCGCCAACCTAACGTACCACCTGCTAAAAACAGGAGGACTCGACGTAGGACTGGGAGGAAACATCGGTCGTAGCTTTGCCGAAATGGTCGCCGTAGCACCACACGAATATTACGTACTGGAACTGAGTAGTTTTCAGTTGGACGGAATCGAATATTTTCAACCCGATGTATCGATTTTACTGAATATTACTCCCGATCATTTGGATCGGTATGATTATAAAATGGAAAATTATATTGCTTCCAAATTTAGAATTATTAAGAATCAACAAGCGGAAGATATTTTTATTTATAACGAAGAAGATAAAAATATAACTCATTTTTTAAAAGGAAAAGAATTGTTACCAGTTTTAATAAAAGTTACAATGAATAGCGCTGATGATACGAAAATTAATACTGGAGAAGAGCATCATTTTGATTTAAAGAAAACGAGCCTCAAAGGATTACACAATCGGTTTAACGCCGAGTGTGCCATCCACGCCGCGCTTTCACAGGGTGTCAATAAAGAAGATATTCAGCGTGGCCTGGAAACTTTTAAAAATTCACCACACCGACTGGAAGTGATCGCAACTATTGACGGAATAACTTACATCAACGATAGCAAAGCTACCAACGTTGATTCGGTTTATTACGCTTTACTAGCCACAGAAGGCCCAATTGTTTTGATCATTGGAGGCGTGGATAAAGGCAACGACTACGGAGCAATTATTTCATTGGTCAAAGAAAAAGTAAAAGGAATCGTCTGCCTCGGTATCGATAACGAAAAAATAAAAGTCACCTTTTCTATGATGGTAGAAAAAGTGGTGGAAGCAGATAGTATGGAAATGGCTATCATGGAAAGTCGTAAAATGGCTCAATCTGGTGATCAGATACTTTTATCTCCAGCTTGTGCCAGTTTTGATTTATTTAAAAATTATGTAGACCGTGGAGAACAGTTTACGGAAATTGTAAGAGGTAGTGCGTAATAGCTATTTACTCTCTTTAATCGCGTTAGAGGGAAGCCAACGGCAGATTAAGTTAATTCCTAAACCTTGATTCGCATTATACGCATTGTTGATTAATCAGAAGCTAATAAAAAAATGACCCTCGGATCTAAATTATATACGAAGTTAAAGGGAGACCATGCCATTTGGATGATTGTATTCATTCTGGCCTTGTTTTCTGTATTGATCGTTTATAGTTCTACCGGACATATTGCGTTTAAGGAGCAGGGTGGTAATACGGAATTTTACCTAATAAAACACCTTATTTTTATTATAGGTGGACTTGTGTTGACCGTCGCTTGTTACCAAATGCACTACACGAGATTCTTACGGATTTCGCCGTTGTTGTTGCTATTTTCGATTCCATTATTAGTTTATACGATCGCTTTTGGAACCGACGTAAACCAGGCCCGACGATGGATTGAACTACCGTTTATAGAAATGACTTTTCAAACATCTGATTTTGCCAAACTGGCTTTAATCATTTATGTAGCGAGAGCCATTTCATCCAAGCAAGATTATATCAAGGATTTCAAAAGTGGATTCCTGCCGATCGTAATGCCGATCATTATTATTTGCGGATTAATCGCACCAGCAGATTTGTCAACGGCCATGTTGCTCTTCATGACCTGTCTGTTGATGATGATTATGGGACGAGTAGCTTTTCGGGATATCAGTTGGCTCATCCTGATGGGGGTGGCAACTTTTGGGTTTTTAATTGCACTGGGATCCGTCTATCCGGATATGATTCGGGTAAGTACCTGGATCAGTCGGATGAACGAATTTCTCGACAATACCGATGGTGGGTACCAAATTCAACAAGCCAAAATTGCCATCGCAGATGGTGGACTTTTTGGGTTGGGTCCCGGAAACAGTATCCAGCGGAATTTTTTACCGGCACCTTATTCTGATTTTATTTTTGCAATCATCATCGAAGAATACGGATTAATTGGTGCCTTTATCGTCATTGCAATGTACGTGCTTTTATTTTTCCGAATTGTACGGATTATTACCAATAGTCCAAAAGCATTTGGAGCAATGTTGGTACTTGGACTCGGATTAATTATCTGTATTCAGGCGTTGGCAAACATTGCCGTCTCGGTGCATTTGGTACCCGTGACCGGATTGACATTGCCAATGATTAGTATGGGAGGAACCTCCATTATATTTTCGAGTATTGCTTTTGGGATGATCCTGAGCGTGAGTCGGTATATTGAAAAAATATAAAACATGGAGCAGAACCAGCTAAGAGTGATGATCAGTGGTGGCGGAACCGGAGGCCATGTTTATCCGGCGATTGCGATTGCCAATGAAATAAAAAAACAAGTACCTAACGCTGCTATACAATTTGTGGGAGCACAGGGAAAAATGGAAATGGAAAAAGTCCCGAAAGCGGGATATCCAATTGAAGGGTTGTGGATTAGTGGATTTCAGCGAAGGCTGACATTACAGAATCTCGCCTTTCCATTTAAATTATTGCACAGTTGGTGGAAAGCCCGGGGAATTATCCAGCGGTTTAAACCTGATGTCGCTATTGGGGTAGGAGGATACGCAAGTTATCCGACGCTGGCAATGGCCAGTTGGATGGGAATTCCGACCATGATTCAGGAGCAAAACTCCTACGCAGGCGTCAGTAATAAAATGTTGAAAGGGAGTGTGCAAAAAATTTGTGTAGCGTACGAAGAGATGCAAAACTTCTTTCCATCTAAAAAAATAGTCTATACTGGAAATCCGGTCCGAAGTGATATCTGGGAAATGGACGATCAGCGTACGGAAGCATTGACCCATTTTGGGTTAAAAGATAAAAAAAACATTCTGGTTTTTGGCGGTAGCCTCGGGGCTAAAACCTTAAACGAAGGAATGGCTAACAATTTTGATCGGCTGAAAGCAGCGGATGATATACAAGTAATCTGGCAGGTGGGTAAATTTTACCACGCCGATTATAAACAATCCGCTACGGCCCAGTTGGATAACGTTCGACAGATGGAATTTATCGACCGGATGGATCTGGCCTACGCGGCGGCGGATGTAGTGATTTGCCGGGCGGGTGCCTTGACTATTTCGGAGCTCTGTTTGGTTGGAAAGGCGGCGATCTTTATTCCTTCGCCCAACGTAACCGGAGATCATCAAACCAAGAATGCCATGGCGCTGATTCGAAATAACGCCGCCAGGATGCTAAAGGATAAAGATGGTAATAAAATGATCGAAATGGCGATGGAATTATTGCAAGACGAGACCGCCCGCACACAGTTAGAGACGAATATGCGACGGATGGCAAAGCCGAATGCCGCCCGGGAAATAGTCACAACGTTGCGGTCAATCGCCAGGACATAGATGAATTTTAAGGGTAAAATTCAATCTTTTTGAAAAAACATAGTGCAAAAGTAGGTTAAAAAAGCATTATCTGTGAATTATTTTAAATACGGCATATCCTTTGTTTATTTTGTTGGTAAACAGCGGATTATATATGTAGAAGTTATTTAACAACTTCATAAAAAAGATTAAACGCTGTGAACGATATTCAAAAAGTGTATTTCATCGGAATCGGTGGTATTGGAATGAGTGCACTGGCGCGGTACTTCAATAGCCGCAAGGTGGCCGTTTTTGGATATGACAAAACAGCAACGACCTTGACCAAAAAGTTGGTAGAGGAAGGAATGATGATTCATTACGAAGATGATATTTCGCAGATACCCAAAGGAATAGATCTGGTAATTTATACACCGGCTATTCCCAAGAATCATCGTGAGTTAAATTATTTTCAGAAGCAAGGTTTTCCAATTAAAAAAAGAGCCGAAGTATTGGGAATGATTAGTCAGACTCAACGGACGATTGCTGTCGCAGGTACACACGGAAAAACGACCACTACTTCTATTCTGACGCATATATTACGAGTAGGTGGAGTGGATTGCACCGCTTTTTTGGGCGGTATCGCTAATAATTTTTCTTCCAATTACGTGGAAGGCAAATCCGATTGGGTAGTCGTAGAAGCAGATGAGTATGATCGTTCATTTTTGCACCTGCATCCGGAAATTGCGGTGATTCTTTCGATGGACGCGGATCATCTGGATATTTATGGTGCGGATAAGGAAGTAAAAATGGGCTTTCGGATCTTCGGATCACAGGTCAAAGAAAACGGAAAATTACTGGTTAACCAAAAGTGGATAACCGAATATTTGAATAATGAGGAATTTCAGGATAAAGTGAAAACTTATGGATTGGAAACGGGAGATTATCACGCAACTAAAATAAAAGTTGTAAATGGATATTTTGTATTTGATTTTAAATCAAAAATGTCCGATATTGATGGTCTTCAATTCAATTTACCTGGACACCATAATATCGAAAATGCCACCGCGGCAATTGCTGTCGCGTTGGGGTTAGGCGTATCCGTCGATGCCATTCGTCGGTCGCTCGTCTCATTCAAAGGAATAAGACGAAGATTTGAAATTATTTATCGTGATGAAAAAGTAATTTATATCGATGATTACGCGCATCATCCCTCGGAACTCAAGGCCGCTATCCACGCGGCGAGAACTTTATTTCCGACCAAACGAATTACGGGTGTTTTTCAACCGCACTTGTTTAGTCGAACCAGGGATTTTTTGCCGGAATTTGCCGAGGTACTTAGCATACTGAACGAAGTAATTCTCCTGGATATATATCCAGCCCGGGAACTTCCGATTGCCGGGGTGACGTCCGAAGCAATTTATCGATTAATTACCAACGAAGCTAAAGTGTTAACGACCAAGCAAGATCTACTCGATTTGTTGGCCACCAGAGATCTGGAAGTTTTAATGACATTGGGCGCTGGGGATATTGATACCCTCGTTGCTCCCATCAAAGAACAACTGATCCATGGCTAGAAAACAAATAAAGGACAATATGCTGGGACGTATCCTGGCCTACGCGACGGTTTTTTTGGTGGCGGTAGTTATTGTTACCATGGTGCAGCGTAAAAATTCCAATCGAGCTACGGACCTAGTGTACAAGATTGAGGCGTTACGCTCGGGAGATTTTTTGATTAAGTCAGAAGATGTTCTTGAAATCATTGAGCGGTCTTTCGGGCACGAAATTATTGGTGAACCACTTGGTGAGCTGGATCTGGAACGGATGGAGCGTGTTTTAGAAAACGCCCCCTTTATTCTATCCGCAGATGCCTACGTGGATGCGGAAGAGGTCGTGCATTTGGAAATAAAACAGCGCGAACCGATTGTAAGGATTATGGATCGGGACGGGCAGCAATATTATCTGGATCAAACTGGAACCAGAATGAAATTGTCGGATCATTTTACGGCACGGGTACTGGTAGCTACGGGAGATATTCCTCCTTACGATCCGGAATTTCCAACCGCCGAGAATAATAATCTGCGCTACGTTTTCGAACTGACCCAGAAGATTCTAAAAGACGAATTTTTAGAAAATCTGATCGGTCAGATTTACGTAAGTCGTCAAAATGAATTGCAAATGGTTCCCATTGTGGGCGAGCAGCGGATCATTTTAGGAAATACGGAAGATTTGGACGATAAAATATTTCGGTTAAAAACTTTTTATCAGGAAGCCATGTCCCGAATGGGATGGAATAAATATAAAACAATCAATTTAAAATTTAAAAACCAGGTAGTGTGCAAAAAACGGTAACCAAAAATTTACAGAAGCCGACTCCCTACCAAAAAAAAGTACTATGATGGAAAACAAAAATTTACACGACGCCCCCGTTGTGGTAGCCCTCGATATCGGGACTACTAAAGTATGTGCCATCGCTGGCCGCAGGGACGCGAATGGTAAAATCGAGATTCTGGCCATCGGTAAGGTAGAATCCGAAGGGGTTTCCCGTGGCGTGGTCTCCAACATCGAAAAAACTGTAAAAGCGATTAAACAGGCGATTGCCATCGTTGAGCGCCAAACGGGAAAAGAGGTGAAGGTGGTACACGTGGGTATTGCAGGGCAACACATCAAGAGTGTTCAGCACCGCGGTATTCTTACCCGTGAAAGCGACCTTACAGAAATTGATGCCGCTGATATCCAAAAATTAATCACCGATATGTACAAACTCGTACTGCCTCCTGGTGATAAAATTTTACACGTTATTCCTCAGGAATATACGGTTGATGGAGAACAGGGAATTACGGATCCGATCGGGATGTCCGGGGTTCGTCTGGAAGCTAATTTTCATATTATTACCGGTCAGATTACCGCTTCCAACAATATTCACCGTTGCGTGGAAAGAGTAGGATTGAAGGTAGGAGATATGACTCTGGAGCCGATTGCTTCTTCCGAAGCAATCTTGAGTAGTGAAGAAAAAGAAGCTGGTGTAGCGCTGGTAGATATTGGTGGAGGAACTACGGATATTACTATTTTTCACGAAGGAATCGTACGTCATACGGCGGTAATTCCTTTTGGTGGAAACGTGGTAACCCGCGACATCAAAGAAGGATGTATGGTTTTACAGGATCAGGCTGAAAAACTGAAGCGCAACTTTGGATCTGCCATGTCAGAAGAAGTATACGACAATCGGATCATTACGATTCCTGGTTTGAAAGGTCGGGAGCCAAAAGAAATTTCTGAAAAAAATCTGGCACTGATCATTCAGGCTCGAGTAGAAGAAATTTTGGATTATGTTATCTGGGAAATCAGAAAATCTGGTTTTGAACGCAATCTGATCGGCGGTATTGTACTGACCGGAGGAGGCGCTTTGTTAAATCACCTGGATAAATTAACGGAGTTTCATACGGGTATGAGTTGTAGAGTTGGCATCCCCGTTGAGCATCTGGCACATGGCTATAGGCAGGAAATCTGCAGCCCTATTTTTGCTACGGGTCTCGGCTTACTATTCAGAGGAATTAGTGATGTAGAACGAGGAATCATCGACTACTCCGATTATATCGAAGCACCAGAAGCAGAAGTACCCGTTGTCGAAAACGAAATGTCAGCAGCAGAAAATGAAGACGATAAAGAACTAGTTACCGAAAATTCTAAAACCTGGTACGATAAGTTATTCCGTAAAACGAAGGAGTTTTTCGAAACAGGTGAGGATAAAGAATTTTAAATTTAGGAACTTGAAAAAAATATCTTATAACAGATGGAGTTTTCTTTTTACTTTACTCTTCGTTAAAAATACTTTCTTGCTTTAGCTCTTTTTGCTACTAGCAAAAGCCAACCCAGATACCTAGGCTATGTCTGCGTTTTTTGCCTCGATTAAAGAAAAAATAATTTATCCCCTTTGTTACAACTTATTCTTAACAAATTCCTTGGTTTTTCAATTTTAATTTGATTGTTAAAACCATTTGAAAACAAAAATATGGCCGTTAGCCTGTTAGCCAACTAGCCATAAAACATTTAGAAACACTAAAAAATAATATTATGCATTTTGATTTGCCAAAAGAAGAAGCATCTATCATTAAAGTCATCGGTGTCGGTGGCGGTGGTAGTAATGCCGTAACCCACATGTACAACCTCGGAATTCACGGCGTGGATTTCGCTATTTGCAACACGGACAGTCAGGCCATGAATCTGAGCCCGGTACCTAAACGTATCTCGCTAGGACCTGAACTCACGGATGGTCGTGGTGCCGGATCTAAACCTACGATCGGTCGTCAGGCTTGTCTGGAATCTATCGAAGAGGTAAAAAGATTTCTGGCCGATAACACGAAGATGTTATTCGTCACGGCCGGAATGGGTGGTGGAACCGGAACCGGAGCGGCTCCCATTATTGCCAAGGCTGCACAAGAGATGGACATTTTAACGGTAGGTATTGTTACGCTGCCTTTTACTTTCGAAGGTCGCCAGCGTACTACGCAAGGGGTAGAAGGACTGGACGAACTAAAGAAAAACGTGGATACCTTAATTGTTATTTCCAACGATAAACTGCGAGAAATTCACGGAAACCTTTCTCTGACCCAGGCATTTTCCAAGGCGGACAGTATTCTGTCTACCGCCGCAAAAGGGATCGCAGAAATTATTACCGTTGCTGGTTATGTAAACGTGGATTTTGAAGATGTCAATACTGTTATGCGAGATAGTGGGGTAGCTATCATGGGAACTGCGATGGCCGAAGGTCAGGATCGTGCAAAAAATGCAATTGACGAAGCCTTAAACAGTCCATTATTGGAAGACAATGATATTCGGGGTGCCAAGCATATTCTGGTGAATATCAGTTCTGGTTCTACGGAAGTAACGATGGACGAAATTTTTGAGATTACTGAATTTGTACAGGAAGAAGCAGGATATGGTACCAACTTGATCTGGGGTAATTGTCACGACGATGATCTGGGAGAAAAAATCAGTGTAACGGTAATTGCTACTGGTTTTGAACACCGTAAGAATAATAAATTTGAACCGGAAGTCGAGAAAATTGTAGTACCGCTGGATTCGGATCAACCAAAGAAAACCTCTTTGTACGATACGGGACACAATAGCGGCGAAACGAGCAGAACCATAGAGTTTGATAATGTTCGACCAACTACTCCTTACCGATCAACCGGTACACCATACTCTTACGAAGAGCCTTATGTAAAGGAGGTAGACAAAGAACGAATGCAGGAAGAAGATCGTCGTCGTCGGGAAATGGAAGCGTTACGTCGCGAACAGGAACGCAAAAGAATTGCTAATTTAAAACTCAATAATCCACAGACGGTGGTGGACATGGAGAATGAACCAGCTTACTTACGACGTAAGATAAATCTGGATGATGTGCCTCATTCTTCCGATACCGATCAAAGTAAGTGGACCATCAGCGATGATGCAGAACCGGAAATTCGCGAAGACAATAGTTTTTTGCATGATAATGTAGATTAAAAGTGAATTGCCACGAAGGCACGAAGACACAAAATTTTTTTTGCGAAAAAAACGGGACTACTCAGTGTTTTTGTGCCTTTGTGGCCACAGATTATTCATAAAAGATTCATCATAGATAACCGTTTCCCGGTAAGAAAATAATAATGGCAAATCGTTGTTTACCCTCCGGGTAGACGGTTGGCATAAGTTACACTAAGGTGTACTTATGCCTTTTTTTAGTGTGCCAGGCATGGCCGATACCTAGGTGGTGAAAGTCCACTACACGCTTAGTAGCGAGGAGTGTTAGCAGAAGGCAAGGGCGTAATCGCG
>Ga0209187_1002770_pt1 | contig 15845 bp, 15 predicted proteins | sample BantaG_FD_187430 | JGI IMG/M metagenome (GOLD analysis project Ga0209187, IMG submission 187430) | Marine algal microbial communities from Bantry Bay, Ireland - BantryBay_4 metaG (SPAdes) (version 2) | ecosystem: Host-associated > Algae > Red algae > Unclassified | place: Bantry Bay, Ireland... | reverse complement strand
AGACCTGATAATATCTCAGTCTTATAATTTACCTTTTGGCTTAAGTCAAATAATTTTATTACTGAATCCATAACTACACTTTACTTTCGGGCTGCAAAAGTAAGTGAAATATCAATAAGCAAAATATAATTGCGTAATATGAGAGCAATATTAGCGTAAACAAGATTATATTTCATATTATAATTTTTTATAATATGAGAATTATAATTCTATATTTTGACTTTTATCAGTACATAAAGGCACGGAAGCCTAACTCAGCAAGAGATCAGTTCAAAAAGTGATATCTGAAAATTAATATTTAAATGCGCCAGAAATAGGCTATAAATGACTTCCAAAAAGCCAATACTTCAATCGATAGGTAATCGTGTAGTATATTATTCTCTGTAAGGTCCGATAAGTCTTCAACCACACATGAGGATTCTGAGATACAAACTCAATCGTTGCATTCTCTGGAAATGCAGCCACGACATTATATCCATCGAATCTCAATATGTCAATCTTAGCAAATATATTATTGGCATTACGCGCGTCAGATGTATCGAGGTTTGCCATTAATGAAATCATTCTGAATATTCATTGCATGTATCATCATCTGTCTTAAAAACATATCGTTTTTAAATTACCTGGTATCCTTGCCTACTGATATCGAGAATGGAAGTCCATCTTCCGCAACACTTGGTAATGCCTCGAATGCAATATAGTAAAGCTAAATAGCTCAATTTTAGCTACGTTGGGCGTAGCCATATTATCATAAAATCAGGATATCATTTTCATGTTCTGAATTTCTTCTATAAAGTCTCATCGAACACATTTTCATAACTATTGTTAATGAGACTTATACCACAGGCAATGATTAAATCGTTAATATATTGAACGCAAATAACACTTCCATATGCCTTTAAAAATAAAAATCGACAAAAAACTCGATAAAGGATACGTCATTACGATTATATCTTCTAAAGCAAAGCAAATCATACCCAAAATCTTGTTTGATAATCGTATAAAATGGGGTCTGTATGATTTAATAAATCCAGAGATGCACACAGAAACTCTTTCCTAAATATTTGAGCATCCATTAGCAATTTCCAATTCTCGACTACTGCGTGAGGCTTTATGAATTTCATCGTATTTTTAAATTGCCCACTTATAACTCCCCATTTGCGAATTGATATTACTTTCTCTCGCTACCTATTACTAAATATCATACATTTTGCTCCCATATTAAAAATTGCTTGGACACATAAACACAATATTATATATGTTAAAATATGGCATTACAGATCATATACGCAATGCTTTCAGATCATCTACAGTGAATAAGTTTGGCTTGAAAATATTGACTTTAAGTCTCAATTCTTATAATTTAGGAATAACTACTAACTTATTTTCCATGAGACATCAAATAGAAATAATTGAGAAAAAACCATTTGGCCTTGTTATCAAACATATCTCAACAAATATTATTCAAATGATTTCAGAATATGAATTTCAAAAAAGAATTGATTGGGGTATTTATGAAGTCGTCAACCATTATTCAGATTCTAAACCTAAAAATGCATGAGTCATAATTGCTAAATAATTGGATAGATACCAATTCCCTACTTTCTATAAGTTTACATATATAGGGTATTTATTCCTAAACATAGCTTATCAAATAGCTCTTTGTAATGGATGAATACTTAAAAATTATCACCCTCTACATTCTGAACTTAGGACAGCATTACTAATATCTTGATCATAATTAACCGTTCATCAAGGACTTAAAATAAAAAATCTAATAAAGGGTCATGAATTCTATAAGTTACAACAGACATACCCCAATCTGATTCAGCAGACATTAGCTCATAGATATTAGAACAATGTATGGATCCTATGAAAGCTGAGCACCTACTTTTCTGAGTAAATCTCTGGTTTTGATGATTCCTGCTTCTTCTGACAAATCACTCCCTTCGTACTCTATGCCTACATAGCCATTATAGCCATGATTCTGGACAATCTTCATCATCTTATAGAAGTCAGTATGTATTTCATCTCCATCTGAATTGAAGTCATTCGCTTTAGCACTTACGGCTTTGGCATAGGGCATCATGTCTGTGACTCCTTGGTATCTGTCATACTCCTCTATACACTTAGCTCCATATAAGACTCCACCTTCTCTCTTCATACAGAAGTTACCAAAATCTGGAAGCGTCCCACAATTAGACATGCCCACTTGCTTCATCACAGAAGCTAGCCATGAGCCATCAGAAGAATAGCTTCCATGATTTTCTACAATAACATTAAGCCCTTCTGTAGCGGCGTATTCTGATAGCGCGCCTAATCCCTGGATAGCAGCATCATGCACATCTTTTTCTGAGCCTTCGCCGAATGCATTGACTCTGATCGAGTGACACCCTAAGGTCTTCGCTGCATCTACCCATTTATAATGCTTCTCCACAGCCACTTTTCGTTCTACATCATCTAAAGTACCTAAGCCGCCTTCTCCATCTACCATAATGAGTAGCTGCTTCACACCAGCATCCCTCGCTCTGACATTCATTTGCTTGAGGTATGGCTGATCTTCAGCCTTGTCCATAAAGAATCGATTCACATACTCCATGCCATCCATATCAAGACTTCGCGTCTTAGCAGCAAAGTCGAGATGCATCAGATCACCAGCGAAAAGCGCTTTATTAAATGACCATTGCGCTAATGAAATTTTGAAGAACATATCTTCTTTTCCAGATATGGCGCTTTTAGAATTAAGGTCACTCGTAGCCGATTTGGCCTGGCTACAAGAACTCAGTATTGGTGACATGGATGCGGCGAGTGCAGCGTATGCACTTTGTTGAATGAATTTTCTGCGATGGTTCATGGCTATTTATCTTTTATTAATTACTTATTTTGACGGATGAGCAAATATGAATAATCTCAACGAACGGAATCTAAGCTCAGATCACTTACTAATATGATCATATGGTTTATTGATTGTATCAATTAAAAAATTGAGTTTGGCAGATTACTTAATGCTCCAGTTAATTTACCTAATGCTCGACTTTTTTAACGTTTTCTGTAGTACTTTCTTCGTCTCAACATCTTTTGTTGAAGGCAATATTGGTAAAGAATTGTAAGGCTTTGATTTGTCAAATTCGCTCATACTTCAAGTGTAGGTTTTACTCCTGATCGTCCAACAAGATTAGTGTAGCCATTAATTTACACTCATGGAGCTAAAATAGATCACTGTTATTTTCCCACTACAAATCAGAAAATAATTACATCGCCCACTGACCCCCTACTTCACTATAATCCAAACAGCCTATCCATTCACCAGGCACAGCATCGTATATGAGAAATTCTTTCATCCCGATTTCAGAATTAAAGAAACCTGACTTGACTAATCCTTTCATTGCTGGCCAGATGTGCCCTTCTTTACCTTTCGAATCTGCTACAACGGCAGTCAATACCGCATCCATATTCTCTGGATTTAAGTCGGTGAATGATTTGCTAAATTTATCTTGACTGATGGACTGAAATAATTCTAATCCTTCTAAAAATTTTCCTTTTTCTTCAGCAGAAAAATTATTTGCGATTGCTGAGTCAATGAACCGATCCACCATGGCATCCTTAGCACCTGGCGTATCCGTTTTTGGAATTATTCTTTCTGCTATTTCAGCTATCAGTTCAGCTTGTTTTTGAGTCAATGCGTCAGGTGTCCAGCCAAGAGATGTATCGGCTTTACATCCTGTCAATATCGCAGATACGGTGCCAGCTGATAATGCTGCGCCTGTGAATAAGGTTGTATATTTTAGTGCTTCTCTTCTTTTCATATTTTAAAAGTTTACAACGAATTAGGATTCAGTGTCTTACACTTATTTATTATCCTGTGTCTTATAAATATCAGCAACATATACCCTAAATGGGTACAAAAAATCAACTAATTATCAACACCAGATATATTATACTATCAAATGCTCTATATCTCATAATTATCTACACCATAGGCGCTTATAATTCATTCTTTTTCAATGACTTCACTGCATGATCTGCTGCTCTCGCAGTCAGTGCCATATAAGTCAATGATGGATTCTGACATCCCGCTGAAGTCATACATGCCCCATCGGTCACATAAACATTCTGACAGGCGTGTATCTGATTATTCTTATTCAGGACAGAGGTCTTAGGATCTCTACCCATTCTGGCAGTCCCCATCTCATGGATACCCAGTCCTGGATTGCAGCCGGTGTCATAGGTCTGCACATTCTTTAATCCTGCGCCTTCAAGCATTTCAGCCGCAGCAGTCATCATTTCCTTTCTCATCTCATATTCATTCTCTTTCCACTCCACATCCATCGTCAGCGTCGGCAGACCATATATATCACGGACATCTTCATTAAGCGTGATTCTATTCTCTTCATACGGCAAGCATTCTCCAAAGCCCATGAGGCCCATAGTCCATTCTCCTGGCCCTTGCAGGCTCTCTTTCATACCTGCGCCGAAGTCGTATTCTTTCACATCTCTCCACCAGCCCTGTCGACGACCTCCACCCTGATATCCAAAGCCTCTTAGATAGTCTCGTTTTGTTTTTCTATTAACATTCTGAAATCTGGGAACATAAATTCCATTAGCTCGTCTCCCCTTGAAGTACTTATCTGCGAACATTTCAGTTGATGCATTTGCTCCTAATCTGAAGTGATGATCCATCACATTACGACCTAACTGATCACTGTCATTACCCATTCCATTTGGAAATCGATCAGACTTAGAATTCATCAAGATAGATGTCGAACCAAATGTGGATGCACATAAAAATATCACCTTCGCAAAAAATTCTTTCGTTTCGCGCGTAGTAGCGTCTAAGATTCTGACTCCTTTAGCCTTTTTAGTCTCAGGGTCATAGATTACATCTGTCACCACTGAGTCTGGTCTGAGAGTCATATTACCTGATTCATACGCCCCTGGTAAAGTAGATGATTGACTACTGAAGTAAGCTCCATAAGGGCAGCCTCGCATACATCTATTTCGATACTGGCATGATCCTCTTCCTTTATGCTGCTGAGTTAGATTGGCCACACGACCTATAGTCATGATTCTATCATCATAATTAGCTCTGATCTTCTTTGCGACATGATCTTCGATACAGGTAAAATCCATCGGTGGCAAAAACTTACCATCTGGCAGATTGGACACTCCCTCTGCTCTACCACTGATACCAGCATGAGACTCGACATAGTCATACCAAGGGGCCACTTCATCGTATCTGATTGGCCAGTCGACAGCTACACCATCCTTGGCATTAGCTTCGAAATCCATCTCACTCAGGCGGTAACTCTGTCTGCCCCACAGCAGTGATCTACCTCCTACATGATAACCTCTGATCCAATCAAATGGCTTAGCCTCAGTGTAAGGATGCTCTGTATCTTTCACCCACCAGTGCTTAGAGGAGTGCCGTATGGTATACCCTGTTCTATTCTGTTTCTTGTAGTCCTTGAGTTCTTCATCGGTCAGACGATCGTTATTGGGAAATTCCCATACATCCTTAGTCGCTGTGGGGTAATCACCGTGCTTGACATCTCGTCCTCGCTCAAGTACGAGCGTTTTGAGTCCTTTCTCAGACAGTTCTTTGGCAGCCCATCCGCCACTTATACCTGAGCCTACGACTATCGCATCAAAGGTCACTTCTTCATTTCCAAAGGAATTAAAAAACATGTTTGGTATTTTATTTGATTTTATTTAAAAATTAGCTTTTTTATATATCACAGATCATGACTCCTTGCTTCAGAGATTCCAATGGTACTGGACCTTTAGGAATAAATTCTTGAGACACGTATCCTTTATATCCAGTGTCAAGTATTGCCTTGACTATTGCAGGATAATACAGCTCTTGGCTGGTATCGATTTCGTTTCTACCAGGTACACCTCCTGTGTGATAGTGAGATATATATTGGTGATTATCCTGGATGGTCCTGATCACATCGCCTTCCATGATCTGCATATGGTATATATCATATAGCAATTTAAACTGTGGAGAACCTATTTTCTCTGCGAGCTGAGCGCCCCATGCCGTGTGATCACACATATAGTCTTTGTGGTCTACTTTACTATTGAGCAGCTCCATGACGATACGTATATTATGCTTTTCAGCCAATTTAATGACCGGGTCTAAACCAGCAGCGCTGTTTTCCAACCCTTCTTCATAAGTCATGCCATCCTTATTCCCAGAGAAGCATATGATTTGCTGTATGCCTTTATCTGCGGCATTAGGTATCAAGGCTTCATACTGCCTCAGCAGTTCTGCGTGATTTTTTGGGTTGTTAAATCCGTTGGGGATTCCGAGATTAGCGCCGTTGGATATTGCGCATGTTAGTCCGTATTTCTCTACGACATCCCATTCTTCCGGTTCTAGTAACTCTATAGACTGCATGCCTATTTCTTGTGCTGCTTCTGCTAATTCTTCGAGTGGCATTCTGTAGCACCATTTACAGACTGAATGGTTCACAGTACCTTTAAGTTTATCTTTCTCAGACACGAAGTCATCTGCTACAATAATACTTTTAGTAGAGCTGCAGCTAGCCACGCCCAGTATTGTTATTCCTTTGGCAATTTCTGAGACAACTTTTCTTCTCTTCATATGTATAGAAATTTGTAATTATTTAGTTATCAACAACACAGATAGTCAGCATACTCTTAGTTGAAATAATTATCTATGTCGTAGACGTTTCATATGATCTAAGATGCGACTGACTAATATAAGCTTTGTTTTTTTATTTATACGAGAGATACTCTTTATTTATAGAATTTGGATGATTGAATATTCGACTAACATCTGCATATAATTGATTCCTGTACTTTACTTTACCTTTTAATTTATTGAATTAGTGTTACGTTAACAGATATCTGTCCCTTCAGATATTTGCCCCTCTGTAACTATCCTTTTCTCTAAAGTTAAAATTCATTAGTTGATGAACTATCTGTCATACCTATTTCTGTTCTTATCTGTGGTCATTTTATCGAATCCTGTGCTATCTCAAGTGGATGTATCCGAAAAAGCCATTTCCTATATCGAGAAGCAATTATCAAAATCTCAGTCTAAGCTAAGTACAGATTACTTCAAACTGATAGACAGCCATATCAGTAAAAACAGTGGTGACACACACCTGTATTTCATTCAGACCTATCAAGGCATAGAGATACATAATGCCATCTCTAAAATGGCTGTCGATAAAAATGGAAAAATCGTCCACTTCAATTGTAACTTAATAAAACACTCAAAAGTAAAATCTATTAGTCCAAAGCTTAAGTCCTATCAAGCCGAAACTAAAGTAGCAAGCCACTTCGGACAGCGAATGAATCCCACATTAGATATAAAATAAAAAGAACGAAGTGCCAATCAAAAAACAATGATGACGAATCGGAGCATTTCTAAAAACGACATTATCGTTAAATTAAAATATGTCCCCGTTGGCAGAGAATTAAAACTATCATGGCCAGTCATGTATGAAAAATCAGATGATCAGTTCTGGTGGGATACTGAAGTTAACGTAGAAGATTGAAGCATCACTAACATTAAGAAATTAAGCTGGACCATAGAGTGTAATCATTCAGGAGCAGAGACCTGTACTGATCATAATCATACAGAACAAATAAAGAAAAATCATTAATAAGAAATCCAAATGAATCCTTTGAGACGTATCTAAAAATAGATTGGTAATAGTACTGACCTAATTGTTTTATTTGTTGCTTGTGAATCAGTACTAATTGACAGCAAATAAAAGTTAACAAAAGTCAATAACTGACGAAGGTGAAAATTATAAAAATCTGATAATCAGCTATTTATAAAATTTATAAATTAAAGTTAAAGATATATAAGTCGAAACATGTGACTCAAGCATTGTATATCGTCTTAAAGATGGAAGTTGTTCTTTTAAATTGGCTTGCAGTTACCCGCCCGGGAACTTGCAGGCCTATTTTTTTTAAAAGAAAGTTGATCTCTATAAGTCAGTTTATGACGAACCCTTTTATGTTAATGGAGATTATTCAAATTCTATAATTTTTTTCACTTCATTGTTTAGAGATCTCTACGGAGCTCACTGATCTCTGAGTTACGTCTTGGAATCGCTAAGCCATTAAGAAGAATGAAGCTGGTATAGCTAAGCCCTCTTAGGATCGGTGAGCCCTCTACGGATTGGTGAGTCCATTTGGATGATAAATCACCCTAAATGTTAAAATTTGAAAAATTATGTGACTCACATATAAATCATCTGTCTTAAGGATGGAAGTTGTTCTTTTAAATTGGCTTGCAGTTACCCGCCCGGGAACTTGCAGGCCTATTTTTGTTAAAGAAGGCTTGCATCAAGGAAACATGATTAATAATGTGTCAAAGAAAACGATCCAGAAAATGACTTGCGCTTAAAAGAGAATATCTGCAACACAGCCATAGACATCTTCAGTATATAAATGTATACTTCAGCAGTATTCAATTGATACTGGTACCTTTTTAATGATATCATACTCTCATGCAAAGAACAATCAGCTTCATCAGTGCATGTCTACACAGATGTGACATTCTGTACCAATCGCTGATTTAAACCTACTACTGAGCAGTCTGATCGAAGTGCAGCACTCACATAGTTTCGTCTCCTGCATCACCTCATCTGTCAGGTTTTAATCCACTGTATCGTGCTTAACTGAATAGTGAACGAATAAAATAGAAATGAATCTATACATCCAAGTCATCAGGACTTAAATCAAAATAAAGTAGGCATAATACAGGTAAGATATAAGACTAATTGCTTAAAAATATACAAGATCGTTGACGAGATATCAATTCTGACTCTTATTTAAAAGAATCAGAATATCTACAGATTTATCTAACCAGCCTTTCAGTACACTAGGCTTATCATTAGTCGGTCCTGCGACGAATGAAGCAAGGACGATATCAATATCTCCATCAGCATCTACATCGCCATCTTCCATTACAAGCCACCTTCCGTCTTGTGATGATTCCATATAGCTATCTTCAAATGATAATTTATTAGAATCGTCTTGAGTCAATAATATGATGGACTTAGACTGATCGTGAGGAAAGAATGCCGAAACGACAATATCTTGATCCCCATCTCCATCAAAATCATGAACACTCAGCTGAGTCGCTCCATACATAGGATAGAAATAATCTTCGATGAATTGTCCTTTGCCATCGTTAAGAAATATTCTGACTCCATGGTATGACTTTTCAATATAACTATAATCAGCGTTGTCTCCATTGGAAATGATCAGATCTAATAAGCCATCTTGATTCATATCAGCCGTATCTAAATCACTGAATCCATATTCTGGAGGAAAGGAAATAATTCGCTTATAGTCTATTTTCTCATCATCTTCATTCATCATATAGATCCCCTCTAGCCCTTGGCTAAACTGTATGATTCTTTCGGTAGTCCCATCTTTATCAATGTCAACTAAAAAATTCTGATAAGATCCCGGTAACTCGATTAAGGATGTGTGCTGAAGTGATGATTTATTTATGCTGCTAAAGCGACCTCTATTATTTCCATATTCTGAGATCAAATAATGGTCATCTGTGATGCTTACCTTTACTGGTCTATAAAGCTGACTAACTATAGTCGCCTCCTTTTTATCCGTTTCATCAAATAAATTAAGCGATCCTTGAGGTGTGTCATGAGGCCCAAGTACTCCCATATTTATTAGTAATAAATTCTCCTCATCAACCCTCTCTATATCACTTATAATGCTCTCGGATCTAAGGAGTGTATCTACATCTTTTAAATGACTGAGGCAGACCAAAGCACCATTACATGCACAGTATATTTTATCCTTATCATCAATCAGCATTGCACTGATAGACGGTGTACCACATATATTGCTAAAAGGAATTTCTTGAAATAAGTCTTGTATTTTATGAGCTGATTCCTCTCTGATTATCATTTCTATCGGACTATTATCCACATAATAGGATTCTATGAGGGCCCATGTCTTATCATTCATTGGTAGTGTAGCTTTTTTTCTATAGAAGCTCTTATTAGCGTATTCGTATGAAGAACTTCCTTCCCACTGAAAATAGATAGACATCTGAGGTAATACACTTGATTTCCATATTTCTTGAGTCAGCGACTCTGGGTCCGGAGGAGTGTGACATGAACCACATTGTCCAGTTACGATTTTCTTTTCTCTCTCGTCGTCTATTGAAAAGCATTGACTTAAAACAAAAACGCTAATAGCCATTAGAATAAAGAGAACATATTTTCGAACTGACATCGATATAAAGGTAAGTATTCTATATATCATGCAAGCACTTCTATTTAGCCATTGATCGAATTATTAACACTTCACAACACCCAAATTACTTACATAATTTTCCATTAAAAGAGTATTTTAGCATCTGACAAAAAAGACACGAATGAAATACCTGATGCTCGTTTTTTTTATTTTAAATTGTTGTTCATGTGGTGATTCTGGAAACGAAGGGCCCATGGTGAATAATAACTTAGTTACCATTTCGATAAACGACACTTCTACCTCTGAGCGAGAAAATGCAAGACTAGACTTTAGTCTTTCTATTACAGGAGACATAACTGAAGCCATCACACTTAGATATACAGCTAATGGTATTACTGCTGAGGCTGATGAAGATTTCGAGATGCCGTCTGAAATGATCGTTTTAGATCCAGGTGTGCGAAATGCAACAATAACCATAGATGTTAATGATGACAGCCTTAAAGAGCTTGATGAAAGAGTCCTCGTCACATTATCAGATAACTCACAAGTAAGGCTTAATGATCGGACCGCAATAGGCCTGATTATTGATAATGATGATCTAAGTAGTTTTGACGATTTAGGCTATATTACATCTCTTTCCCATTTTGGTTATGATCTAAGTTGGGCTGATGAATTTAATGAAGATGAAATCTCAATCGATGATTATAATTTTGAGCTTGGTGACGGCTGCGACTTAGGCATCTGCGGATGGGGTAATAATGAACTCCAGAGATATTCTTCTGATTCTAAAAATAGCTCAATCATAGATGGCAAATTGGTCATAACTGCACTCGAAGATGCCCCTAACGTTTATTCATCTGCGCGGATTACAACAAAAGGGAAGCAAAAATTCAGATTTGGAAGAATAGACATCCGTGCCCGACTGCCTTATGGGCAAGGTGTGTGGCCGGCTCTATGGATGCTAGGAAGTAACATTGACAATGTTGGCTGGCCATCATGCGGGGAAATAGATATCATGGAAATGGTAGGACACATCCCGGAAGAAATATTAGGCACAGCTCACTGGGGTACCAGTCCAGGTCCCAGTATTTTTAGTTCAGGAAAAAAAAGAAATAATGAGGAGTATAGCGATGCATTTCATGTGTTCACAATGGACTGGACTTCTACAGAACTAAACTGGTATGTTGATGAGCAAAAATTTCATACCATCACTTCTGCACAATTGAATGGAGCTGCCAATCCCTTTATCAATGAATTCTTTTTCATTTTCAATATCGCAGTAGGTGGAAATCTACCAGGGAATCCAGATGAGACAAGTACATTCCCACAGACAATGGCGATCGATTATGTTAGGGTATTTCAAATAAAATAAAATACCGGGCATACCAGCTCATAATAGCAAGAGCATGCTTGATCTATGGCCAATACTCAGGCTTCTCCAAGTTACTATCTCTAAACTCCCTACAATCGGTACAACCGAACGGCGGTTCCCTATTAAAGCCAAAAACGCAGTAAGGTTGAACGAGATTATCGATGCTGCCACCATTGACAAACTGCCTACTAAAGGTCTCTGAGGAAACAGAAAAATAACCTACTACATTAATACTCGGATCGTCTACATTGAAGATATTCCCAACAATGGTACCTGGTGGTGGATCAAATAATCCCCCACTGATATCAATTACCTCTTTGATATTACTCCAGTAAGTATATTCCTCTGCGGATATAGAATACTGTTGGATATGAAAACAATAGAGCTCTGCAAATTTAAAATCATACTCTGCTTGAGAAATGGTTTGCCCAAATATCCTTCCATCGTTTAATTGAGTGGCATCTAAAATTCTAATGTCATTGAGATCTAAAGTATTCTTAATATAACAAGTCCGAGGACTTATGGCATCTCGATAATTTTCAGTGAGAGCATATTCTCCGATCACACGCCAACGTAGATATGGCGCTTCCTGAGATGTGGGAATGTTAGTTTCTAGATTAACTGAAATAACTTCTTGGGTTACAAACTCACCAAGATTATTTCTAAATGTTTGCTCTTCAACTTCGAAACTTACTCCATCTATTTCACTATTCGATCGCAGGAAGCTGGGCTTTGATTGAAAATGCTGACCATCAGATAAAATGATATCTATGTAATAAGCCACATTCCTTTGGGCCATAAAAGAGCTTAATTCATAAGCCCCTGACTCGACCTCTTCATAGAGAAAAACTCCACCTTGATCATCCATTAATTGAACTCTTGCTCCTGATACTGGATCTAAAATATTATCCCGGCCGACTCCGATTACAGAGCTTTGTGATAGCGAGAGAGTAAAGTTATTCTCTACATCAGTTACGATACCATCTACAACCAATGTTCGCTGTTCTGTATTAACATTCAAATCTATTTCATCAACACAACCGACTAAAATCAGTACCAACAGTACACTATAAAACCAAAGATTCTTCATTCTAATTTATACTAAAGTTATAGGTAATTGAAGGAAAAATTGTTCCCAGTGTTGCGACTCTAATCGCCTTAACGCTCTCAAAAGGATTCTGCCTAAAGTAAACAGAATATGCATTCCTTCTAAAGTACATATTGTAGATCGACAGCGTAAGACTCTGCTTCCAAGCATTATCTACTTTACCCCAAGGGCCAATAGTATACGAGAAGTCTAAGCGATGAAATGCAGGAACAGTGAATTTATTACGATCCGAATATATAGGAATATTAACTACATTCTGATTGGTAAATGAACTTACTGGCGCAGTCGTGGGTCGACCACTTCGATAAGTAAAATTAATCGCAAGGTTGCTCACCTTAAAATTTTTAATCAGATTTAAATTGAGCACATGTGGGATATTATAATTAGAAGGATACCAAGCCCCGTTATTAATTCCACTTTGAATGGTACTCGCTTCAACCTGTCGTTCTGACTGCGAATATGTGTAACTCATATTACCTACGAAAGATCCAAATTTCTTTGCAATATTTAGCTCTACTCCATAAGCCCTACCTATTCCTGTTACTAATTCTGTTTCGAGGTGCTCATTCAATAAGAGCTGTGCAAAGTCTTTGTAATCAATTATATTTTCAGCATTTCTGTAAAACACTTCGAATGAAGATTCATACATATCTTTTTTCCAATTTTTAAAATACCCTATGGAGTAATTATCTGATCGCTGAGGTAAGACGTAGTTATTACTCAATTGCCAAATATCGATAGGCGTTGCAGATGCTGTATTAGATATCTGTGCCAAATATTGATAGTTTCTGGCATAACCCAATTTTACAGATGACGACTCATCTATTCCATATAAGAGCGATACTCGCGGCTCTAAGCCGTTGTAACTGACTATCTCCTCCCCTGCTGCATAGGAGATAGAATCCACAATATTTCCAGCAGTACGCCGACTATCATCTTTATATAGAAAGATCTTATCTGCACCAATATTAGAAAAACGTGTATTCCTCACGCCAACTGAGAGCTGTATTCGATCAGTTAGTTGGATTTGTCCTTCTAAAAAAGCAACCAGCTCATTAGCCCTCTCTTTATCCAGAATTTTTGGTGCTCGAATAGAAGCATCTCCAAATGGTTCTACCTCACCGGGACTCACATGGTAAGAATTAAACTCAAATCCTCCTTTTAGTTTCACCTTTTCATTTATAGCATAAAGAAGATCCAACTTCGCTCTCTGATAATCTATCAGGTTTGTGAACTTTGACTGATCATTTCCTCTTAAATCAAACAATGAACTCGTGTAGCGTCCTCTATTAAAGTTAAGGCTTAGATTAATTTTCTCACCGATAATTTGCTTCAAGTATGCTTCACCGGAGAGGGTCGAATAATCAAATCGTGCTTCTTCTCCGAACTGAAAGTCATCACGACTATTCAGTATACTTACGCCGATATTCGTTGTTGGAGACAAGCGACCATTTAGCTTGGCCGTAATGTCATTAAACAGGGCTCTACTGTTATCTATCGATGGATTATCTACCAGATTGAAGATCCAATTCGCATAGCTATACCGTCCACCTACAATAAACGAAAGCTTATCCTTTACGACAGGACCTTCAACAGTCAGTCTACTTGAGATAAGCCCAATACCTCCCTTAACTTTGAATTGTTCCTTACTTCCATCTCTGGTTTCTACAGACAGGACAGAAGATAATCGTCCTCCATACTGAGCTGGAATACCGCCTTTATAGAGATCTACAAATTGTATTAGGTCTGGATGAAACAAAGAGAAAAAACCTAAGGCATGAGAAGGATTGAATATCAAATGACCGTCCTGAAGGATAAGATTTTGATCAGCATTACCACCTCTCACATTAAAACCACTTGCCCCTTCACCAGAATTATGAACACCCGACATTGATTGCAGGCTTCGCAGCACATCTACCTCTCCGAAGAATTTGGATTGGGTATCTAATTCTTTCACACTTAGCCGCTGTAATCCAGGGATAATCTCAGATATCAGACTACGCTCTGAAGCTGCACCTATGAATACTTCATCAATCAATACTGCTTCTGATGACATCATAATCTGAGATGCTCCAGAGGAGCGTATTTCTAGTCGAATAAACTTGTCCTTGTACCCTACGGCTGAAAATTGAAATTCAAAAGTGCCTCTCAGTAGTCTTATAGTGTAGCTACCATCAAGCTCTGTAAATCCGGTAATCCCATTATTAGAAATAATGTTGGCTCCCATAATGGCTTCATTAGTATCAGATAAAACCTTCCCTGTCCACACGACTTCAGGCCCTTCATCACTTAAATTATTCCCAATGATGACTCGCTGATATTCCTGAGCGCATAGAGAAGATATACTCAAAAACAAAAAGACCAAAAGCCCCATTCTACTATTCATAAATCAATCTATTTCTTCTTCTATGAGGCGTAATATTTCTATGAGATATTAATATCGGTTACCATCTATTATGAACCATATAAGAGTAGTAATATAGCTCCATTAACAATTTATCATATTTACCGGATTCATTAAAAGCTCTATCAATAAAGATACTCATTTTGATTTCATTTGCTACGAGTGTAACACGATCATCCAATGATATTTGCTATTTATCATTCGTCTGTACAGTTTGTCAAAGCAGCATTCTTTATAAAGCCATAATATTCCTGAATTAAGTTTATTATTTAATCTTAAAGCTCATTTGAGCATTCATCAAAGGTCTTACTGAAATCTCTCAGATGCATTGGCTTTTTACCTTCGTTTATTCCACTATACTCTGCCCAAAACATGACATCTCTCGTGTCAACAATAGCTGACATAATGTAGTTATTCAAGTCTTCTAAGTCGCCTTTTGCTAAATATATAATACAACGGATTACTCTGTCACTTTTAAGATTGCCATCTTTAGAGATTGCATCGACTAGAATCTTTTTTGCTTCGGTCGTTGTCTCGCCAAAGTCTGTATTTATTCTATCTATTATGTCGCTTTTAAATGTCATATTTTTGGATTTGTTTTCTTTTGCTCTACCGAAATGATGTTATCCAGCGTCTCTCGACAAAAGAGAGATATGCTGTGATCACTTACTGTTCGTCATTGGTTTTACTATGCATATGAATTACCGATTAGTAAAATGCGTAAAATAATTATACTTTGATGTCAG
>Ga0209187_1002768_pt1 | contig 15846 bp, 11 predicted proteins | sample BantaG_FD_187430 | JGI IMG/M metagenome (GOLD analysis project Ga0209187, IMG submission 187430) | Marine algal microbial communities from Bantry Bay, Ireland - BantryBay_4 metaG (SPAdes) (version 2) | ecosystem: Host-associated > Algae > Red algae > Unclassified | place: Bantry Bay, Ireland... | reverse complement strand
CCGATTTATCCGTCTGGATGGCGGGAATAATTTCCACCAGTTTCATCAAAGGTGCCGGATTAAAAAAGTGAATTCCCACTACCCTTTCCGGATGTTCGCAAGCCGCCGCAATACTGGCAATCGAAAGCGAAGAAGTGTTGGAAGCTAGAATACATTTTTTACTAACAATGTTTTCTAATTTTTTAAAAACAGATTGCTTTATTTCTAAATTTTCGACAATAGCCTCGATGATCAAATCACTTTCTTGCGCCGCAGCCAGATCTTCTACCAGATACAGTCGACCAAAAATAGCTTTGGCATCAGCGTCGCTGATACGTCCTTTTTCGGCAGATCGATTAAGCATTTTTAAAATAAAAGTCTGTGCCTTTTTAAGCGCTTCGGGATTGGTATCGAAGAGCACGACTTTGTGACCAGCAGTAGCGGCTACCTGCGCAATACCCGTCCCCATCGAGCCAGCACCGAGAACCGTAATAGTTATATTATTCACAATAAAAATTATTTTCCAGTGAAGGTAGGTTTTCTTTTTTCTACAAAGGCGGTGACCCCTTCTTTGTAGTCAGCGGTATTTCCTGCGGTCGTTTGCAGTTGTTCTTCGATTCCGAGTTGAGTGTCGAGATCGTTGTGGACTGAATAATTTAAGGCACGTTTGGTGAGTCCAAGTCCAGCGGTAGGCATTGCGGCCAGTTTTTTGACGATAGATTTGGCGTCGTTTTCAAAAGACACATCGGGAAAGTAACGATAGATCATCCCCATGCGTTCTGCGTCGGCAGCAGAGACTTTTTCGGCCAGCATCATCAGTGCCGAAGCTCTTTGAAAACCAATCAATCGCGGTAAAAAGTAGGTACCACCTGAATCAGGGATCAAGCCGATTTTGCTAAACGCTTGTAAAAAATAGGCAGATTCGGTAGCCACGACCACATCACAACAGAGTGCGATATTCGCTCCGGCGCCAGCAGCGATTCCGTTAACCGCTGCGACCACAGGTTTTTCTATTTCACGGATTAGTTTTATAATTGGATTAAAATGGTCTCCAACAATTTTATTGAGGTCTGGCCCTTCCGGATCGACAATTTCACCAAGATCTTGCCCCGTACAAAAGGCTTTTCCAATTCCCGTAAGGTAAATCGCACGAACCTCTTCGTTATCGCGGGCGACTGTGAGCGCCTCTTGTAAGGTCATTGCCAGGTCTTTATTGACCGCGTTGTATTTATCCGGCCGGTTGAGGATGATATACGCAATATTCTCTTCGATGGTAAATGATATGGTGTCCATATGAATGGTAAAATTTGGTTGGTGAATAATTAAAGGACGAAAATACGAAAATGTGCGGTTTTTGTAACCTCACTTACATGGTTGAATATTCCAGACGGGGCTTTATTGGTGGTAAAGAAGATTTTGATTATTTTTATTGGTAGAAAACAGGTGTTTAATTTTGGTATTAGTAACTATGAGGATTGGCGACATTATCAAAAATAGAAAGACGCAGAAAGTATTAGCGGATGAACCCTGGCCTGTTGATCCCGATCAGGAAAACATGAAAAAGAAGATAGATCAATTGCTTGATTTGACAGAATATGCACCTTAATAAAAAATGTCATAGCAGTTATTCTGAGGTCGAGAAGGGCCTTAATTCTTGTGTTCCCTGGCGATTTTATGTACTAGATACAAAAAACTGTCGTACCCTTTATCATTACATCGCTCAGGAAGACATAAAAGCGGGAAAGAAAAACAGGTATAAATATTGTAAAAAAGAATAATAAGTAGAATTAAATAATTAAACCTTCCGCTTTGGTTGCGGTCTAAAGAAAATAGCCCAACCTCTCGCACCTACCATTATGTGACCTCAAAATCAATGAATTATGTTGCAACCTTATACTGGCCCCTGGAATTTTGCGCAGGCTGCTCATCTACTACGCCGTACCACTTTCGGTCCTAATAAAGCCCGTATTCAGCAGGCACTATCCGAAGGAATGGAAGGAACTTTTCAAACACTTTTTTCTGCGCCTCCTCCCCGTGAGTTACCCGTTTATTACGACTTTGATCTGGATCCCCGTGCGGGGATTGGCGAGACCTGGGTGGGCAAACCAATTGATGGTACGATTACCGGTATCTACTTTGCACGTTATAAAACCATCTTTAACGGATGGCTAAGAGGAATGCGACAAGACAATCAGACCATTACGGAACGACTTACGTTGTTCTGGCACAATCATTTTGTCATCTCGGGATCTGGTTCTCCCAATATGAACTGGAAATATTTTAGCCTTCTTCGGGAGTTTGCCCTGGGTGATTTTAGAGAACTCACCAAACGCATGACCATCGACCAGTCGATGCTGATTTATCTAAACGGCACCCGTAATTTCAAGGATGAGCCCAACGAAAATTACGCGCGAGAATTACTCGAACTATTTACCATTGGCAAGGGACCACTCGCTGGATCAGGGGATTATACCAACTATACCGAACAAGATGTTGCCGCTATTGCGCGTGCACTGACCGGATGGTTTGCCTGGATTGAAGTACCCCAACCCGCACAGTACTGGAACTGGAATCACGATACCGGTAGCAAACAATTATCTCATCGTTTTGACAATCAGATCATTCAGAATGCCGGAGCGGAGGAATATAAAAATGTAATTGATATTATTTTTGAAAAAGAAGAAGTATCCCGTCATATTTGTCGTCGACTTTATACCTGGTTTGTTTATTATGATCTCAATGAAACCGTCGAGGCAGAAGTCATCGAACCGATGGCCCAAATTCTCCGGGACAACGATTATAATATTCAACCAGCCCTGGAAGCTTTGCTCCGTAGTCAGCATTTCTTTGACACAGCGATGTACGGCTGTATGATTAAAAACGTATTCGAACACTTCTTTTCCGTATTTAACACATGGAATGTTTCAGTGCCCGAAGATTTCAAGGAAGAACAAATGATGTGGCTCATTTTCCATTTTGATTTACAGGAATTGGGCATGTCTGTGATGAGTATACCAAGTGTAGCAGGATGGCGAGCTTATCACCAGGCCCCCGTATTTTATCGGGACTGGATTACTTCGGCCAGCATTGCCTTGCGTACCGAAATGATTACCAAAATAAACGGGATTATCAACTATGTTAGCCCCGGACACATCGGAATCAATCTACTACAAATTGTAGAGACTTTAGATAATCCCTCAGACGTTAATAGTTTGGTAGAAGAGCTCGGCGGATTATTTTATCCACGTCCCATGACCCTTCAACAACGGGACTATTTTAAAGAAGCATTGATCCCGGGATTACCTGACTTTGAATGGACGGTAGAGTACGAAGCTTATCTGGCCGATCCTGGTAATGAAATGGTTCGACAAACTGTTGAGTATAAATTACTCTTACTATTCTTTGCCATGATTACGGTGCCCGAATTCCAATTAATGTAAGTAAGTACTAAAGTACATGGACCTCAAAAATTAAAAAAAATGAAAAGAAGATCTTTCCTTAAAAAAAGTAGTCTAGTGACCTTACCCGCCTTTTTAGGTGGTTACGAACTGGCCGCCCTGTCTTCCAGCAACCTTTTTAATCTGGTCAATGGTGACGATGATAAAGTGTTGGTTTTAATTGATCTAAATGGTGGTAATGACGGACTCTCGTCTTTTGTCCCGCTCGATTATTTTGATAATCTGGCCAATGCCCGCCCTAATCTCTATCTTCCAGAAAATGAGTTGCTGTCCATGACAGATACCATTGGTCTACACCCGGTAATGGAAGGCGTCAATAATCTGTATGACAATGGTAATCTTACCCTTGTACAGGGTGTTGCTTATCCGGATCAAAACCGGTCCCATTTTCGCTCGGCGGATATTTGGAATACCGGAGTAAAGGCCGATGTATTTAAATCTACGGGCTGGATGGGTCGTTATTTTGATGACGAATTTCCGGGGTATCCCGGTGGCTATCCCAATGATGATTGTCCGGATCCTTTTGCACTTACGTTAGGAAAATCAGTTTCGGGAACCTGTCAGGGTGCGGATTCTAATTTTAGTTTGGCACTTATCAACGTAGACTATCTGGGTGGTCTAACCACGGGAGTAGAAGCTCCATTACCGGATGATTGTTACGGAGCGGAACTGGGTTACGTAGTAGATACTTTTAAGAAAAGTAATGCTTACGCAGAACGGATTGTAAACTCGGTAGATAGTGGAAATTCCATCGTGGAATATCCAGATAATAGTATTGCTCAACGCCTAAAAACAATCGCTCAAATGATCTCGGGTGGTCTACAAACAAAGGTATTTGTGATCCGTCAGGGTGGTTACGATACCCACGCAGACCAGGTAGTAGAAGGTAATACTACGGTCGGAAGTCACGCAAATTTATTAAAAGATTTGTCGGATGCGATCTACGCTTTTCAAGAAGATTTAAAAGCCTTAAATATAGACCAGCGAGTACTGGGAATGACCTTTTCTGAATTTGGCAGAAAGATTATTTCTAATGCCGGACTTGGAACGGATCACGGAACAGCGGCCCCGATGATGGTCTTCGGAAGTTGTATCAACCCCGGGGTAATCGGTAGCAATCCCGAGATTGGAACGAATGTAGATATTGAGGAAGGAGTGGCGATGCAATACGATTTTAAATCGGTTTACGGATCAGTAATGATGGACTGGTTTGGCGTATCCGAATCAGATGTCAGAACCTATCTTTTTGAAGATTTTCAGCATATTCCAATTATCAATGCGTGTGAGTTTACCAGCACGCAAAACGTCGAGCCAACTCCGAATATTACGGTTGGTAGTTATCCAAATCCTTTCAGCAATCAATTTACGGTAACCGTTACAACGGATCGTACGGAGACGGTACGGATTGATGTAGCCGATGTGATGGGTAAGCGGGTGAAATCGGTTACAAATCGTTCGTTAAGCCGAGGCACTCACGAAATTCCAGTCGCTGGAAATGATTTGAATAGTGGAATTTATTTTGTGCGGGTGCAGGTGGGTACGGCGGTAAAGACCTTGCGAGTAGTGCGAAAGTAATATGTGGATATAATTAAAAATGTTTTAATAAAAAAATAATCAGTAGAAGCAGCATATACCGTGGCTGATTCGTAGGTCATTTCTATGATTTTTGTCTCTGCCTTCTCCGTAGGTATACCATTCGGCTCAGTAGATTCGGTGGTGGAACCACCAGTAGGTGCTGGCTTATTTTGACAGGATGATACAACCAAAAACTGGAAAATTACAATGTAAAAAAGTAGTTGGGAATTTTTCATTAAATAGCCTTTATTCTAAAAACAACGAAAAACTAACATTTTACTTTAGGAATGAAAAATTTAGACCAACAGAAGATGGGCTTTTTGGCTATCTTTGCCCATCTTTAAAAGACTTGTTCCGTCGGATGGCAGCACAAGTCCAACACTTTCCTAATTAATTTTTGTGGTCAAAGAACGCAATGCCGAATGGCTCAACTATTTCCTGTTATTACTGCTCAGCCTCGTCTGGGGAAGTTCTTATATACTGATCAAAAAGGGGTTGATTGCCTATACTCCGCCCCAGGTCGCTTGTCTGCGGATTGCCATTTCTTCCCTTTCTTTTCTCCCTTTCTTTCTGATGCGTTTTCGGCAGATCGACTGGTCTAAATTTAAGTCACTCGCCGTAGTTGGGTTGACGGGAAGTTTTATTCCGGCCTTTTTATTTTCCTTTGCCCAGACGGAGATCAATAGTTCGATGGCTGGGGTCTTGAGTTCACTAACGCCTTTATTCACCTTGATTTTAGGCGTTTTATTTTTTAAAATGTCCGCTGGATGGACAAAGTATTTAGGTGTATTAATTGGATTAGGTGGAGCGATGTTTTTAATTTTATTTGGGAATCAGGCCGGGATGGAAGGAGATCTTAGATACGGATTCTTGGTGGTAGCTGGATGTTTTTTTTATGCATTAAGTGTGAATACGGTTAAAGCAGAATTTCAGGATATGAATTCGATTACCTTGAGTTCGGCCGCTTTTACCATTGTAACGTTACCGGCTTTTATTTACTTGTGGTACGCTGATTTTGTGGGAACGCTGACAACGCACGAAGCAGGTTGGTCCTCCTTGCTGGCCATTTGTATTCTAGCCGTATTCGGAACGGTTATAGCTTCGGTGATTTTCTTTAAACTAGTGCAACGGACGAGCGCCATCTTTGCCTCCATGGTCAGTTATTTTATTCCAATTGTCGCAATTCTGTGGGGTGTTAGAGACGGAGAACCCATCACGTGGTATCATCTGGCAGGAATGATTTTTATTTTAGTAGGGGTTTATATTACGAAGAAGAAATAGGAATTAGAATGGGAAATTTGACTTCGATAGGAAACTCAATGATACCTTTAAAAAAGAGGGGCTAGTGCGTCGGGAACTAAATACCTAACACCTTATACGACCTACTTTGATCCCGACGCACTAGTCCAAAATCTCCTGACTTCTTTGAATAGTTATTTTAATTTTAATCCGTCTAATGAAAGCCAATTGTAAGCCCTCACCGATTGAAGAGCCCCTACCTCACTCTCAACCTTTTCCCCTTCTGCTTAAAGAATAAAATCTTTTCCGTTCCCAGATACAACGTTTCATCATTCCAAAAATCCAGCGCCTCGTATTGCTTCGGAAAAATAAATCCCGGTGCTCTCCGCGTACGTATCTTACCACGCAAAAAACGATTACCTTTAAAATTACTAAATATAAAAACCTTATTCTTCACCCACGGAAAAACACCTAGAAATCGTCCATAATTATAAGCAGTCATCGCTACCGTTTTTCCATCGGGACTAATGCAGGCACCCGTAATTAATTTTCTTTTAAGAACTAAACTGTCCACCGCTCGAATGGTATAATCGCCAGGGCTCGCGGGCAGCACGTAATGACGAGTTAGATAATTACCGTATTTCGCTCGATTTTTCGAAAATAAATGCAAAGAATCCTGGTGGTAAAAAAAGGCTTCCATGTCAAATCCCTGATCTGCCCGATCCGGCGGAAAAGCGGTCTGTTCTAAATAATTAAACTGAATAGAGTCAAGCTTCCCGGTGGTTGGTTCATAAATATATATTTTTAAGTTTTTTCGCCGATTCCCATTATTGCCAAAATCTCCAATGTAAATGCGTCCCCGATCATCAGCTGTTAAATCCTCCCAGTCAATATTTTTAATAGTTTTCAAAGGTACGGTGTCCAATAGATTACCCGACAGATCAGTGCAGTACAACGTAGGTGTATGCCCTCCGTCGTTCTGCCACCACAGAGAATCCGGGCTCGCCACCCATAATCCGGATACTTCACTCAGCACCTCAGGCAACCTTATCGTTTTTGGCTTGTCTTTTTGGGCAGACAACAGAACGGGAAGAATAAATATTCCCAAAAACACCACCAATTTTATTTTAAAATCCCATTTCACCCGGTAAATCTACAAAGAAGTAGGAAATAATTTGCATTTACGAAACATTTCGTATATCATTGTGTACGAAATTATTCGTATTTAAAATTTAGATCCTTTTTAGATGAGCAAAAAATCAAACTTACCACAACCTACGGACGGAGAACTGGAAATTTTACAAATTCTCTGGAAGGCAGGGCCAAGTACGGTCCGTTTTGTCAACGAACAGTTAGAGCAGCAACAGGAAAAAGAAATTCGTTATACGACGACGTTAAAGTTGATGCAAATCATGACCGAAAAAAAATTACTCAGTCGTAATACCGAAACACGTACCCACGTGTATCTGGCGGAAGCTGTACAGGATACTACCCAAAAAGCCTTATTGAAAAAATTTGTGGATGCTGCCTTTCAAGGTTCCGCTACAAGTCTGGTCATGCAAGCGCTGGGAAATCACCAAACTTCACAAGAAGAACTGGACGAAATCAAGGCATTAATCGAAAAAATTGAAAAAGGATAAATCATGGAATTCATTACACAATTTTTTTCCGATACGGTTTTATTTGCGCTTGGCTGGACTGTGATTCATTCTCTCTGGCAGGGTACCCTGCTAGCGGTGCTGCTATCCGTATTGATGATGGCTCTAGAAAAGCGATCCGCTCAGATACGTTACGAAGTGGCCTGCGGTGCGATGTTTACCATGCTGATGATGGCGTTGGCTACTTTTATTATTTATCTGGATCAGGATTCGAGTATGGTAGAGATAACGGTTGCCCTAATGGATGGCTCCGCCAACCCCTCCGTCGTTATCACAAACGAGGAACATAACTTTCTACAAACCAATTTTCAGAGTATCATCACATTTATTGATCAGCAATTACCATTGATTGTAAGTGTATGGTTGGTTGGTTTTTTATTTTTTGCTTTTAGAATGACCGGAGGATTTGTTCACTTGCGACAATTACGACAGCGGGATATTTGTCCACCGGATAAGTTACTTCAAAATAAATTAAACGAATTGATCCAGCGTACGCCTTTGCGACAATCCGTTCAGGTGATGGAATCGGCGTTGGTAAAAGTTCCGATTTTGCTGGGACATTTAAAACCACTCATTTTGATTCCCATCGGTACGATTAATTTGCTGACGGAAGAAGAGGTAAAAGCGGTCCTGGCCCACGAATTGGCACACGTCCTGCGTCGTGATTTTTCAATGAACCTCTTTTTCACTTTCGTAGAAATACTCTTTTATTATCATCCCGGTGTTTGGCTGATGGCCGCCTCGATCCGTAGCGAACGAGAGAACTGTTGTGATGATCTGGCCCTTTATCTTTGCAAAAAACCATTGGCCTACGCCCGCGCATTGTACAAACTGGAAGAAGCACATCAGGCCGCTCGACTACCGGGATTGGCTCTCTCATTCTCTAGTAAAAAGAAACAACTGCTGCACCGCGTTCGCCGTATCTTAAATCAACCACAAAACAAATCCAATATTATGGAAAAATTAATGGCTACTACTTTTTTACTGCTGACGATTGCGATACTCTCCGTCGGCGCTACTACCCCTCTTGACAAATTAAAGGCTCATCGAATTATTAGTACGAGTGTCCAGACGTTGACTAATCCAGTTGTTTTCGTAGAAACTAATCGTTTGCCTACGTTAAATATACATCCCGAAATAATTGTCCTGGATACGATTCCTGCCAAAAAACAGGATCGTCGTAAAATTATTAAAACGGAAAATGGTCGTGCCATAGAAGTAACTATGGAAGACGGACATATTTCAAATCTAAAAATTGATGGCAACGAAATACCCGCAGAGGAATACGATCAACACGAGGAACTAGTGCAAGAATTAATGGTTGAATTTGAAAATATTCCAACACCCCCAACGCCTCCAAACATGATGATGGTAGTTCCGGTACCACCTCCACCTCCCGGTGGCGCTCCTACAGCCCCCGAACCACCAATGCCTCCATCGGAAATTACAGGGACTATAATCGATGGTGACGGTGTCATTGATGAAGATAACTCCGAAAGCCTGGTGGGGGAAGACAAAAAAAATAGAATTAGGACAATAGAAATGGAAATGGAAATGGAAAAACATCATAAAAAAATGGAAGAACACCACAAAAAGATCGAAAAGCAGCACATAAGAATGGCGGAACAACGTGAGGAAATGCTGGAAAAACAAGAAGAAAGAATGGAAGCGCAACGACTTAAAATGGAAGAACACCGCGAAAAAATGGAAGAACACCGCGAAGCAATGGAAATGAAGAGAATCGAACTAGAGGAAAGTGTAGAGAATGCATCTAATGTTTCGAACCAAATTATTGCCAAAAACATCGGTCGAGCAAGCAATGAAATTAATAAAGCTATGGAAAATCAGTTACTCGCCGATGGTCTCATTGACTCTCGCCAAAACTATTCCTTTGAACTAACCGGAAAAAAACTAAAAGTAAATCGTAAAACCCAATCGGATGCTCTACACCAAAAATACAAGCAATTGTATGGCGAGTTATCCGGCTCCCCTCTTTCAGAAAAGAGTAAGTTAAAAGTAGTGAAAAGTAAAAATTAAAACGTATATTCATATTTAATATTCGAATCACTGTTTAAAAAGAATAAAACAGCATCATTCCAGAATGACAGAAGTAATTTTTGCTATTTTCTTAATTAGCATATGATTTTAAACCCATGATTCACATTACTTAATTGTTAAATTATTCATCAGGTTTTGACCTTTATCAAATACCTATAAAATTTAAAAATATGAAAGCAGTAAAACTCAATTTATTCTCTTTCGTGATGGTCATGCTCCTCTGTACCGGTATGCACCACCTCCAGGCACAGCAGGAAATCAACGTGGAGAGCGATGGAAAAACTATCACCATTATTAAAAAATACGTAGACGACGAAGGCGTGTCCGTTACCGAAAAAATCGTTAAACAGGTAGACGATACCAATGGGTTTAACGTGGACGAATTTATCAGCGATATACCCGGCAATGAAATTAACATCGAAATAGTTGAGGATGACCGAATGGATTTACTGAATAATAGCATGACCCAAATGGATCAATTTATGCTCGGTAAATCTGGCTGTGCGACCAAATCAATCAACAAGTCAACCGATGACCGTGGCAAGCTCGGCGTTTATCTCGATACCCATACCGATCTTAAGGAAGGAATTCGAATTGAATCCGTTGTCAAAGGTGGCGCTGCCGAAAAAATCGGTATGCAAGCCGGGGATATTATCCTGGCCATTAATAGCACGAAAACCAATGGCTATTCCGCACTGACAGCCGCCATGCGAGATTATAAAATTAACGATGCCGTAAAGGTAGACTACCAGCGTGGTACAGAATACTTCCAGTCGGAAGCAACCTTAAAGAGTTATATCCGTCCAGAAAGACGACATCACTACGCCTATAATTATGTCTCTCCCTCTGATCGCAGCTATTACAAAATCGATCGCTGCGAGCCTTTTATCGGAGTAACCTTGAGTACAAGAGGAGAAAACGGGGTACCCGTTCACAGCATTGTTAAAGATACGCCCGCTTCGGAAGTTGCGTTACAAAGAGGAGATCGCATTACATCGATTGATGGGACTACCGTCACTACGCAATCCGAAATTGTTCGCCTGCGCGACCTGCACAAAGCGGGTGATTATTTTACCATTGGCTACCTGCGTGATGGGCAGGAATACGAAGTGGAGGCGCAATTTAAAGCTTGTGAAACGGAGACTATCAAGGAGGCCGAAGAAGTGATTAGCAACATTGCTCCTGTTGATGTAAAACCCATTGTAACCAATGATCTTCAACTGGAATCTATCGCTGCTTTCCCCAACCCTACCTCAGGCAGAGTTACCCTACAGTTTAAAGGCGAACCCGTTCCAACTACCGTGCGGCTAATCGATGCATTAGGTAAGGTCTTGATGACTGAAACGTTAAGTGATTTTTCTGGAGATTATAACGACCAGATCAATCTTTCAAACTATCCTTCCGGGATTTATAATATTACCATTATTCAAAATGATAAATCCTACAGCGAACGAATCGTACTCAACGGAAATCGTACGTAAACAGAGACAAGACAAGGCATGCCTTGTCTCTACAAAAAAGGCCAACCTGATTTGATATCAAGTTGGCCTTTTTTTTATTGAAATGAAAAACGATTCAATATTATTTCACACTTTGCAAAATCACTTTTTCTGTACGGCTTTCGCCTCCGTGTACAATCTGCAGGAAATAAATTCCTGCGGCCTTTCCAGTCAAATCAATCGCTTCGTCAAAGTAGCCGTTAAATGCTTCTTCTGAGTTCTTATAAATTAATCTTCCCGCTACATCTGTAAGGTGTAAAGAAAAACTTCCGTCCAGTTCAGAACTATATTTCACCTGTGCAATTCCCGTAGTAGGGTTAGGAAATACTTCCAGTTCGCCCGGCAGTAAATCGTCCGTAGCAGTGATTGCTGGCAATTCGCTAGTTCCTCCCTCACAGCAAGCCGTCCAAACGGTATTTTTTTGAATTTTATAGCCCAACGTCACTGATAGTAATTCTGCTCTTCCGTTTCGGATGATATCTACATCCAAAGCATCACCTGCTTCGTAGGCATTAATGGTCGTATGTAAATCACAACTAGAGTAAACCGTTTCGCCCTCGATATTCGTAATGATATCACCGGGTAAAATTCCAGTTTCAGCGGCAGCCGAACCATCAATCGTCCTTTGTACTTCCACGCCAGGAATATCTACCGCAGGGATCGTAGCCACGCCCATTAAAGGCAATTTTTTTACTTCCGTTGTTTTTTCGCAAAAATCATAACATTGACCGTCCCAGTCTTCTTTGTTAAAGGACACCCGAATAACTTCGGTATCGCGAACGATGGTTCCTCTAATTTTTATATCGGCCTGATTTCCGTACTTACGCAGATAATCGTCCAAATCAAATGTCTTCGCCTCTTCTCCCAACAAACGCTGGTAAGTGGTTTGGGAATTCAAGGTCGCCTTGGACGTAATGGAAATTCTTGCGGAATGGATCTTTTCGGATTGTGCCGTGGATAATTGGGCAATGATCAGTAAGATTAGGGTGTAAAAGTGCTTCGACTTCATTTTCTCTAGCGTTTAGGTATTAATAAGAGTTGGTCTTGTGGTTACCCATAACCATACAATTGCTATTCCAAAAAGGTGATTTTAAGAAATAGTAATGGACAATTAACTTTCTAACCACCGATCTATTCAATAATTTCCCTCCATTACCCTCTGTTATTTTGCCCTACTTTTACGTATCTTACGAAATTTTATCAATCTAATAAGAAGGTCAATGCAGCTATCAATTCGGTTACTGTTTATTTGTTTGTTGTGGATCATCCACTTTCAGCTTCAGGCGCAGTCTATTTCCGGAACTATTACCACCCAAAATGGGGAAGGCATCGAAAATGTAGTTGTACAAGTACAGGGCAGCAGCATCGCTACCACCTCTGATTCCAACGGCAAATTTCTTATCAAGAAGCTACCCGGTGGAACACAGATCTTAGAAATCCATCAAATTGGCTATGCCACCTATTCAGACACACTTGAAGTTGACGGTACAAACCTCTCCCTCGATCTGATACTTACCCCCGACCCACTCGATCTACAGAGTATCGTTGTCACTGGTACTTACCAGGCCGATACAAAACTTAACGCCCCTATTTCAGTTACCACCCTATCGACGAAAGACATCAGCATCCGTAACGCACGAGGTACCGCCGATTTGCTCAAGGCTATTCCGGGGGTTTATGTGGATGCCAGTGCCGGAGAAATTTATACCAGAGTTTATACGCGCGGGGTTGCTTCTTCGGCGGAAGATGATTTAGGCTGGTACTATGTCTCTCTTCAGGAAGATGGTTTACCAGTTACGTTGGTACAATATGCATACTATAGTCCTGATTTATTTCATCGAGCTGATTTGACGACCCAGAGAGTGGAGGTAATTCGTGGAGGCAGTGCCGCTATTACCGGGATCAATGCGCCGGGTGGAATTTTTAATTTTATTTCTAAAAAAGGAAATAGTAATCGTTGTAATGAACTAGAGACGACCGTTGGCTTACAAGGTGATAATAATCTACTTGGGCGACTGGACGGAAATTTTAGGGGATCACTGGGTAAAAAAAACTGGGCCTATAACATCGGTGGATTTTATCGCTACGATCAAGGACCTCGTAATATAGATTATCCGTGGGCAAAAGGCGGACAAATAAAAGCCAACGTTTCAAAAACCTACCCAGAAGGACAACTTAATTTTTATGTAAAATATTTGAATGATCAAACCAATCGTTACCTCGGTCTAGCGGCCAACGACTTTAAGAATCCGCAACCGGCCTTTGGTCAAAATTTTAATAACACTGCCTTATTATTGCCGAGTGTTTCCAACGATCTTCCCGATCCACGTAATAGATTTGACGAAGAAAGTCCACAAACCCGTTCTTTTAATACGGCGGATGGTGTCCGTACAAAAGATTTTGCCGCCGGTTTCTATCTGACTAACCAATTAAAGTCGGGCTGGATTATGGAAAATCGTTTTAAAGCCAGTATCAAATCTGCCAACTGGCAAAACACCATCTCTAGTGTTCGACTCGGACTCGAAAACTTTATCACCTATTTTCTAGGGAATGATTTTGATTCTTTTGGGCAAGTTGTTTTTCGCGATCCAGCCACTGGAGTCGAGCGCGCTCGAGTCAATAATTTAGGGTCGCTCAATATATTTAATGGCATGCTTCCTTCTTTTGAATACTTGACCGAGGACCAGCTGCCCAACGATGCGGTGCTGGGAACGGCACTCTGGCACAAGCTTGACAAGGTAACGGATTTGATGTATAAAGTAAATGTAAAAAGGGACTGGAATCAACACCGCTTAAATCTCAGTTTGTTTGCCGGACACTCCGCCGTCAACTCTTTTACGCAGGGAAGTTTTGCGTACGCAACTTATGAAAACGAACCAGAGATGTTACAGGTTACCCTCGAAAATCCGGGTGCCTCGGTCATTCAGCTTTCCGATGATCAGGGCTTCGCCAATTACGGCGGTCTTTTTTATAATAATGCACGGGCGGACATCGCACAAGTACAGTTATCGGCCAGTGATACGTGGCAAGTTACCCCAGCGTTGCGCTTTGATTTCGGTGCCAGTTTTGAATATATCAATCATACTGGTTTTAAAGATCGCGCTAGTCGTACCGTCAGGCCAGGTGGGCAAGATGAAGATTTAAATACGGCGTACGATAATTTTACACTGGCACCAGGACTGGTAAAGGATTCGTTTGATTTTGCTTATTCTTACCTCAATTTATCATTGGGTATCAATTATAAACTCGATGCAAAGCGCGCCATTTTTGGACGATTTACGCGTAGTCATAAAGCGCCCGAGCTAAACTACTATTTTAATAATTTTGAAAATCTCCCCGTTGACCGAAAGGGAAGAATCCAGGAAATTACACAAGCTGAATTTGGTTTTAAACAACAAAATAAAGCGGTCAGTATATTTGCCACGGCCTTTTGGAGTCAACTGGATAATGTTGGTTTTTCAGAATTTGTTTTTGATCAATCCGGGATGGAAGGTATCTTTTTTACGCCCGAACAAATCAATAAAACCACCACTATTGGTTTAGAGTTGGAAACTGCCTGGCAACCTTTACCCTTTTTGAGTTTACGTTTTTTAACCACATTACAAAATGCAAAAGCGACAAAGTTTACGGTCTATGATACGGCGGGTAGTTTTGAAACGGATGATGATCAGATTCTGGATTTTTCCGGTAACGAACTAGCCCACCAACCTAAATTAACCCTGGAATTTATTCCTACTTATCAAATCAAAAATTATCAGTTTTTTGCTTCGTGGCGGTATCTCGGTAAACGGCAGGCCAACGTTGCCAATGCGTTTCAGTTACCCGGCTTCAGTATATTTCGAGCGGGTGTAAGTGGTCAACTTTCCAAACATCTTTCGATGTCCTTGATTTGTAATAACTTATTTAACAGTACCGGACTCATGTACTCATTTGGTCTTAACGAATTTGGCAGTAGTTCCAACGCAGCTACTCCGGAATTTGTGGCAGAAAATCCGGATGCGAGTTTTATTGTGGTGCCGGTTTTGCCGAGGACGGTGGTACTAAAAGTGGGGTATCAGTTTTAAATTTATTGCCAAAAAGACACTAAGGAATGAGGTATTAATAAATTAAGAATTTTGGGTTAAAGATTTTTGTTGCTAGTAAGGCAAAAAATGTAGGGATAGCCGCGCTATCACGAGGCTTTTTAACGAGACTAGCGGCAAAAAGATCAAGCCAAAAACGTAAATTTATTAAAGCGATCAAATACTACAACGAAAACGTAAGCTATTCATTATCAAATGGTAATCAAAAATTTTATTATAACAAAATCGATATTCAAAGCCATTTTTTCTGTTTAAAACATAAACTATTAATAAATACTTTTAAAACCCTTATTAATAG
>Ga0209187_1002767_pt1 | contig 15847 bp, 13 predicted proteins | sample BantaG_FD_187430 | JGI IMG/M metagenome (GOLD analysis project Ga0209187, IMG submission 187430) | Marine algal microbial communities from Bantry Bay, Ireland - BantryBay_4 metaG (SPAdes) (version 2) | ecosystem: Host-associated > Algae > Red algae > Unclassified | place: Bantry Bay, Ireland... | reverse complement strand
CGTGAATAAGAGCTGAGTATCTAAATCTGAAACTAACTCAAAAATAGAAGGAGAGTATTCTATGGTGGGCGTTACGCCTTCAAATTCTTGGCTATAGCAGGCACACTCTAACATTAGTGGTCGACATTCCTACATAAAAAGCACTGTTTTTAAGTTTAATCCAAATGGCATTTGCACGGAATATTTTTGTTCCGCCTGTTTCTTCACCAATAATAGTTCCCATTTGATAGCATTGGAAAGTGGATGCAAATGTAGAGGCCGCTGAATATGAGTCCCTATTAGTTAATAAATACAAATCACCATTATATTCATATTTTCTTGTTTTGGGTAATTCGTTATGATAACCATCTTCTATTGTGTACGTCCCTATTTCATTTCTCATTATAGCATCAAAATCTAGATCCCCTTCTCTTCTTTGGAGAATATATTCTTTCATTCTCAACTGAGGGTACCGTTCGTAGTAATATTCTCGTTGTGCCTTACTAACTTTCATACTTGATCTTGCCACGCCTTTGAATGGTGAGTCTGTCAAATAGTGAAATAGCTTAGAAGCAATTTTTGGTTGTCCTCCATAGTTTCCGCGGACATCAATAATCAAGGAATGAATTTCATCTTCCTTTATACTTTCAAAAGTCTTTTTCAAAAACCTATCATAATCATCTATATCACTGGACAGAAATGAGTATATTTTAATTATCCCTACCCCTTCACTTACTTGCTCATATTCATAAGGCCTGCCTATCCCTAATCCTTCTCGCTCTTCCCTGTTCAACTTGTCGGCAGCTTTCCAATCTTTGTAGGACATATTTTCAATAACTACTCTTTTTGTTTCAGCTGACTCATACGTAAAACTCAAACCATCAGACTTTCCGATGACTAGATATAAATACAATTCAAATTGGTCGTCAATAATTGTATTACGAAAGCGCTTCTTTTCATAAGATATCCAAGGATCAATTGCTGTAATAAAATCAGCTACTGACATATCATTGATATGTGTTATTTTAGAACCTACTGGAATATCTATTTCTTTGAATTGCTTTTGCACGAATAGTTCATCCTGATTAGACATAAATACCTTAAAGGGTAAGGCTCCATTTTGTTTTCTTTTGCCATCCATCCAAAACCTAGGCATGTGCACACTACTATGCCCATCTTTTATCAATGCTATTTGGGTAGCGGCCCTTTTGTAGAACTCTATCCGTGATAATGGTTTTTTAAATTCTTTTTTGAGTTCTTTGAAATGGTTCAAAAACTCTTCTTCACCTATGTGCGAGAATGGATCAGGATGGGCATCAACTACTGCCAATAACTGGTCTATGTCTTTTTGCATATGCTTTACCGAAAGAAGTTTTTCGGATTGGGCGGATATATTAAGACTTGCAAGGATAAGAATAGTAATAAATATTAGTAATATAGATTTCATTATTGTATAATATGTAATATTATAAAGTTTAGATTATGGAAAAGGTCACCCAATAAAGGTGACCTTAGTAACGAATTTGCTTCATTAAACTTGCTAAAAAGAGTCGAAGCTAATACTCAATTCCCTTTCATTCCCAATTCAAATAATCTTCTAAAAAAAGTCATCTTACCCTAATAAATCAATATTTTCTAGAGTTATCCCCATGTTAAATTTATCCTGACTAAATTTAGTAAAATAGCTTTGCTTTTCAAATTTACTCGATTTGACTATCAACATATCTAAGTCTAGACATTTTTTTGAATTATACTTCAAAGATATTTTTGACATATATTCTTTAAATAATATGGTGATGAATCCACTTTGTGAGATTCCTTCAAAATCACTTTTGAAAAAAAATTCTTCATATCAAAAGATACACCATAGTAATCAGGGCAAAATATCTTGTTCCTTAACAAAATATTAGATTGTTATAATGCAAAATAAAATCAGTATCATTTACCTCATTTTACTTTGCACCAGTGCCAACTCATACGCCATCCTTGGTCAACAACTACTCCTTTGGTCGTCTGATCCCTATCTCTTGCTCTGAATTATCTTAATCACATAGTTTTGGGGCAATATAAATAATCTCGCCATCTTTGATTTTTTCTGTAGGCCATTCAAGTATATTATTTACGGAAAAATTATACTTAGTATCTTTACACATTATTTTTAATCTTCCTTCAAAATTATCCCCATCTCTTACATTATAATCATAACCTAAAAAAGAAGAAAACCCTCCTCTTACTGGGAAGAACCTAACTTCAATAGTTTTATTCCGAATTAATGAAATAGTTCCAGATACAACTTCTATGTCATTTAACGTAACAAATAGATTATCTCTTTGAATATCAATTAGTAGCCTATGTTCATTTGAAAAAGCACTATGATTCTTACAACTTACAGTTAAGTAAATCATCAAAAATAAAATCAGTTTAGTTAAATGGCTCATGGACATATACATCTTGAAATTTCACTAAAAGAATCTGCATTTAATGTTTGTTGTATCGTATTTAAGTTACTGTATTCAGACTCATGAACATAAGCAATATCATTTGAGGATAAAAATATATGTGCACCTTCATGAATTATTGTTGCGATCTGTTCAGACATCGAAGTATTAAAATGGGTAGAGAGTCACAATGAGTAATTTCAATAAAGCTTTCAAATATAATGAATCCCTTTTTTGTATGAGCCACAACATTTGCATCACAATCTCCAGTCCCTGTTGGCTCTATAGTATATTCTTGATGTGCTAGTCCAGCTCTAATCGCTTGCAGCCAACCGCTTATGAAAAAACTCATAATTTTTCCATTTGCACCACTTATCCCAATCCTTTGACTTAAATTTATTATCCTGAATACTATCAGTATTTTTTTCAGCATGATACTCAGAAATTGATTTCAATATATATGGATATCTTTTCATTAGCATTCACATGAAAACTCGAAACAATTCCCAAAGACATCATAGCTTGGCTTAACAGTCTTGATACTTCCTTGACAGGGAGCTTCACCTATCATTGCCCCTGGAATAAATTTTTGAGCTTCTTCATTAAATATTTGCTTAAACAATTCTTTGAATTCTAAATCAGTTAGAAATGGATCTATTAATCTATTACTTTTCAGTAATATTCTGAGCATCAGGATCCACACCTGGATCTTTAGACTCCAAAGGCTGGATAACTTCTACATCATGTTTAGCTCCATTCTCTTTTGGCTGCTTATTCACCAATGCTTCAGGAAGACTCATGCCACTTTGCTCTAGGAAATCATTCAACTGCGGCATCATCCCGTAGAGACCCTGTACAAAATTTCCAACACCTTGACCAGAACCATTATCATAGACAACTACTTTGTCGATGTCCAAATCTTTGATAGCGGAGGTCTGAATCGTAGCTAACTCCGTAAGCTTATCGATCATTAAGTATCCGATGGCAGACTGTGGATCACCGCCTGCAGCTTCTACTAGTTTCTTAAAACCTTCTGCTTGCTTTTTCAGCAGAGCTTCTTGTCCTTCTGCTTGCGCCATGTACTTACTAAGTATTGCATCAGCTTCCCCTTTTGCAGTTTCTCTTTGACGTTCCGCTTCCGCTTGTGCTTCAATGATCGCCTTTTGCTTAGCAATATCTGCTTCGACTACTTCGTCCGCCTGCATTCTTGCGAGCTCCATCTTTGCTCTTGCATCCTGTGCATCTTTCTCTGCAATATATGCTTCTTGAAGTGCTTTTGCAGCAGCTACTTTCTTTGCTGCGGTAGCTCGTCTTTCTGACTCTGCTATTTCCTCATCTCTTATCGCATTAGAAGTGGCAATCTTAATACTCGCGGTATTTTTACCTTCGATCGCTTTTGCATCTGCTTCCGCCTCCCCTACTTCTGCACGTTGATTGGCATCAGCTACCTTCACTCTCTGATCTTGCTGCGCTTCAGCTTGACCGATCGCACCCGTTCTTTCCTCGTTAGAAACTTTCACCTTCGCATCGTTGATAGCTTTGGCAGCTGCTTCCTTACCCAAGGCTTGGATATAGCCAGACTCATCTTGAATATCTGTTACGTTTACATTGATCAGTTCAAGACCGATTTTGTGCAACTCGTTACCCACATTCATGTAAACAGAGTCAACAAATTTGTCTCTATCGGTATTCAACTCCTCGATGTCCATATTGGCGATTACCAATCTCATTTGTCCCATGATGATATCATGTGCCAATGCTCTAATATTAGGTTGCTCTAAGCCAAGTAATCTTTCTGCTGCCGCCAGCATAATAGCAGGTTTATTACTAATACCCACTGTAAATTGTGCAGGCACAGATACTCTAATATTTTGCTTAGAAAGTGCATCCTGTAGATTGACATCGATACTGATCGGTGTCAGATCCAAATATCTATAATCTTGAATCACAGGCCAGATAAAGGCGGCTCCACCTGCGTAGCATTTAGCTGATTGCTCTCCACCTGTTTTACCGTATACTACTAGTATTTTATCTGAGGGACATCTTTTGTACCGACTGACAAAAAATAGCAATACTAGGATGACTAAAAATACACAGAATCCTACAAGCATTAATGTTTGACTTACCATAATTATATAGTTTTGTTTTAAATATTTTCTTCTTTAACCAAGGCAAAATCGCCTACCACTTCTATCACTCTAACTTTTGCTCCAGTTTTTATTTCTGTGTTCTCATAGGACTTAGCTTTCATCTCTCGGCGTGCTCCTTTGATATTGACATTCACGATTCCATTTCCATCCGATGCAGGAATTTTCAGATATACTTCTCCCAGTTGTAATATAGCATCGTCTGAGTTCCAATTCACATTTTCATCATTGTTCATCAAGGTCTTCATCATGAAATGCAGCAAGAATACTGCAACCAGACCTGAGGTTATACCAAGTGCTAAAGCTAAAGCTGTCGTAGTTTCAGACATTATGAATATCTTCATCGCCCAACTTCCTATGGACACAAAAGTTAATATGCCTTTTATCACCCCAAGACCTCCTCCTCCATCTGTATCAGACTCCGACGAAAAATCTGTATCCACATCTAGATCTAATCCACCTAGTAGAGAAAGCAAAAGGAGCAGCACCAGTGTGCCTCCTGCAAAAATCGATATCCATGTTAGGTAAAAGATCATTTTCTTTACGTTTAGGTTATACCATATCTGTCGGAAAATAGCACTCATCTTTTGACAGAATTTTTCAATCTCTTTGTTGAAAATACTCGCGAAAGCTCAGGCTATACCTTCGCTTTTCGCCTAGATTTCAAAAAAATCTATTCAAAATCTAATGCGAAATTCTCAAACAGACATGGTATTATATGTTAATAAAACATTAAAATCGTTATATGAAGTTCCCCTTCAAAATCGTATTGGTCTGATAAAAGTAAGTGTTAATCGATTAACAATGAAGTTAGATGAATTGGAGCGTGAATTTTTCTCAATTATCTCTTCTAGTCCGCGAAACCTTGTACTTATTAGATGCAGTTACATTGTATGTAAATACACTATAGTTGCTTGCCGCTATGATGCCTCCTCCTATGATCAATCCAGCATTTGTGATAAAACCCTCATCCCATATAAACAAGGTGATTATTATTATAATAGCAACTCCGACTGCAGAGCCTATGAGATTTACGCTAAATGTTTCTTCTGCTTGAACATCGTTAGAATGATATTCCTTGCTACTTACACAGTGTATACAAGTGAGGCGAAAATACTCTCCAAGGTCATAAATAAGATCCGGTCTCGTAGTATATGACTTTGCTAGGGCAAAGGGCTCATTGCAATTCAGACATTTCACTTTTAGTTTCATGTTGAACTTATGGATTAGCTAATTTACACCAAGATACTAAAAATTGACTCCTTAAATACTTAGGGATGCCATGTATATCTTAAATAAAAATCTAAAGCAATAGATTCAATTGTAAACATAATTGGCATCTGAATCTATTCAGAAATGCATATTTTGCAAAATGATATTGGATGAAGCAGAGCATCCTAAAATCCTGATCCCTATATTTACCCATGCGTTATTTTATACACTTAGGATATCAGGGTACTAACTACAGTGGGTGGCAAAGACAGATCAACACCGAGCATACCATTCAAGAGATCATCGAAAATAAACTAGCCAAACTATTTAAAAAGAAAATCACAGCTTATGGATGTGGACGCACGGATGCAGGGGTGCACGCGAGTCAATACGTCATGCATATTGATCTGGATGAGGCGCCTACCTTTGACTTAAAATTTAGACTCAACAAAAATCTGCCTGACTCTATTTCGGTATATGATATCGTCGAAGTGACCCAAGATCAGCACTGCAGATATGATGCGACGGATCGGACGTACGATTACTTCATTCATTGGGAGAAGGATTGCGAGCTCTATCGAAGCAGTTCATTTTATGAGGACTTAAAATTTGATTTTGAGAAGATGCAAAATGCGTGTAATCTAATTGCAGAGACTAAGGACTTTCGACCCTTATGCAAACATCCAGATGTTTATAAAAACACCCTTTGTGAGATTACCAACTGTGAACTATTTTTGAATGAAGAGGCTGGCCGAATGCGTTTCAGCATTACTGCCAATCGATTCCTAAGGGGAATGGTACGTTACTCTGTAAACTATTTACTTGAAGTCGGATCAGGAAATATCAGTCTCCGTGACTTTGAAAAAATATTAAAACAAGAAATAGAACTATCAGAGAAAAAGCCAGCACACCCCAATGGCCTATTTTTGAGTCAAGTCAAGTATCCATATTTAGAATTTGAGAATAAGCACCAGTTGATATCTATGTTGAAGGTAGGGCTGGGGAATAATGGTGAATTGTGAATGGTAAATTATAAATGCCGCGTTGGCATGTTCATTTCCATAAGCTATGCGTGGTGCAATACACCACGACCTCGCATTTCGCGACCATCGAGTAAGTCGGGATCATGAAACTTATTTCATTAGTTTCGCGACTCGCCAAAGGCGACTAAGCTCGGCAAACGGAGTGCGCTAGAGGCTAGGAGTGGAAGTGATATATCCATCGCGGCTGGTTTTGCGCTAAAGCATGGATGTAGTAACGAACGATCCGACCGCAGCAAAGCGAGCGGTAGCCCCCAAATTATTAAATATATTTCTTATCGAAAACTTTAATTCATAATTATTTTATCACCGATAGGCAGTGGATAGCCCCAAATAAAAACTCTTTTAAACCTAAACAAGACTGTATCTTTGCGGTTTACATTACCTAACATCACACCTATACATCCTATGACGGGAAGAGCGGGGAAAATATCCCTAATTATATTTTTACTCATCAGTGTGGCTAGCGTATACTACGTAACGCAGCTTAAATTCGCTTTTGACTTTGAGCAATTTTTTCCGCAAGGAGATCCAGAGCTTGAATTTTTTCGCGACTTTGTAAAAGAGTTTGAGGCGGACGACAATTTTCTGATTGTAGCGGTGCATGATGAGGATGACGTTTTTCAGCAAGATTTTCTGGAGAAGTTCCATCAGCTCACGCTGGCTTCTCGGAAGTTGGAGTCTGTGAGCCAAACGCAATCCCTTACTACTTTCACCTACCCGCTCAAGACACCCTTTGCCGTCACCACCCTGCCGGTAATCGATATCGATAAGCCCGAACGATACGAAAAAAATAAAGCTCGCATCATGGCCGATGAGCGATTTGTGTATAATCTGATCTCGCCAGATGGCAAGTCGATGTGCATCCTGCTCAAGACGGTGCCCGCGATCCAACTAGCTGCGGCAGACAAGCTCGTTATAGATCTGCAAAATCTCATCGAACCTTATGGCTTTGATTCTTACCATATGCTCGGTCGTGCCTACTTCCAAAAAGAACTCGTCGCCATGCAAAAGCGGGAGATTATCGTCTCAGCCGGCGTGTCAGGATTTGTGGTGATGCTGATCATGTTTTTGATCTATCGACGGTTTTATGGTATTGCGATTGCGCTGGTTTCTATTGGGCTAGGTATGCTAGTATTCATGGGTCTACTTGGTTTTTTAGGGCGAGAGCTCAGCGCCATCTCAGCGCTTTATCCGGTGCTGATGATCATAGTGGGCACCTCTGATGTGATCCACATCATGAGTAAATATATAGACGAACTCAAAAAAGGAAAAACTAAAAAGGAGGCGATCAAGATTACGATTCGAGAGATCGGACTTGCTACGCTAATGACTTCACTAACTACTGCGGTGGGATTCGGCTCGCTCATGACGAGTAAGGTATATCCAATTCGTGACTTCGGTCTCAATGCTGCGATGGGTGTGATGGTCGCTTATCTGACCGTGATATTTTTTACTTCGGTATTGTTGGCTATGATGGACAGAGACCAACTAATCAAGGAGGGAAAGCGGCTCGAGTTTTGGCCTCGTCTCATGCAGTGGTTTTATGATGTAACCAAAGCTTACCCAAAGCGCGTAGCGATTGGTGCGCTTGCGGTGCTCGGCTTATCCCTGTTCGGTATTTCGAAAATCACAACCAACTACTCCATTATCAATAACATGCCGAGAGGTAAAAAGATAACCTCTGATTTTAAATTTTTCGAAGAGAACTTTGCAGGATTTAGACCGATGGATATTGCGGTGATTGCTAAGGATTCGCTCAAGGTGACCGACTATACTGTTGCCAAGGCAATCGACTCGGTGGAGCAGCATCTGCATACATACCCCCCGTTGCGCGCCATCACTTCGCTGTCTACGGTGTACAAGTCGATCAATGCTATGTACAATGGCAACAAAGCTTCGGCTTATACATTCCCAAAGGATGAGCGTACTTTTGATAAGTATCAGAAAATGGTGGACAAGCTGCCCCAAAATCAATTTAATGTACTCGTTAATCGTGACGGTGACAAAGCTCGAATCTCCTCGCGTATTTTGGATGTGGGAGCAGACACCATTAAGTCTATCGGTAAAAATATCGATCAGTGGATAGTCGCCAATACTGACACGAGTCAAGTTGAATTTATCCGCACGGGTACGGGTTTGATCATTGATAAGAATGCCGAGTATATCCGTAGTAGCTTATTATACGGGTTAGCAGGAGCCATCTTTATTGTCGCTTTGCTGATGACCGTTTTGTTTAGAGATTGGCGCTTGATCATTATTTCTTTAGTCCCGAATATTTTTCCGCTCATTTTGGCAGGTGCCTTCTTGGGATATTTTGGTATTGAATTGGAGGCTGGTGTATCTATCGTCTTTGCCGTGATCTTCGGTATCGCGGTGGATGACACGATCCACTTCTTATCCAAATTCAAGCTCATGATGCGTAAGGGTGTGACGATTGACGAGGCTATTCATACGACTTTCATGGAGACCGGAAAAGCGATCTGCGTTACCTCAGTGATTTTATTTTTTGGGTTTTTGGTGATGTTGTTTTCCATTCATCCGCCATCGGTGGTCATCGGATTTTTGATCAGTTTGACATTATTGAGCGCACTGTTGAGTGATCTTTTTTTGATGCCGATATTGATTAGGGGGTTGTATCCAAAAACGGATCAGGAGTAAGTTGACGATATGTTTGACGAAGGTTTGGGGCCTACCCGATTTAGCGAAAAGCTACATCGGGTCGTTATGATACATAGCTCGCAAGTCTGCTCGGTCCTATCCCTGCCCGACTAAGCTAGGCGGGGACTGGCTCCTCCGTCGCCACTACTCCTCAGCACTAGTCCGTATGCAATAATAGGATCTTGCATGCTTCATTATTTTTAAGTTAGTATATATAAAACAAGAATATCCTTGTTTGCAATTTGTTACGATTTTTAAGAAAAATTGCGCCAAATTGGTATTCGGCTAATATCTTTTCACAGGACGATGCCCTGTGCTATTATGTTTAACCCGTTCAGGGTAAGCTTATATTTAGTATACCTAGAGACATTTGGGTACCTCTATTAACCTCTGAATTGAGATAAAATCAAATTTAATATTGATAGACAGCCTGTCCCGTTATCCAAGGGAAGGCTAGACGGAGCGAATTTAGCCTTTGCTAAATGAGTGAAGGATAACGAAGTATATCAGTATTAGATTTAAAGAAATTCTGTAAGAATTTTGCTTTTATCCAATGAACGGGGTTGATAAAGGTGCCCATTTATACATGTGGAGTAATTCATATCCCAAATCTACCAAATCCGCGGTATTGCGGACAGCCCTGATATCCTGCATCTTTGTAAGGAAGGGACAGAACATCCCGACAAAAACTAAACACCACTTACTTACAAAAAGTAAGTGGCCGAATACTCAATTTTTTAATTTTAATTCTTAATTTTTTTGACAAAAAACAAACACGCTTGAGGGCTTCGCATTCGCGAGGTCCTCATTTTTTAGAAAAGGGCGAAATATCTGGTACGAGGATAGATGATGACACTTGGTATGTCTTAATTTGATATCGAAGCCAAACTTCAAAGTTTCAGCTCCCAACCTTTCGAAGGGATATTTATTGATAATGAGTTTATATTAAAGAGTACCTCTATTAACCTCTGAATTGAGATAAAATCATATTTAATATTGATAGTCAAGGCTAGACTGAGGGGATTTAGCATTTGCTAAATGACTGAGGGATAACGAAGTATATTACTATTAAATATGAAGAAATTCTTAAAGAATTTTGCTTTTATCCAATGAACGGGGTTGATAGAGGTACCCTAAGGTAGAAGTCAACGTTTCCTTAAAATAAGGCGACCTTGGCATTATTCTAACTACCAGTTGCAAACACCCCATTCACATACTTACTATTTTTCTGTATCCGAAAGGGTATACGCTGACAGACCTCTGCGAGAAAAGCCACTTCTTCTTTTTTGCACTTTAGCTCTAAGATGATAGCTTTATCCCAGGTGGGAGTTGTATTGTAGTGATATCCATCAAATCCATAGTAACTTACTCCACTATCAATCGTCGCTCTCAATACTTGGTTTTGAGTGACAAAGTATCTTCTAACGTAGCGCGTGATTACTTTAGGCATCAGTTCTTGAGGAATATATTTTTTGGCAATAGTTTCTAGAGCCCCATCATCATCTAACTCAAAATTTGGAAGAGGTACGATTTCTTTTTTACCAAATTCGTTATTTCTAATTTTTATCTCCAGTTGAGGGCTTCTAGCCACCAGAAGATCTTGACCATACCAACGGATTCTATATTTGACTCGCTCGCTGACTCCATCCTGATTTTGTTGGAAAGAACCTAAATCTGCTGAGTCAAAATAGATGCTATTGATAATGCGATTTGGGAAGGCTACACCAAAGCTACTTGGATGCGTAAGTATCACCTGTTGCACTTCAGCTAAGGAAGCATCTTGTATGCGGAATTTTTTCTCGTGTCTCACTGTGTCTCCAATTTTTGCTTATTCAAAAACACTGAGGAGTGCTGATCCTGTACATTTCGCTTTCCTACATTTTCTTCTATGAGATCAAATATCTTTATCGTTCCTCCACCCATCTCGTCATTTTTGCGGAAGGCTAATATCCCTGTTTTGACATTTATCATTTTGGAGGCAGATAAAGTTACTGAAGAAAGGTCCACACTTTTTACGCCTTCATCACAATTCGTAATTTCAACATTCATAGCTTCTATATTGCCATGTTGATTTGCGTTAATAGCTGTACCTGATACTCCCGTTATTTTAGAGTTGCTAATCCGACAAAATCCGCCGCTAACCTCTACCCCGTCTTTGCCAATATCTTCCATGATCAAATTATCAATTATCCCTGTACTGAAGTTGGCATCTATACCATCGGCACTTGCATTGGTGATAATACAATCTCGCATTTCAAACTCACTACGATCTATACGTAAAGCATCTCTAGATTTGGCTTGGCTAAAAACACATCTCTCAAAGACCACCTCACTTTCATATACACTCAGGCCACCAGATGCTAGAACGGAATAGCGGTTTGTTTTCTGAAGATTATCAAAGGTGCAGGATTGAAACATAGACTTGTCTTTGGCACTCATCAGTACAACACCTTGTCCATTCACTTTACTCGAACGGATCACAATCGGAGTCTCTACACTTCCAACTGCTTGGATAGAGGTAGACACTATAATACTAGCTCCATTTTGTAAATCAATCTCAGCGCCTGGCTGAATGATGAGCGGCTTGCTGGATACCACTAAGGGTGTCGATAGCACATATTTTCCACTTGGAATGATGAAGGCTTCAGAACTACTTTTAACTATAGAGACACTGGCTGCATTTTCTACCAAGCGATTTGACATCGCTTGCTCATTGCTTGGCGCATTCCATTTGAAGATAGGAAATGAAGCCTCGCGAGTAGTCCCCAAAGTGCGCACAAATACACGCTTGGCACTGCTTGGAAAAGGAACTCTCTTCTCTAGTATAGGTTTTGTTTTATCGTATGATTCTAATATAGTAGGAGTAGGGATTTTGCTGGTCATAGTCGCACCTCCAAAACCTAAGACCTCTAATGGCAATAGGTGATAAGAGCGTAAGACCAGTTCGCGTCCATCTCTATACGCCTTCAGGGCAATGTCCTTGGCCGGTGCCATGACCTCATTAATATCCTTGGCATTATCAAAGAAGGTATCCCAACTAAACTTGTAGTTTTTATATCCCTGGCGAAGAAAAGCGATCCTATCTTGGAGTGCAGCTTCATGCTTTTGCTTAAAAGCATCAATGTATTTTGGACTTGATAATCTTTCCAAGTTGCGGTCATAAAGAGCCGCAAAGTCAAGGTTCGTAAAAATTTTCTTATGGAATTTCTGAACAAATTTATGCGGTGTGATACGCTCATTGGTTCGTGAGTTCACTTGTGAACCTGTGATATAAAGTGCCTTATTATAAAATAAGCCATCAGGTGTAAAACCATCAAAACCTACGGGTTCTAGTTTACCCGTAATGGAATTAAAGTAAAATCTAAGATTGGTATAATTGAAACTATGCCAAGCATTGCAAACATCTTGAATAGCCAAATACTTGGCTAACTTACCCACATCAAAAACGTCGAGTACAGTAAGGTCTCCGTGCATAAAGCCATAGAGCAACTCTTGCCCTTTTTCAAATTCAGCTGCGTAGGCGTTACTCTTTTTCATAGCATCCTTGTCGAAGGGTTCTATTTGTGCGCTTTCATAGTAGGCTACATTACTGCCAAATTTTCGACCTGCATATTCCCAGTGTGCATCTTCACTGATTTTCAAGATGGGGCCTTCGGGTCTATTCTGCCATTGCAGTAGCTGTTTTAAAAAATGCTCTTCGTAGGCATAGATACCCAGTGACTCTCCATTGAGTGCCACTTCGACATAGTCATACTTGGTCGTCAATACATCTTCGTCTTCTAACATCTTATGGAACACCCACTCGGAGAGATGATCTCTTGACTTACTATTGTGAACCGAAAAAACCTTCATGCCATTCCAAGCACTACCATTTTTGGTATGTATTCTGAATGACCACATTCGACCATAGAGATGATCAAGTAGATCTCCTTTAAGTCTAATCTCAGCATCTATTTCTTTACCTCCTACTTTAATTTTGGCAGGCACTAAATCTTTTTTGCTGCTGATCAAACTACCATGTTTATATGCTTCTATTCTTTTTTGCTTTAGTTTATCCAATGATTTATCCTCTACTATAATATCAAGTCGACGATTAGGATCAGCAGAGACAGGCGGAATAGTCGCTGGGTTACCACTAGAAATTTTCTTCATAGACATATCATCGAAGTATACCGCTTTACTTTGCTTGTTGGTAAAAGGAAATATACTTAGCTTTTCATCGTAGACCCCGATAGGAATGGTAACTTGACGTTTAAGCAAATGCCAGCCATTTTCCGTTTTGCTTACTTCTTTCTGATCTGCATAAAATCCCCAACTTCCAGAAAAAGCGAGTGTACCGAAACCATTGTCATTATTCATCCAAACACTAGCTTCATAAACATCGCCACTGTAGACGTGATCAAAACTATAAGTAGGCCCGTACAATTGCTTATCATCCAATTTTGAACTGTATTTTCCGGAACGTGATTTGTGATCAGATTGTGTCTTTCCGTTAGAGAGGGATTGGCCATTTGCCGTGAATCTTAATTTATCAAGGGTTCGGCTTTCAAAGTCGCAAAGGACACCCTCTTTATCTTCACTACCAGACACTACTACAAACAAGAGTAGACCCACTATTGCAACCGCAAGCCACCACCATTTTTGGCGTCCTTTATTTTTTCGATCTGTAATTTTATGTATTTGCAATTCTCTTTTCGTTTTTCCACATAAGTACTGAAGCGAATAGACCTACTCCTCCAAGTATCAAATACATAAGATGATTATACACCCAAGATGAGGGCTGCTTAGCTAGAACATTATACATTTTATTGTATTTAGGAGTTTGGTCTTGCACTAAATTATCAAAGCGATCGAATAAAGCCTGTTTTGCTTTAGCATTCATTTCTTCTAGAGATTTCTGTTCCATTACTTCAGCATCCGTGTATCGGATTTCATTTAACTCTAACTCCAATTCTACAAATGAAGTATATGGAAAATAAAAAGAGGATACCTCATCTAATGTGAAGGTCATCAAAGCTCCACGATCATCGTTAACGTAGACTCTTTTTCTTGTTTGTATTAATTTGATAGACTCCGTCATTTTTCTTGCCGAAGTCCCGAATTGCCCCAAAACCAAATCTATATCTGAAAGATCCTTTTGCTTGATATGTTTCAAGAAAGGGTGCAGTCCAGTTCGATCTGTGATATCTCTATTTGCTTCTGGTGAGAATTTATATTCTTCGCGCGCAACACCCAAGGCATCTTGGGTCGGCACTTTCAACTGAATCAGACTTTTTACTAGACTATCATTGATGTATCGCTGTCGAAAACGATTACCTGCTTTGTAAGACAGGAGCGACTTATCCACATCATCAAAGTAAGTATCGTGGAAAACTTCTACACTTGTTCTAGTTTGAGCACCTTCAGGCAAAATCTGTGATGCATTTTTGCCAAAAGCAGTTTGTAGATATGTCCAGATCTCTTCTACTTCTTCAGCAGGAACCGCTATTTTATATTCACTTTCTATGCGGGCTTGTGCCATCACATCACTGCTCCAAAAGCAGACCCATATACATAGACAAACATAGCGCATTTATTGGGCAAGATTTCTTTGTTCTACAAATGAAAAATCCAATTCTGGAGAAAGTAAGATCAACTCTTCTTTAGCTTGCACTATATTATCCAGTTTGTCAGTCTCCACGACATAGGATAAAAATTGCTTTCCTTGATTTTGATCTAAACGCTTCAATTCTACAAGTGAAAAATACTTGGCTAATACTTCATTGATTTTATGAATATCTAGAACGGGTGTTGAAATATTGAGCACCATATTTTCTGGAGCACTCATCAAGCTGCGTTTTTCTAAGTAGTGCCTAATCGTAAGTAAAGAAATGATCAAGACAAATGCCAGCAAAGTAGTGGTGGTCTGGTTAGCCCCCATCCCTAATCCTATACCAATCACAAAAAATAAATAAACTAATTCTTCTGGCTCCTTAATGGCAGCACGAAATCTCACTATCGACAGGGCACCTACCAGACCCAGAGAAAGCGCGATACTACTTTTTACTATAAAGATGATCAACATCGTAGATAAAGCCAACAACATAAAGTTGGAAGCAAATTTTTTACGATTGGTGATCGTAGTTCCGTAGCGGATATAGAAACGTCCAAGTAAGTAAGACAGCAGCGCTGCCAGTAAAGCATTTAATATAAAATGCTGATTGTTAACTATATCGCTTCCAAAGTCTTGGAGTAGGTCTTCAAATTTCACGTTTCACATCATTTTTCTGCACCAAAGTTAAAAGTAACAAATTTACCTTGATGGGTACCTCTATTAACCTCTGAATTGAGATAAATTCAAATTTAATATTGATAGACGAGGCTAGAGTGA
>Ga0209187_1002766_pt1 | contig 15851 bp, 14 predicted proteins | sample BantaG_FD_187430 | JGI IMG/M metagenome (GOLD analysis project Ga0209187, IMG submission 187430) | Marine algal microbial communities from Bantry Bay, Ireland - BantryBay_4 metaG (SPAdes) (version 2) | ecosystem: Host-associated > Algae > Red algae > Unclassified | place: Bantry Bay, Ireland... | reverse complement strand
GAGATGGACCCTTAAATGACTAAAAGAAAGGTCAGCATACTCTAGATTAAAAAAGGATTTTTATGAACTTTAAATTATTTGTTTTCTCCATAGCTATTTTATTTTCACAAACTGTATTTGCATACAGCTCGACCATGATGAATGGAGATATTTTAAAAGAAGATAATTATAATATTAATGCCGACTTACAATATTTAACTGATGCTGATGACAATGGCTTTATTGTAAATGGCCGCTTTGATATACCCTTCACTGAAGATATGAACCTGAGAGGTGTACTCGGTTTTGGAGAGGTTGATTTTCATGTTGGTGGGTATCTTAAGTGGATGCCAATTCCAGATTACGGAACACAACCTGCCATGGGCTTCTTAACAGGCCTTCATTATGCAAACTTTGGAGATATAAATGAATTCAGCATTCGTATCCACCCTTACATGAGTAAAACATTTGATTTTAGCATAGGAGAGCTTTCACCCTATGCAGCTCTACCTATATCCCTTAGTATTATCGATGGCGAAACTGAAATCCCTGTTCAGTTTCAATTGGGTACTGAGCTTAAAATCAGACAACTACAACACATTGCCTTTATAGCTGAGCTCGGGATTGATGTGGCAAAAAGCTTCACTTACTTCAGTATTGGCGCCACATTTCACTTTGACTCAAATTATGGAATGGTTTTCAATTAAAGCCCTATGATGTTTAATCTATTTTGTTAAGTAACGAGTTTATATTCAGAATAGATAGTAAAACTTTATAAAACCGTAATGCCTCACGGTTAAATGTCCCTAAGGAGCTAAGTGTCATTAAGCTACTCTGTCATTTATTGTCCTATTGCTCTCTTCGATTTTTGTATCTATTCAGCGAATATTCATATCTTTTCGTAAAAGATATCACTCATAACTGTAAAAGGAGAATGGCCACGTTTTCTTTTAGTTAAAAGATAACCCCTGGTTCTGCAAAAATACCTAGCCCCAGCCATGGGCTTAAAACAACCACTAATTTTTTGATGAACTTTTACCATGCGAATATCACGCTCTGCTTGATTATTTGTAAACGGAACATTCCTCTTACGCATAAAATATAATACGTCATTTTCAAACTTATCCAGTCTGTCGAGTAAATTTCTTTCTTTAGTTTGTTTTATTTTTTTATTTCCCGACCCTTTAGCTCTAACTATTAGTGGACATTCATTTTTTCCAGAACTAATAATTTTTCTATAAGCAATAATACGCTTTTGCTGATCTTCACCTGATAATATTCCTCCGGCTTCAGTTGCCAGATCATTAGTTTTATTTAAAAATCTTTTCATTGCTTTCGCCCACTTGTGACCTTTAAAATCAATCACCCACTGAAGTTCACGAAGGTGATGAGCGTTACAGAGTGAATGCTCTTTAGTCATTCCAAAATAAGGTTTCCAATGGTCGTGACAAAGTACACCATTAAATTCTTCTAAAATGCCCATCTCTTTCATTGCTTCTTGCCCACGTTTCTCGTGCGGGAAAAAGTAAGTTGTTTTCGGAGTGCAAAGTACATGCATCCAGTGGTTTTTATCTCCGATCTGGATACCAGTTTCATCGGCATTAACAACATCAGCCTCTTTTAAAGTTTGTTTAATCTCTTCTTCAAAATACTCAAGCCGTTTATAGGCTTCTTTGTTAAAGTTATAAATTGTGCCCTGACTAATCTTTAGATCAAAACAGTTTTCAAACATTTCTTGAACTCTATTATAAGGCAAAAGTTGATATTGAGATAAGTATGTTGATAAAGCCTTAACTGTAGAGCCATATTGAACGGCCTTGCTGATGTGTTTGGGAAAGTCGGCAACAAAGCGGTTACCATTTTTATCGGTCAATACTTCAGCTTGATATTCAGTTACCACAAAATCTAAAACTACATCAATAACTTGACGTGATTCAAAACCATCAGACTTAAATTTTACTCCGTTAGGCAATGTTCTACGGTCAAGGCTTAGCTCAACAACTTCATCAACTCTATCTTCTGGAAATTTTTCTAAAGTTTTACCCTCATGCCCTTGTTGTCCACCGACGGGTTTATCAGACTTCTTTTTCTTTTTTCCCGGAACAATTTTACGGGTGCGTCTTGGAACTTTATCTGTAGAAGGAGGCAAGCTGCTATTACTACTATTTAAAGTTAATCTTTGTAAAAGTAAACTTACAATCATGATGAGTAAATTCATAGAAGTTTTCAATGCTGGCGAAACAGTTTTGTCTGCAGCAAGTTGCGACTGCATATTTTTTATCGCCTCATCTATATTTATTCCAGCTACTGTCATGGACGTAATTCTAAATACAATCCACGACTTTGGTCTACAGCTAGGGCTTAATTCTCTACTTTAGTCGATTTACGCTGAATGGATACAAAAATGGATCAGTAAAACCAATTAATGCACAGGCCGCTGATGGAAGCGACAAAGTAGCAGGATTAAAAGGTTCAAGGTTAGGAAACTATGGTTTTAGGTTGGCCGGAAGTGTTGGGCTAAACCTACTTAGTGGTTTGTCTGAAGGTTTGCGAGAAAGTGATATTAAAGACGGCGTGAAAGTACCTAAGTCAGATCTTAAGAATGCATTGTTGTTAGGGGCTGCTCATGCCACCTTAGATTTATCTAAAGAGTTAATGAATGGGTTTAAGAATAAAAAACCCATGATTATTAAAAAATCAGGGGCAGCGATTTATATAATTTTTGATGGAGAATAATTTATGTTAGAAGCAAAAAAACAAAAGAAAGATATATTTGATAAAATTTTTATAATGATGAAGGGGCTCTACGCTCCTCTTCATGAAATACAAACAGGTCTTAGGTTGAAAACTATTCCGCTTGAAGCTTGTATGATTTTTGGGATGGTGTCTTATGTATGTATATTACTAGGACTTCATGAATGGACCTTTAAAGTATTTAAAGTGGGGCAGATTTACCCAGAACGATTATTATGGTTTCACGTCTATAATAATTTTTGGTTATTTTCAGGCTTTATCTTTTGGGGCATTATTCAGGTCGCTTTAAGAAAAAAACTAATTAATACATTAACTGAAGTTTTCATAAATGCAGGGTTAAAATCAGGGCTAGGCAAGCTCCCTGGGTTTATTGCAGATAGAGCTTTAGATTCAGAGGCAAGGAAGCTGACTCTATTAAAAAATCAAATACCAGTGAGTTCATTCAAGTCAGCAAAAGAAGACTTAGAAGGTTCTTTGCAAATATATATAGACGCAATAGAAGACCGTAAAGAAAAAGGAACGATAGATATATTTTATGCACACTCGGAGCTTAAAAAATTAATTAAAGCTAGTGATTTGGACAGCCTTAAGCCAAACACTTATGTTGTTGGTCATACTAGGTCTAAAACTATAACGACACACTTAGGTAAAGTTCCGCATCTTATGGTTGTTGGGCAAACGGATATGGGTAAGTCTACATTTTTAAGACAGGCGATTGTTGGATTATATTTAAATAATCCACGGATGACTTTCACTTTAGTTGATTTAAAAGAAGGATTAGAGTTTCAGGCCTTTGAAGAGACGAAGCGCATTGACGTTTATGACGAACTAGACGGAACAGTAATGGCTCTGAACAAGGTTCACGATAAGCTTATTCATAGAATGAAATTAATTAAAAAAGCTAAGTGTAAGGACATACAGGAGCTTGCTCTAAAAAGCTATTCTGATTTAAAAGACCTGGGTGTTGATCCTAAAGAATGTCAATTTGGCCGTCACATGATTGTTGTGGACGAAGTGGCTGAAATGTTTTTAATTAACAAAGGATCGGCTGCTGATCGCGTGCAAGAAGCAAGAAAAGTAATTGATAAGATTGCAAGGCAGGGCCGTGCAGCGGGATTTCATCTAATGTTAGCTACTCAAAGACCAGATGTTAAATCAATGGACCCAAGAGTTAAATCTAACCTTGCAGCAACTATGTGTTATCCAATGACTAATATTGCAAGTAGCTTAACAGCTATTAATTCAAGACGTGCTTTTGATTTACCTATTATTAAAGGTCGAGCTATTTGGCAGTGCGGTTATGATTGCTTTGAGGTGCAGACAGGATATTTGAAAAAAAATGAAGCCGAGGAAATTATGCAGCCTTACGCACTAAGTGAAAAAGAAATAGTAAAAAATAATGAGGAAGAAGTGGACTCTTCAGTGAATGTTGCAGAGGTAATTCTTGATGAGAGCTAAGAATTTACATTTATTAAAAAGAAATCGAGATGTTTTGTTGCATATTTGGAAATGGAAATTAGCCACACCAGCATCGTTACATAATATTTTTTTCAAAGATTATCATTTCCAAAATTGTTTTTACCATATTAGAAAGTTAAAAAAGAAAGGATTTGTAAGAGCTGAATACGATATATCAGGGCAGTCCATAGCTTGGACGTTAACAAGAAAAGGTTTCAGTGCCATCAAGTTATATTTACCACCATTAAAAGAGAGTGGTTATAAATCGGATTGCCCTGATCACGATATATTATTGAGTTCAGTGCAATATGAAGGTTTTTTAAATAGCAGTTTAAATTTTTTGTCTGTCATTACAGAGCAAGAATTAAGGCGCTATGAGCAAAGTGGATTGCCTAAATGGGTCCCAAGGTTACAGTTTAGAAGACCTGATGGTTATTGGCGTGTGTATGATAAGAAAAGAGATCTTGAGGACGTTATAGCTTTAGAGGTAGAGCTTTCAAGAAAAACTGATGATGATTATGAGTCTATTTCAAATGTTTATGCAGCAACAAAGTCTGTGCGTAGAATAATATGGCTAGTACCAAATATGACTCAGGTAAAGAGGCTGAATTGTATTTTAAATGTAAATCAGAAGAAGTCTTATAATAAGCATAACATAATTATAATTGAGGATTATTATAAGAATTTATGGGGAGCAAACATTTCAGCAGGTCCAGATAAAGGTAAGCCAATGGGACGATTATTAGGATTTGTACCTGTTGAAACCTTTTTGCCAGCAAAATATAGCCCAATGCTAGATGGGCGTAAGTATCCTGTGAAATCAGAAGGTTATAAGGTTTTCGGAATTGGCTGAATTTGGTTTTTATATGCACATATAACCAATTATCCAAAAACCAAATTAAATTCATAAAAAAGGAGTAAATATTTATGATTAATCTATTTAGAATTAAAAATATAATAACAATAATTATTACTTTATCACTTTTAGCATCATGTAGCTTAAAGTCTAAAACTAAGAATTATAAAAAGACAATTGAAACTGGAGATAAAAACATTCCAGGATTAAATGGTCCAGAAGTAAGAAGAGTCTGGGTGCCAGACAAAATAGAAGGCAATAAATTAATTAAAGGTCATTTTATTTATATAATAAAGAAGAACAGCACATGGAGGCTTTAGTTATGAACTCTGAAAAAAATCAAACTAGAAAAAGGTACGAAGTTGTATCTTTAAATAAAGGAGTAAGTATTAAAGTCGATAAGCTAATGATTGATATTGAAAATAACACAAGTCATCTTAAAGTGACTCGCGGAAAAGTTATAAACTATTTGCTGTTAAATTTAATTCCAAGTCTTAAAAAGAAAGATTTTAAAGATATGGAGGTTGAATTTTACGATATTGATAGTCTTTTAGTAGAGGCTAGAAAAAAAGTTAAAGAAATAAAGAAGCAAGGCGGCATAGTGTCCCTTGCTGAGATCTTACCAGAGGCTTTGCTGAAAAAGCCAAAGGCTAAATCTACAATTAAGGATACAAAGGTTAGAGCTAAAAAAGCAGCTAGTGATGAGGCTGTAATAAGCTCTGAAACCCACTCAGGAGGTGGCTTTAAAGGGGGTGTACCTCGTGAAAATATCAGCAAGCAAGAGTAGACTTTTACAAGAAAATTTATTAAAGTTAAAAACAAGAAAGGTTTCAAAAAATAGTGAAACTGTGATCTTTGAAAAGGGAATAGGCAGGAAAAAAGAACAATTTGGCAAGTCAGTAAAACATTTACTGGATGCCAAAGAATTGGGTTTTTTATTAGGACTTTCTGTTTGGACAATCAGAAAATGGAAAGACCAAGAGAAAATCCCATTTGTTCGTTTAGGTCGAGCAATTAGATACAATTTTGAAGATGTGATTTCTTCTCTTAATAAAGGGAGTTAGTTATGTCAAAAAAATATAAAGTAAAGCCTGAACCTACACGATCTGGCACTTATAGAGTTCGCTGGTGGTATGAAGGGAAAAGGTTTTGTAAATCATTTAATAAGAAAACATTGGCTCTTAATTTATGTCGAAAGATTAATGATGGAGAGTATCCAAATAATAAAAAAGAAAGTGACGATAAGAAAGATAAAATTCTAGAACACTCTTTTAAAGAACTTTCAGATGTTTTTATCGAAAATCATGTAAAAGTAAATTGTTCACCATCGACTCTAAGAAATTATAATATGTATTTAAGAATTCATGTTTTACCATTTTTTGGTAAGTATAAGTTGAAAGACTTGCATTTAAGGTTACTTGATCGTTTTACATCTCAACTTAGGAAGAAATCTAGAGTGAAGGGTGAGCGTGATCAATCTACAAAGAATATTAAGAAAACAATTCTTGGTAAAAAAATAGGTTTAAGTGAGAAAATGCAAAGAGAGCTTCAAAGTTTAGTTTTAACTATAGTTAAATATGGTTATGAGCGTGATTACTTAAAAGAAAACCCTTTTAAGCAATTTAAGCTAAAAAAATTAAACCAAAAAAAGCAAGAGTACTTTACTGGAAATGAAGTGGAACGATTTTTAAAGTGGTGTGAAGAGGGTGGCCCTTATGTACCAAATCAACATGACTTAGATGAGCTTGGGAAGCCGATCATTAAATTTACTGATAATATTGAGCGAGACACTGAGATTTTTAAATTTGCTTTGCACACAGGTGCGCGGCAGGGGGAAATCTTAGGTTTCAAAAGAAAGGCCATTGATTTTGATAATGGCCTTATTTGGTTTAGTGAAATGTATGATTCAGCAGCAAGCTCACAAGCTGAAAGAACAAAAGGCAAAAATGTGAGATGCTTAGAAATGGATGATGTTGTTTTAGCCATGATGAAAAAGCGTAAAAATTTAGATCCAGAAGATCTGGTTTTTGGTAAAATACGCTCACCCATGTGGAAGAGCACCTTTTATGTTTACTGTAATCGTGCGGGCCTTAAAAGGGTCTCTTTCCATGCTCTAAGGCACACCTTTGCAACAGCTATGGCTTTATATACACCACCAGCAGTGTTACAAAAAATATTAGGTCATAGCTCATGGAATACCACAATGAAGTATGTGCATATCGCGCAATCTGATTCGATTGGGTACACGAAGTATTTAAAATCTGTGTATCGTAAGCATCGTGATGTGGATGCAATTATGCAAAAAACTATGAGTCGAGTTTCATAAAAGCTAAGCCATATATATTCGTCTAAAGTGGTACAAAAAGATCTAAAAAAAAGTTACTGGTATCCAGAGGTGGTATTTTCGGAGGTTTAAAAAGTTAAGTAATTGAAATTATTGAGTAATTTGGTGCCCGAGGCCAGACTTGAACTGGCACGCCCTTAACAGGCGCAGGATTTTAAGTCCTGTGCGTCTACCAATTTCGCCACTCGGGCAGAGTGTGAATTCGTAAGAAAAAAACATATCCTAATAAATTAAGAAGTAAAACAAAAATCTGACATCTAACACATCGCTATATGCATTTATTTACTAATAAATTCAATATGTTCGTAGACACGCCAGAGTCATAGGCATTAATATTTCTTTATGTTGGAAATATTAAAACAATCTACTATCAGCTTTTTCAAAGTGCTCAAAGGTTCAGCATTGCTAATTGTGGCCGTATTTGCTTTGATCTTCATAAATATTCATTTTTTTATGCCTGATTTGGCGCAATTAAGCATTGGCATAAATATAGCTGTGCTAATTAAGTTAAACATTTATTTAATTATTTTTATTTTTGTTTATATTTTAACGCTATTAATTGTGGGCTATGAGCTCATTGATAATAATGAACCTAATTTTATATCTTATTTTAAAAGTCGCTTTGTTAAATTATTTACTGACTTAACTAGAGCGTACAATCAAATACTTCTATTAGCTTTATTGTTACTCTTACCAGGGCTCTATAGGTATATAAGGTTAATTTTTGTTCCCTTTGTTTCAATGGAGTATAAAGACGCTCCCGAAGACCAGAGACCTGATAGCTTAAAGCGCTCCACTAAGCTCACAGGTAGTATTAAAACCTTTGTTATATTGTTTGTAGTATACCTTGTTTTTCTTCCTGTAGACCTTGCTACGGCCTTTATAATGAATGATTCTGCTCTAAATACACTGTTGTTAAGTTTACTTAGTCTGTGCCCTATATATTTTCATTGTATTGTGCTGCAAATATATAAAAGTATGAGCCAGGAGATGAAGTTAGGGGAGTAACCTACTGAGCACTCTTAGCTTTTGATTTAGAAATTTAGTTTAATAAACTAATTATTTAATAGGTCCAAGGTCAGTTTTTAAGCATATATAGACTTAGGCCCGTTTCCTATAAAAACAAAAAATGTTTTAATAAAGAGTATATGTTTATTAAAAAAAGTGAAGTGGCCATTTTAGTTTCCGATCAAGACAATAGCTTTGTTAAGTTTTTACAATTATATTTTATCGAAAAAAACTTATTAGTTAGGGTTTTTGAAAGTAGAAACAGCCTTTATCTTTATCTTTTAACTCATAACCCAGAAGCTATTTTAGTGAGTCGTCAAATTAAGTCGAATAACCATAAACAAATAGTGAGCTGGATCAATAACAAATATAAAACTGTAACGGTACTATTTGATGAAAAAGTGGATGAAGGATCAATAGACTCCTCATATTTAGATATTTTAGAAAAAGCAGGCCCTGTACAAGACAGCAATATGTCACGACTACAATATTCAGGAAGTAGCTTTATTCAGCGTAAAAGTAAAAGTGGTAAGGATATATCAGCTGAAGGTTTGAGTGATTTAGACAAATACTTTGCCCATATTACTGAAAATATAGTAGCCAGTATTGATAGAAAACTTGAAATTGAACAACACAGCACTGAAAACAAAAAACTTAAAGCTTTCGTGAATTCAAAAGTAAAACTTGAAGAGCAACAATCTGAAAGTACAGCCAGGTTAACCCATATGTTGCCAGTTAAAGAAGGTGAGTTTTCAGGTTTTGTACTTCTTAATTGTGATGATAAAAATGTTGTTAATAACTTTGGCAGTCAGCTTGGGTTAACAAGTGATAAAATTTCAGACTCTAAGCATGCTATGAATAGTAAAATTAAAAAAGAGTTCTTAGGTTCTATTGACGGTAAAAGTAATGCTTTTGCCTTAGATTGTCAGCTACCAGATTTTACAATTATAGAAAATAGAGGCATGTTAGAAGTGGATGTTTCTTATTTTATTGATGAAAATCCCGTTGAGTTTGATGTGTATATTTATATGGAAAATCAAAACAATGATTACCATTATTTGTCTCCAGGAAGTTCGTTTTCTTTAAGCCAAATTGAAAAACTTAAGTATAATAATAAAAAAGTTCGGGTCAATACCTCAGATAAACTGAAACTAGTCTCTCATTTAAATGTGTCCCATATGATTAAAATTTCAAACGAACTGTAAATAGCCTTCACGCCTAACTTCAAACGTATTTTTTACCAGTCATTTAATTTATAAAACATATGCTGCAGTCTTGGTGACTTGATTGTTTACACTTAAATTACTCACTCACAGATCTTGGTTATGGTTTATTAGCATTTAAAGTGTTTCTCAGTGCGAGTGGCTGTAATAATTGCATAATATTTTGAAAAAGATTCACCCAGATCACCATTTGTATATTATCTAAGCCATTGATGTTACTGTATTTTTATAGGTTTTACTCTATATGTGTTACTTGAATAATAAGATACTAAACATTCATTTTTAATATATTTATGTTTGTTGTAGTTTCTCATTAAGAAGAACTTTCAGGAGATATGAATGAAACATTTAATTTTAATGCTAACTATTTTAACAATGGGTTTAAGTTCACAGGCAAAAGTTGAAGCCTTATTTCATCCCTATGAGAACACCATGGAAAAAATAGCAGGGATTTTTATGAAAGCCGAAAAAACTATTGATATGGCTTTATATAATATTGATTCTAAAAAAAGAAACCCTGTCATAGCCGCTTTATTAAGTGATGAGTTACAAGCAAAAATTAAATCAGGTGAATTAGTAGTAAGAGTTATCTTTGAAGGTTATATGTCAAAAGAAGATAACTTTAAAAAAATGAAAAATCTTGAGGCTTTAGGTATTAACGCTAAGTATTTAGGTGCCAGTCAAAAAATGCATCATAAGTTCGCTACGATTGATACTGGCTCTGATAACCCAGTTCTAATTACAGGTTCTGCGAACTGGTCAATGATGTCGCAAAGAAATTACAGTGAGAATATTCTTTTCATGGAAAATAAGCCCGGTATTACAAATAACTTTCAACGTGAATTTGAGCTTTTATGGTCACAATCCAAAGAGTATGGCAATGTACACGAAGAGTATTATAGCCTTAACAACTTAGTGCAGGTTGATTTTATATTAGAGCCTGGTTTAGATGTTAGCTTTAATACTGATAATTTTTATATTAAAGGTGATAAGTTTAGAAAGAGTAAAGACACAACTTATGTGCTGACTAGAAAATTAGTAGAAGCTATTGATGCAGCTGAAACAAAAATTGAAATTGCCACTACTAGATTAAAGCTAAGGCCTATATATGACGCCATATTAAGAGCTGCTGCACGTGGGGTACAAATACAGATTGTTGTTTCTATGGGTGAGTTTGAGCCGAAGCTTTTAAGAGAAAAGACTAAGATAAGAAAGTTCATCAAAAAAGGTAAAAAGTATGTATTGTGTGCTGGTAGTTATGAAAGAAAGTGTTCAACAAGCCAAAACTTCGCAGCTTATTTAACCGATCTTGAGTATGAAGGTAAAAGTAACATAAATGTGAGAGTAAAGCATTTCGATCTTCGTCATGAGGCATATTTATTAAAACAGATGCACTCTAAGTATATTATTGTTGATGATAAAGATGTGCTTACAGGTTCATTTAACTGGTCTTATTCTGCGGAGTACAATCACTTTGAAAATCTAATTGCACTAGATGGTTTTAATTATCCACAAGCTGTATCTAGCTTTAATAAGGACTTTCAGACACTTTGGGATTTAAAAAGAGAAAACTTATATGGGATGATGGTAAAACTTTGGAATAATAAAAGGTTTAAATGCTCGTATGAACCAATGACTTTAAATTTTCATGAAGCAGATGCGCTTATAAGTGCGGCGAAGCGAGTTACAGGTGGGTCTATTTGGAAGTTCTGTAAAGGAAAGGTAAAAGTAGATTTATCTGAATAACTATTTTAAATTATCTAAAAAAAATAAAAAAGCCAGTAGGATCTGATCTACTGGCTTTTTTAGTGTTACAAGTATACTAACATTACAGCTGAAATGTTGAGCCATTTCTGTTGTCACCAAAAGCCACATTTTGGACGCCCATGGCTTTTAAAATACTGGAGTATAAAACTCCAGTTTTTTTTCCGTTTTGATTTAAAAACCTTCCACCGCGAATTCCACCGCCGCCATGGCCAAGAATCATCATAGGTAAGTTTTTAAGACTATGGTTGTAGCCAGTTCCTAGGCCACTCCCAGAGACAATTACAGAGTTATGAAGTATAGATTTGCCATCGGCTTCTTTGATGTCATTTAATTTTTTGGCCATTTCAGCTATTTTTTCTGCGTGATAGCGATCAACCTGGCGATGTTTTTTTGTTGTGTTGTCAATATTATTTACTTTAGTATAATGAGATAGAGATCCATGAATTTTAGCATTCACATTGGCTTGCTGATAAAGAGTTTCTGAGGCTTCACCACTGAACATAAAACAAATTGATCTGTATTTATCACAGGTAAAGGCTAGAGCTATAAGCTCAATAGCGTTATTCACTGTATTGTCTAGGTTATGTATCATTTCCTGAAATGTATGGTTTTTAACTCCATTGAAACTTCTGTTACCAGCTGAACAAGTATTGGGTTGCGTGCTCGGGCCTGTTTGGTCGGCTATTAATTTCCTCTCAAGCTCTCTCAGGCGAGTGTAGTAATCATCAAGTTTACTTTTGTCAGTACTGTTAATTCTTCTGTTAAGTTCGTCTCGCGCCTCTTTAACTGTATCAAGAACACTTATTTTCATTTGCTCTCTTTTGCGAATTTCTTTTTGTGTATCGACATTACTTGAGCCTTGCACTAGCCCATCAAAAACTCTTTTTTGCGCCATGTTCGCGTTTCTAAGTTTTCCACTTTTATCCCAGCTAAGTGCATTTTTTAGTGGGTTGTAATAATCAACAGGGTTGGGTTTATCAAGTTGTGAATTACCAGCTAAAAATAAGGTTTTATTAGTGAGATCTTTTGCAAAAATATCAGCAAAGTGTGTATCGAAAGAGCGTTTATGAGTGTAAGTTTTATCATTTTTAGACCCGTCATTTGGTATTACAGCCCCAGTTAGAAATGCTGATATGCCTCTCATATGAGGGTTTCCAGAGCCACCTTCGTTAGACATGCCTTCAATTAGTGTAGCATGGTTTTTTAAGCCTTGTTGTTCAATGGCTCGAACACTTGATTGCATTAAATTATAATTAGTATCAGAGTTTCTTTTTGGGAAAAATGAATAGCCATCAATGTTATTTGCAGGGTTAGTTTGCATCACTCCATGAGGGTGATACATGCAAAGAAAGCGAAGCGCTTTACCGCTATTTAAATTTTGTGCATAAGCACTATTATCATAAATAGATGATAAGTAAGGAAGCCCAACTAGAGCCGCCAGCCCTTTGCCGCCACACTGTAAAAAAAGCCTGCGATTTAAAATTAGTTTATTGATACTCATATTTAATGCCTCTTTTTTTGTTAGTTACTATCATTCCATTTCAGGAAGTAATCTGAATTGAGTATATTAGAAATCAAAGATTTGATATTATCATTATTACCAACAAGTTTTTCACTGATTTTCCTAGATTCACAGTAATCACTGTGAGAGTTTTCAAGATCCATATTACTTGCTGTGAAGTAATTTATATTTACGCCAGCAAAACAAGACTTGAAGCCATCGTCGTGTGCCATGGCACGAGCCATATCTTTGTGGTCCTTAATACTGAACTCATTAATTACAGTTGTGCTATCAATGTTATTTCCAAATCTATCTTTGGTGTTGTAGCGTCCAAGAGCATCAAAATTTCCAAGAGCAATGCCGTAAGGGTCCATAGCTCTGTGGCAGCCGGCACAAGCACTGCTTTTAGTATGTGCTAAAGCAACTTCTCTTTCAGTGGCATTGGGGCCTAGCTCGTCGCCTTCTATTTCTGGGGTGTTAGCTGGAGCTTGTCCCATAGTGCCGCAGTTAAACTTTAAATGAACATCAAGACCACGCAGTATTAATGAAGCCCTGTCGGGGTGTGATGTTTTTACTAGAAGTGTAGAGGCAAGTAAGCCAATATTAGAATACGGAGAACTGTTTGGAAGTTCAAACTTTTGTAAGTTATTTCCATTAAGATTGGAATTAATTTTATAGTGACTAGATAGCCTTTGATTTAAAAAACGTGTATTACCAGAAATAACACTATTAATTGGTTTGTTAGTAGTGACTATATCTCTTAAAATCTCTATGGATTCATTGCGCATATCATTGGCTATGGGTGAGAACTGATTTTGGTTAATGCCAAAAACAGAGTCATCAATTTGTAAGTCTTTAATTGCATCAATATCTAACCAACCAGTGAGTAAATTCTCAGCATAGCCTCTGTGAGAGCTCGTATTGTTAAGTAAATCATTTATGATTTTTTTATACTCAGTTTGATTAGAGAATTTTCCATCTTTAGCTAAATTCCATAAATCACGATCAATCGTGGATTTAAATAACGTCAGGCTAACTTTAGTGGCTAATTCAAAATCAGTGTAAGCTTTAAACCCAGTGCCGCTGCCCTCGCGTATTAAATATAAGAAATTAGGCGAGGTAAGTATTGCCATTAGGCCCACTTCAAGTTTATCTTTGGCAGTGTAATTAAATTCAGAATTATTGCTAAGTTTATTAACAGCACTCATAAATGAGTTTCTATCATTTTGATTAAGAACTTTGCGGTAGCTGAGTTCAGCAATTGCACTTAATTGGTTTGATAAACAAGATGTCTGTTCGTTTCCATTTTTATTAAAGCAAACATTGTTTTTATTTTGGTTAACGTAAGTATTTGCAATGTCAGAAATTCCATCGTAATAAGATTCAAAATAACTTTGATCTGTCACTTGCCCTGAGCCAGAGTTGCCAAATATGCCACCACCAACGTCTGGTAAAGATTGAAAATTATAGTCTATATCTAATGTTGTTTTTACTGAGTTGATTAACTCTTTTTTAGTTAATCGCCTTAAAGAAACATTACTAGGTTTAGGTGTATGGTCTTTACAGATATTTTCTACTTTTGGTATGCCATTAATAAAACTTTCAATAAAAGTAATGTCATTGCTACTTAAAGCGGCTTTGTTTTTTGGCATTGTTTGTATGGCACTATCATTTACACCTCTAGAGTTTTTAAGTCTTCGGTAAAGGAGTGATTTGGTTGGTTCTCCACCCATAAGTAATCTTTTAGGGTGATTTACCCAATCACTTAGAGTTTCAAGCTTTAGAAAATTTACGATTTCTGGAAACTGAGTATTGGCTGCTCCATGACAAGATGTACAGTTATTTTTTATTAAAGCTTTAAAGCGTGGAAAGCTTTTTTGAGTATTTACACTAACAGGGTTGCCGTTTATAGTGGGGGCTGTACCACCAAGCTCACTATTGATGCCATCGGTGTTAAAGTCACCAGTAGATTGAAAAGAAGGGGCACAGTTTTGCCAAAGCATAACATTAACTAATATAGCTACAAATATAAAAATGGATCTAATAATTTTACGTCCTCGCATCTTTATAATTATAGCAAATATATATTTTTTATCATCTCAGATTACAATAATGGATCATGTTGAGATAATTCATAGCCTATGGTCTGTGGTTTAATAAATAGGTCTATAACGAGTTTTTAATCTATCGCCCTAGCGTGAGCAAAGCTCACTTAAGGAAGGAACTTTAACTGGCATCGCACCGTCCAATTGGGACGGATGCGCTACAAGTTAAAAGCTCTTGTATATCGCCCTAACATTCGCTTTGCTCATTACGGGCTAACGGGGTAACGAATGTAAAGGAAGCTTTCATTGGGGTTACAAAAATTGTCTTTTTGGGTTTGGCATTGGGATATGCGCTTTTAAGTGTCTGTAATTATTAACTCATTCCTGGCCCGGGGCTTGCTCTATAAAGAGGTAGATATTGCCTGGGGAGGATAATATGAAAATTTTAAACACAATCACTAAAGCCACTTTATGTCTCATTATGATACAGCTAAGTCTTGCTTGTTCTGAAAGTAAATCTAAACGAAGCGGTGTCGGAATATATAGAGCGCCTGTAAAAAATGTAAGTGAATCACATGCAGACTCTGCTGTAGCAACAATCACAGGAGCCGTCGTAGCCAGTTTTGGCGGGAATGTCTCAAGTGATACTTTCCAAAGAAATGTTAAAGCTTTCTCCACAGCATTTATGATGCCTGACGATAGTGAGTTTGGTTTAGGTAACGTAAGTCACGTATATGAAGAAATCACGGATAACTCAGGAACAGGTATAAGATTAAACTTAAACATTTGTTTAGCAGGCGGCGGCAAAATTAAACCTAATCAATCTTATTACTCAAACATTGCCAGAACTTCAACCCCACTGACTGTATATATCAAAGATTCAAAAGTTGTAACTGACCCAAATACATATTCACCA
>Ga0209187_1002762_pt1 | contig 15865 bp, 13 predicted proteins | sample BantaG_FD_187430 | JGI IMG/M metagenome (GOLD analysis project Ga0209187, IMG submission 187430) | Marine algal microbial communities from Bantry Bay, Ireland - BantryBay_4 metaG (SPAdes) (version 2) | ecosystem: Host-associated > Algae > Red algae > Unclassified | place: Bantry Bay, Ireland... | reverse complement strand
GTCTGGAGACCTAGGGCAGAAAAGTGAAGTCGATGTAGGCCCGCAGGTCTGGAGACCATGGGCAGAAAAGTGAAGTCGATGTAGGCCCGCAGGTCTGGAGACCTTGGGCAGAAAAGTGAAGTCGATGTAGGCCCGCAGGTCTGGAGACCTAGGGCAGAAAAGTGGAGTCGATGTAGGCCCGCAGGTCTGGAGACCTAGTGCAGAAAAGTGGAGTCGATGTAGACCCGCAGGTCTGGAGACCTTGGGCAGAAAAGTGGAGTCGATGTAGGCCCGCAGGTCTGGAGACCTAAGGCAGAAAAGTGGAGTCGACGTAGGCCCGCAGGTTTGGAGACCTTGGGCAGAAAAGTGGAGTCGATGTAGGCCCGCAGGTCTGGAGACCTAGGGCAGAAAAGTGGAGTCGAGGTAGGCCCGCAGGTCTGGAGACCTTGGGCAGAAAAGTGGAGTCGACGTAGGCCCGCAGGTCTGGAGACCTTAGGCAGAAAAGTGGAGTCGATGTAGGCCCGCAGGTCTGGAGACCTTGGGCAGAAAAGTGGAGTCGAGGTAGGCCCGCAGGTCTGGAGACCTAGGGCAGAAAAGTGGAGTCGATGTAGGCCCGCAGGTCTGGAGACCTTGGGCAGAAAAGTGGAGTCGATGTAGGCCCGCAGGTCTAGAGACCTAGGGCAGAAAAGTGGAGTCAATGTAGGCCCGCAGGTCTGGAGACCTTGGGCAGAAAAGTGGAGTCGATTAGTCTTAAGTGAAATATTAAATTGTCTAATCTAAGATTAAATATTACCAACTAAGCTGGCAGATTTTTCTTGTATACCAAGCTAAATTTTATAAGCCTAAAACCTAAAACCTAAAACCTAAAACCTAAAACCTAACTCCTAAAACCTAACTCCTATATAATGCGTTAATCTACTACCAACCAAACTGGCAGATTTTCCTATACTCCCAGCAATATCTTTGCAGACCTTCGACTGGAAGTCGTTTTACATGTTAAGGTTTGGGCTGTCCATTTCTCAACCCTATCCGCTCTCCTTCGTCGGCCACCTTTCCCTTGAAAGGGAAAGGATTGATGTGGCTTTCGCCAAATTAAGATTCTTAATTTAGATTGATTCCTTTCGGGTAAAAGGCAAGATTTTTTATATAAATTTCAATTGGGATTATCTCCCTCCCTTTCAAGGGAGGGCTGGGGAGGGTCAAAGCAATAAAACCTAACTCCTAATCCCTAACACCTAACTCCTAATTTCAAATCCCCTCACGTTCTCGCCCGATGCTGATAACATCTCCCACCACCTTTAACCTTCCTTTTACAGCTGTTCCCAGAACGTGTTCGAGCTCCACATTTAGAACTTGTATAAGGAGTCGGCGTATATGAAGATTTACTTCGTTTCCGTTGAGAGCTAGAAGGGCGGGCTCGGCCTTGATATTGTTCCACATGCTGGTAGCAATATCCATTGGCTGATTTAGTGGAATGTTTACATCTTGTATTTTTTTGGGTTGTTCCGAGGCATCTAGTGGAATAAGATTTTTCACCTACGGATTTATTCACTCCAGCTGCGGCAAGGCCTAAGGCATGACTTTGTGGAGGCTTACAAATTTTGCACGGCTCCAAATTATAATATTCAATTTCCTCTGGACTTACTTTTTGAGAAACAGTTTCTACCATTCTGCAAGTGCTGAGGTGGTATTTTTTGCCAGAGGGAGTTTTGTAAATTGATTGAGAAGATAGAGGGAGTGTGAGCAAAAGGGTGAAGAAAAAAAGGATATGTTTTAAACGTAATTTCAAGAGTGTGTATGTGTTTTAGTTATTGCAAAAGTAGAGATATATAATGGGATTGTCAAGTAAATTGTTGGTAAAAAATTAGTGCATATCAGTTGCACTAATACTTTTATATTTCGAAAAAATTAAGTAGGGGGATTATTGCTTCCTTACTAATAGCATTAATTATTTAACATTTAAAAATATATCAATGAGTGAATCAGGATTTGGAGAAATACTTGGATTGATTTCCATGATCGCCACAATTAGCATATCCATTTTTTCTGGAATTTTAGCATGGAATTGGATTGAACCAGATAATTTCTTTGGAGCGATTCTCTTTTTAATCGTTTGGGGAATACTCAGTAAAGTTGGACATATGATCGTTATGGGTTTGATACTTGTTTTGTCCGGGGAAGGTTAGCATAAAATACAATCGATTCAGGTGGGATTAAGCGTAAAGAAATTTGATCTGCATTTGGAATTTGGAGACTTTAGTTCAGAGAAAATGGAATTATTACAGTATTTTAAACCTATTTATATTTGAATGAGGTTATTTCAATTCAAAAATTCAATCTAAATTAAAAATGAGAGTACCATTCTATTTATGCTTCCTAATACTATTTCTGATCAATTGCAAAACGGATTGTGAAAATATAGGAAGCTTTAGTTCTTTTGAAAGAGCAAAAAAGGAAATTAAAGCTACCAATTTTACATTGGAAGATAAATGTAACATGAATAAAAGCTCTTGGCTAAAGAGAGCCGAGTATTTTAGTTGTGATCAAGAAGTAGGCTTTTTGATTGTATCTACTAAAAGCGGCAAAAATTACCTTTATGCTAATGTTCCAAAATCCGTTTGGAATGATTTTAAGTCTGCAGATTCCTTTGGTCATTATTATAATACGGTGTTGAAAGGGAATTATCAATTCAGTCTAAATTGATGCGCTACCCTTTAAGATTAATAATAGCTAGTTTGGTTTTTGGTAATTAGTGCATATCGATTGCACTATTTAATATATTTTTGGACTATTATTTGAAATTAAGTGTGGGTGCACTAAGTAATGGAAGTCATTATTGTATTACTCACATTAAAAACTAAAATTTATGAAATATCTAGTTCTTATTTTTGCATTTATTATAAGTTCCTCTGCTGCATTCGGTCAAGGTCAAAATGACATTACCTATTCCAAAGATTGGCAAGGCAATACCGTTGCCAAGGATTCCTATGGAAATATAATTGCTATTGGTACAAAAAACTGGCAAGGCAACTTTGTATGGAAAGATCCTAATGGAAATGTCATTCAAATTGAAAAGAAAAACTGGCAAGGCGAAAAAGTGACCACTGATCAATATGGCAACACGGAAAGTGTTCAATCTGTCAATTGGCAAGGGAATACTGTTCAAAAAGATCAATACGGTAATATCATGTATACTTTTGAAAAAGATTGGAATGGAGATGTTGTAGTAAAGGATAAATATGGCAATCGAGTGGGAAAATATGTGAAGGATTGGCAGGGGAACTTGGTGTATAAGAAGGGATATTGATCGTAAAACTGAAATTGTCAAAATTCATTCAACATGCTTTGAGTGCTTTAACTATTTGATAATAACCCTTAGAGTGGAATACTATTGAAATATTTCGGTGGTATTCCTGTTTTTAATTTGCGAATTCATGACAATTATATTATAGTTTTAAATAGGTTTAGCTTATTATAAAATACACGGCTATAATTTATATTGGTCTTTCTGCTTTATTTTAGCCAATTTTAAAGATTGCACTTAGGAGGGGGAGGTGTGGATTATAGAGGATGTAGTAGTGGGAAACCTTTTGATAATCTCGGTGCTTTATGACCTTGGAACTATTAAAGAAGTTGGTTATTGTTTAAAATGAGTATAATTATATAATTAAAAACCATATTTTGCAAAGACAACTAAAAACCAATTTTCTAACAACAAAACTTATTTCGTAACTTCTAGTCTAGGGTTTAGTTATTAGGTATTTAAATTTATATGGATAATAAGTTAAAATATGATTTTTTAGAAAAGGAGCTTAAGTTGTTTATTGAGTACAACAACTATATGCTTTTGCACTTTGCGAATCTATACTGGCACTTGAATGAGCTTACTCCTTTGAAACAAGTGTTATTATCTGATACAATTAGAATGGATAAAGCCCCTTTAGAGATTACCGCTACAGGAGAGAAGATCTTTTTTGATCTGTATAAATATTTAAGACTTGTTAAGTCTCAAAAAGTTCGCGACTGGTTGATTTTGAATTTTCCAAAGATGGAAGTTCAGTATATTTCAATACGACATAATTTCATGCTTGCATGTATAGATAGTTTTAATTTAGAAGTAATAGAAGAAGAAATAGCGATTTATAAAGATTTGGATAAAATGATTAGAAAATTCGGATAATTAAACCCTGCTTATGGATTTATTTAATTCACTTAAACCAAAAAAGAAAGAGTTCCAAATAAATAATGGTTCATATTATTATGAAGAGAATTTCTTTCCCAAAAAATATTCAGATGCGCTATTAGAGCGCTTTAAAACGAAAATTGATTGGAAGCAAAAGTCCATGAATATATATGGGAAGGAAATGAAATTCCCAAGACTTACAGCATGGTATGGAGATAGTGATAAAGTTTATTCTTTTTCTGGTATTACGCTTAAACCAAATCTTTGGACTAAAGAATTACAGTATGTAAAAGAGCAAATAGAACCAATAGCAGCAGTCTCTTTCAATAGTGTTCTATTGAATCTTTACAGAGATGGCAGTGATTCTATATCATGGCATACTGATGCAGAAAAAGAATTAGGTAAGAACCCCGTGATTGGTTCTGTGAATTTTGGAGATTCCAGAAAATTCCAATTAAAACATATTAAAACAGGAGAGCGAATTGATATAGAACTCACTCATGGTAGTATTCTTATTATGAAGGGAGAATTACAGCATTTTTGGAAACATCAGATTCCTAAAACCAAGAAGAAAAAGAATCCGAGAATCAACTTAACGTTTAGAGTAATCAAATAGTAATTGGAGCAGTATATTGCCAGCATATCGTCCCTAAATTCCCCTAGCTTTCAAGATGTAAGAAAAGTTGCGATAAATAGCATCTCACATTTAACTAGTCAAGAAAGGGATGAATTGTGGCGGTCATTAAAACGTGGAACGGCACTGTTAGATCGGCATGAGACCATGTGTCAATATTTATCCTCATATGGTAATATGCATGAAGCCAAGCTGAGAGAAGCTTTTAAGAATTTAGATCAAAAAATATTTGAAGGGGAAATAGAAATTATTGACTGGGGTTGTGGTCAAGGTATTGGTACTATGTGTTTAATAGATCATATAAGATCAATCAACAAGGATGTCCATATTGGTAATGTAACATTAATAGAGCCAGCAGAAGCTGCACTAAATAGAGCAGAAGTACATTTAAGTAATTATATAGGAGTAGATACATCCATAAAAACCTTTAGTCGATTTTTTGAAGACATTACTCCATCAGACTTTGAAAGCTCATCTAGAAATCCTGTTATACATATTTTTTCCAATATACTTGATGTTGCTCAAATAGATCTTAAGCATTTAGCTAATACATTGAATAATAGCGTTTATTCAGAAAATCATGTTGTTTGTGTCGGACCGCTCAATCCTAATAATAGACGGATAAATGCGTTCCATAATTATTTTAATGTTGATCTTTCTTACAGCGATCAATCTGCAAACTTTAAATCAAAAAATTGGACATATAAGGGGATAATGTTCAAACTTGATCCTGTTCAGGTAGATCGCTTGATTCCAATTGAATATTACCCTCCAGTAAAATTCCTTTCAGCATACCGACTAGATTCATCAGCTCAATATACTGACAATAGTGTAATTCAGATTTTATCTGACTATTCAAAATTTAAAATACATGCACCATTTGATATGGGGGCATCTGTTTACAATGATGTTCATCCTATTTTTGCCGTCCTCAATAATATTATATGTAGAGGCATACCGACAAAGGCGAGTCCTTATATTGAATCAGAATTTAGTAAAGCTTTTAATAAAACATCGGCTCATATTGAACTGGGCAGTATTGATTACATTCCAAAAGAAGAAGAAAATTATCCAAGTCTAATAAATAAGTTAGATGAAGGTTTAGACTTGAGTCGATTAAGTATTGATGATAAAATACAATTACAAGAATTATTCTCGCCTGTTGCGATAGCTCAATTTCAAAAGCTCATAATAGAGGCTTTATTAACAGATCAGATCAACCTCGACTCCAAGAGCTGGAAGTTTTTGGTTTTAGAAAAGGATGTTCCTTTTGCACATCTGGCAATTAAAGACTTTAAGGAATTGTTTGAAAATCTAACGCAATTATCTAAAAGTTTTGACGATTTACTATTACCTGAAATAAGAGTAGATGTTATTTCTAATAAATATTTTCATGACTCTCTGCTACAATTAGGAGAGAAGACATTGCTCAGTAAAAATGCAAGCATAACTAATTGTAAATATGACTTAGTACTTGAATTTTCTCTATTCCAGAATGAGGATATTAAGAAAGAGGCATTTAGCGAATTTCTCTGTGCTAATAATTGTTATTTCAATATTCAAAATGATAACAGTGCAACTATAGTTGATCGTAATATATACACATCAGATTTAATAGAGTATAAGGATTTATTGCAGAGATCTGAGACTGGGTCTATAGAAAATGTATTGCCTTCAGAAAAATATCTTCAATACTTTTTGAGGTTATTGTTCAGAAAAGAATCTTTTAGGGATGGACAACTACCAATCCTTGAAAGAGCACTACAAAATAAGCCAGTCATAGGATTGCTACCTACAGGAGGTGGTAAATCTTTAACGTATCAATTAGCAGGCTTACTTCAACCTGGGGTTACCGTTGTTATTGATCCTCTTATCTCATTAATGGTTGATCAGAATAATGGACTACTCTCAAATGGAATAGATTGCTGTACTTACATAAATTCAAGTGTTGATAAAAAGGAAAGACAATTGAGAGAATCACGTCTTGAGTCTTCTCAATTACTATTTGTTTTCCTATCTCCTGAAAGACTTTCTATTTTAGATTTTCGCAGACGATTAAGTCATATGCATGACTATAATGTATACTTCTCTTATGCGGTGATTGATGAAGTGCATTGTGTTTCAGAATGGGGTCATGATTTTAAATTCTCCTATTTGCATTTGGGTAGAAACTTATACAATTATGTGAGAGCAAAAAAGGGACATATTTCACTGTTTGGATTAACGGCTACTGCTTCCTTTGATGTTTTGGCAGATGTTGAAAGAGAGTTATCTGGAAATGGGGCATTTGACTTAGATACAGATACTATTGTTAGATATGAAAACACGAATCGTTTAGAGTTACAGTATAAAGTTGAGAGAGTCCCAGTTAAATTTGCTGAAGATCAATATTTCGACAGGAATAATCGATTAGACAAGGGGCTTCCTAAATCAATAAATATAAATAGTTCATGGATACCTTTTGAATCTAAAAATGATTTTCTAAAAAATTACCTTAAACAAATTCCTTCCCATTTAAATGAATTACTCAACGACATTTCAGTAAATCAAATCAAGGCTCGCTTTTATGAAAGGCAAAATACAGTTATTAAAGATGAAGCTGATTTGTACTGTGAAGTAGAACAAAGTTTTCTAGACGAGAAAGATTTGTATCGTAGTGCAGGAATAGTTTTCTGCCCTCATGTAAGAAATACAGGTATATCTGTTCAAGAAATAAAAGAAAATCTGTCTCAAGATATTGTTGACCTAGGAACATATGCAGGAGGGAATAAGCAGGAAGAAAGCCTCAAAGCACTAGATAGTTTTCGGAATAATCAAAGTCCACTCATGGTTGCCACGAAAGCCTTTGGCATGGGAATCGACAAACCCAATGTTCGATTTACCGTAAACATGAATTACTCAAGTTCTCTAGAAGGTTTTGTTCAAGAAGCGGGTCGTGCAGGGAGGGATAAAAAAATGGCTTTGTCTGTCATTTTATTTTCAGATTATAGAATAGCTCGGCTAAGGAAGGATTCTGAAATAACAACTTTCCCATCTTCAATAATTAAAGGTAAATGGTTCTACAGTAGTGATCTAAAGAAAATACTAAATCACTACACTATTAAAGTAGAGAAAAAGGATTATGATATAGCCACTCCAGAATCCGATTTTGTAAATCTTCATTGTCACAAAGACAATAGTATGTTTGCCTTTAATGAATGCAGTAATCAATGTTCCGCATTTAGTAGGTGTACTTTGAAAAATGCTCCACCTAAAACAAGAACAGGTTGGCATTTAGAGAAAGATCTTATTGCTCAACTAAAATCAGAAGGATTAGGATCGCTAAAACGCCATTTTAGATTCATGAATGTAGACTATGGGGTTAATATGCATTTCTACAACAGTAATTTCAAAGGCGATATCATCGAAAAAACATTCATGCATTACCTGTTGAGTGTATATAACCTTCAAGTAATTAATATACATAATCAACGTGAATCTATTAAGGGTTTTTTAAATGCTTTAATCCATGAAAAAATAGGTAATAAGATAATTGTTTATGTGCCATATATTGACACAGGTGAGAATAAGAATAATGATGACATTGCAAAAGCTATATACAGATTATGTTGTATTGATTTGATAGAAGACTTCACACAAGATTACAGAAAAAAGGAATATCGAATTGTCGTCAAAAGAAAAGCTGCTGGAGGTTATTTTGAAGGAATTCACAAATTTTTACTTCGATATTATACAGGGGAAAGAGCATTGTTGGAATTAAATAAGACTCGGAATTATCCTATTAAGCATACGGAAGATGAAGTGAGTATCACAACTGAGATTCATAGATGTTTGGGGTATCTAACTGAGTTTATTTATGAAAAGATTTCTGAGAAAAGAAAGAGAGCAATTAATGATATTAGGGGTTTTTGTTTAGAAGGTTTAGATGAGTCAATATCTTGGCAAGAGCGTAACGAAAATTTAAAAGACTACATTTATTATTACTTCAATTCAAAATTCGCAAAGACAGATTATGTCACTGATTCTGGAATTGATTATTCGTTAACAAATGATACTGATGGTGGAAAATCATCAGAAATTGGCGTATTATTGAAATACTTGAAAGTAACAGATGATGAAGTAGTTGGTATTGGTACACCTTTAGATAATATCAAACATTTACAAGGGGCTGTTAGATTGATCCGCCGATCACTTACAGATAGTAATCCAGTATTGGCAATTTTAAATGCATTTACTATTTATTACTTGGGCGTTAAAAGTAGTGATAAACTTAGGGAACAAGCAAAGATTGATTATTTAGAAGGCATGACAGAGCTAGGAGAGAGGGCAGGCTGGGATGATAATATATGGGATGCCACAAACGAATTTAACAATAAATTAAAGGGCGTATTATCAACTGAAGAGTTGGAATCACTTTCATTGGAATTTAAACTAACAATAATAGAAAAGAGAATCAATATTGTCCACGAAAAATATCTAAATTAATATGTTTACTGAAATAGAAAATAAACTTGTAGAAATTACAAACAAAATGATGGAAATAGACAGTGCTAGACAGCAAGTATCTGATGTTGCGACTGCAAGCAAAAAGTTGATCTCTGAAACTCAAGATATTGCTAAAATATATATTGAACTTAAAGAATATTTGGCGCGTGATTCGAGAGAATTCTCAAATCAAATTTCAAATAAATTAAATGACTTTACCAATACTATCTCTAATGAAGAGGAAAAATGGATCAAATCTTCTGATTTATTACAAATGCATGTTAAGAATTTTAAGGAAGACTTTAAAGAACAATTGAGTGAAATAATACAATCTCAAAATGATGTATTATCAGAAAACCTAGCTGGCCAAAAGGCAGCTTTTGATTCCTTGAATAATCAAATGGCTGACCTTCAGAAATCACTTGCAGGTTTAAATGAATACATCAAAGATTATAAATTTGAAGATTTCGAAAATAAGCTTGATGATATTAAAACTACTAATTTTAGAAATTTAATTATCCAAGTAATCCTATTTGTAATCTTAATGGCAACTATAATATTTGTAAAGTAAATTTAAGAATTAAGATCATAATATAATGATATACTCCTTTTTGAATTTACTAATGAAAAGTGGATATCTAGAAATATGTCCAGTTTAGAACACAATGCATTAATGAAAGGCAAATTAGAAAATCCTAAATCCTAAATCCTAACTCCTAACTCCTACCTCCTAATACCTAATAACAAACAAATGTGCGAAATAAAAGACGGCTTCAAACTATGCACCTGTGGTCCAATTAATGAAAGTGAAGCAGATTGGATTTTATACAGAGGTAAAAGCGGAAAATGGATGGGAATTTATTTGCCACACACCGCAGTTGATGCAAAAAAGGAAGAACCCCAAAAAGATGTTTTTAAAGAAAATTTCTCATTGATTACAAAAGCACTTAATTCAAGAAATGTTTTTGATTTTGATTATAAACCCCAAAGCGGTGATTTATTATATTTTAAGAAGGAGATAATTGGGCGTAGTCCATTTGGATTTGTGTTTAGATTTTATCAAGGTAACTGGGAATACGATGAAAGGAGATTGTTTGAGTATAGGCAGTTGGTGAGTGGAAAAGTGAAATAAATTTTTTGGGTTTAAAAGACAAGCATTGCTCAGGGTGTGATTGGCTAAAAAAACTAAAATAGTGTTTGGCCTATTATCTAATATCTAACTCCTAATTAAATTCAAATTTTAACTTTCCTAAAAGTAATAGATATCCTCCTTTCGCGCTTAATCGTTCGTGAATTAAATTTGTCTGTTTTCCTTGAGGCAATGCTATGATACCAATTATGTCGGCAGATACCTGTCATTGTGGTCAAGCTGAATCTGGGCAGTAAGATTTCTATTTTATTTTTTTTTGTTTGCTCTTTTTGAAATGTCATTACGCATTCGGAGCCCAATGAAATAGTTATAATAGTTTCACCAAAACAGGGTTCGCAGTCAATATGTGGAGCTATACCTTGGCCAGGTTCATATTCATTAATTATGGCTTGGTCCGGCATGAAATTAATTATATTTTTTACGAAGAATGATTTTCTTAAATTAACCAACCATTCGGGGAGTTCCCCAATATAGAAGGAATTATCAATCTTTCTGGCCCTATAATCATATTTATAGCCATAATGTTGCACCCTACGTTTTAAGTCATTTAGCCAGGGACTTGCGTCTATACTTTCAATTAAATCTTTTTCCTCCGATCTTGATATAACATTGTACTGCATACTCAAGCCAGGAATGCTCAGAAGAAGTTCATTGTTGACTTCAAGATCTTCTTTGTGAAATCCGAATAGGTCCATTAGTTTGATAGTATTTCATAATAAAAAGTTTCTGACTTGTCGTACCAATGTTTTAATTGATTTTTATAGGAAATAGTTTCAATTTTTCCTGAAGGTAATTGGTTATCCATCTTTAGAATTGGTTTAAAGATTTTGTGATAATTATAATTTCTTCTTTCAGAAGCTGGATTTTGAAATATAACTAAATATTTATTTAATGTCAATTTGTTCATGCATTCATTGATCTTATTAGCAATCACCTCTGTTTGACTCCCTGATAAGTTAGAAAAGAAAAATGAAAAATTAAATAAAACCAAAGAAGAGTCTGAAAAATGTGCCATTATTTCATTGGGAATAAATTCTGATGTAAAGTGAAACTTACTTGTATTTTTAAAAGTGAATCTTTCTGCGAAGGTCTTAGCCTTATCGATCATTGCATCTGATATATCAATACCCAAATAAGTGAATTGCAAATCTAGCTCTGCAAACTGTCTTTGAAATGCTAAGCCGGCTGTTAAAGGGCCACATCCGAAATCAATGAAATATATTTTTCCTTTATGCCTACTTATTTGTTCGGTTAAATATTCACTCCATCCTTCAAATATTCTTAATGAGGAAAAATAATGTTTTCGCATATTTAAATAGCAATAATAATTTACCTTATCCGAGGCACTTGCCTTTAAGGAATTGTAAGGAGATTGATATCCTATGTCAAATTCTGTTCTTCCGTACTCGATGATATTATTTCTAACTTCATCTACAGCAAATCCCGAAACATCTGCCGGGTAGTTTATAGTCCTTTCGTCATTTTTTAATTTGTCAATGACCAATTCTTCAAATAATTCAGAAAACTCTTCATCGGGTTTATAAGAAGACGCAATGGGTTCATCAATTTGACTAGCTTCAGAGTAATTAAAATGACCTTTAATAATATCATAAAAAGATTCCTCAAAATAACCGCCTCTTGATTTAATAAATTCTATAAGTCGATAATAGATAATGTTTAAAGATAATAAAGAAGGATTCCCAAGCATGATCAATTGATCTTTAGCCCTGGTCATAGCTACATTTAGTTTTCGATCAACTGTGCCACTATCATCTAGTTTTACCAAGCCTTCTAAGAGATAGGGTGACTCAATTGCAAAAGAAATAATGATAATATTATGCTGCCCTCCTTGAAAACGCTCAACAGTATCAACTGCTATTTTATCTCTCTCGGGAATATCCATCTCTTCCATTAAATCCTTGATCAGTGCAATTTGATTTTTGTAAGGGGTGATTATACCAATAGTTTTATCTTCCGAGTGCAATTTGCTTCCATAAATTATTCTAAGGTCTTTTAAAATTTGTATGATTAAATCAGCTTCGATGCTATTGGCTTTATCAACAATTGATTTGTCAATATCGTGATTGCCAAAAAATAACAGCCTGTTATTTGCAAGTAATTTTTGAAAATCGCTTTTCTCTGAAAGATCCATGTCCTTATTTAAAACTGTTCTTTGGCGCTCGCCTAATTCTCCTGGCAGGATCTTCATTGAAATATCATTATAGAAGCTAGTTGCGGGGAAATGCATGATGTCTCTATGCATCCTTCCTTGTGTTTCTAGTTGATCATAAGCATCATCCCATTGGTTCCGTAGTGCGTTTTTATAAAGTCTTTCGAAAATTGAATTGTGGAAATAATTTAGGCCGATAGTCATAAGTTCATTATCTGTAACTTTTGAATCCGTTGAATTTTGTAAAACGATTGCTGGAAGTTGTTTGTGATCTCCTATTAATACGAATTTTGTGTTATGTGATAATAGGCCAATTAATTGTGGTTCTAGAATTTGAGATGCTTCATCAACGATTATTAGATCAAAGTCGATCAATTTTAAAATTTCACGTTTACTATTCAAAGAAGCAATAGTAGAAAGAAAGATTCTTTTTTCTTCTAAGAAAGATTTTATTTTTTGCCGAGTTATTGCATATTCTAAAACCTCTGACCCCACCATTCCGGAGCTTTGACCCCCTAGGTGAATTACAGTTGAATAAAAATGTTAAGATAAATGATTTGCACGTTTTCTTAGTGATTTTCCCTTTAAAATTATTCTATGCGCTTTAGGAATAATCCTATCTAAGATGGCATCAGCGATAGTTGGCTCATCAAAATACTCATGCCATTTGGCAATAGGAAGTTGAGAGCAGATTAAAGTTGAGGTAGCCTCATATCGATCTTCTAAGATTTGCAGCAATATAAGTTTTACAGCGTGAGTGATTGGCTGTAGGCCAAAATCATCAAGAATTATGAGTTTTGCTTTTTTTAATTTATCCAACCATTTGATTAAAGTTCCATCTGTTTTAGCTAAAGCAATTTGTTCAGTAAACCTATTCATATTAAAATAGAGGGTGCGATATCCGTGGACGCAAGCATTATTACCCAGAGCACAAGCTAGGTATGATTTGCCACAACCTGTAGCGCCAGTGATTAAAATATTTTCAGCACGATCAATCAAAGAAGTATCAGATAACTGTGCGAGTTGTTGCTTAGTTAGATTACGGTTGGTGCTACAGTCGATGTTTTGAACAGTGGCAGAATAGCGTAATTTACTAAGTCTTATAAATAATTTCATTCGTCTAAACGAACGCTGTTGTTGTTCTGCATCAACAAGTTGAGCAATGAGTTCATGACTATCAATTTGTTCGTTAACAGGAAGATTTAAGGTTGCTTCATAAGCATTGGCCATTCCTTCTAATCGCATAGTTTTCATTGCATCTAAAGTTGCATTTTTCATAATTTTAATTTATTGAGTTAATAATTTATTGATAGGCTTCTGGGCCTCTAATATTTTCGTGTTGAGGAACATTAAATAAAGTTATTTCTTGTTCATGTCGATCTAGGTTGCCATTTAAAATACGTTTCAGCATCTGATAAGAGGTCTTACCTAAAGGGCGGCATCTTTGGCAAGCCTGTTCTAATCGGCTAGGCGTATATTTCTTCCCAAGCATGAGCACTCCTTTGCAACTATTAAAAGTCTGTGGTTCATAAATCTTAGATAAAATAATTTGTTGGATCGCCCATTCGGTTGCGGGGCCAATAGCTTTCGCTTCTTTTATAAAATACGCCGCATCGTAACCTTGTGCTTTCTTCCACTCGAGATGATTCGATGGCATATGTTTCGGATCTGTTTGATAATGGTAAGCGTTTCGAGATGCTAGTCTTTTATGGATAGCTATGCGTTTTGGGCCAAGATATACTTCAACAGTCTTGGCAGTATAAGTGATAATTGTATTACTTAAAGCGTATTGGTAAGGAATAGAATAAAAGTTTTTATCCTCACCTAATAAGACATGGTAGTTTCTTTGTGCCTTGGCCTTGGTTGATTTTTTAACTTCAAACAAGTCACTTGGAAGAGGACGCATTTTATCAAATTCATCTTGTTCAAAAACTAATTTTCTGTTACCTTCTCTTTTTTGATATGGCTTTGAATTATGTAATTCCAATTGGGTTCGAATGCCTGAATTCAAAGCTGCAATGCTATGATAAGTTTCATTACGTAAAGGACCATAGATACGATTATACATAATTCCGACACTATTTTCCACACTAACTTTGTCTTTTGGTTTGGCGACCCTGGTTGCCGATAAATCAATACCATAATGAGCGCCAAGTTGCTCGCATAGTTCATTGAATTTTGGTTCGTATTTACTGGCTCTAGTTACAAATGACTTTAAATTATCAGATAGTATAACTTTTGGTAAACGACCAAAAAATAACAGGGCTTGATTAAGCCCGTGCACAAAGTCTTCTACTTTTTGACTTTCTAGAGCAATTACAAATGTATGCTGACTGTGAGGCATGACTGCAACTAGTATTTCACAAGCCATTAATTCTCCTGTGTGCTCATCAACCCAATGCATTTTTTTGCCAGCAAAGTCTACTTGCATTACTTCTCCTGGCTGATGATGCATTGCTATAGATAATCCTTTCAAACCAATCAAACGTCTCAGGTGGTTGCAAAATTGACTATAACAGAAAGTCTTGGGCACACCATATTTTAATCGATATTCTTCCCATAATAAATAACGACTCACACCAACTTTTTTCAATTCTTTTAACCAATATGCGCTTAAAGAATTGAATAGGGTCAAGCGGTCAAAAGACTTAACTTGTTCCTTCATATAAAATACCTGATGTAGTTCATCATCACTCAATGTATCTAAATCAGCAATCGATTTACCTGCAGCTTCTAAGCGCCTAAGATAAGTCCGAACTGTATTCCTTGATACATGTAAAATCCGAGCTGTTGATTTTATGCTTTTTGTTTCAGCATATCTTTTTAAGATTGTTTTAATCTGATCCATACGTTTAATTTTGCCCATGCTTATGACTATTTAATGAGTCAGTAACATGATGAAAATCATCCGTAATTACTTTATTCTAGGGGGTCAAACCATTAAAATGCCTTCTCTAGAATTCTAGAGGGTCAAACCATTAGAATACCTTCTTTGTTTCTAAAATTCTAGAGGGTCAGACCATTAGAATGACCATACTAAAAGTTATTAAAACGCCCTACTTTTAGGGGGGCAGACCGTTAGAATAAGGGGGTCAAACAATTTTAGCAATGGGGGGGCAGTTTGATTAGAATACGCACCTCATATCGATCTTCTAATATTTGAAGCAAGATTAATTTCACACTATGAGTAATCGGTTGTAAACCAAAATCATCAAGTATAATAAGTTTAGCTTTTTTCATTTTATCTAACCATTTAATTAATGT
>Ga0209187_1002758_pt1 | contig 15875 bp, 10 predicted proteins | sample BantaG_FD_187430 | JGI IMG/M metagenome (GOLD analysis project Ga0209187, IMG submission 187430) | Marine algal microbial communities from Bantry Bay, Ireland - BantryBay_4 metaG (SPAdes) (version 2) | ecosystem: Host-associated > Algae > Red algae > Unclassified | place: Bantry Bay, Ireland... | reverse complement strand
GGTATTCTTTGTATAAGGAATGAGGTATTAATAAATTAAGAATTTTGGGTTAGAGATTTTTGTTGCTAGTAAGGCAAAAAAAGTAGGGATAGCCGCGCTATCACGAGGCTTTTTAACGAGACTAGCGACAAAAAGATCAAGCCAAAAACGTAAATTTATTATTAACTCATTCCTAAACTAATAGAAGAAATTTTAAAGGAATAGTTTCTATGAAATAACATTTAACTTTTATTTTTGAATCCTCACACTTGAGGGTAAATACTTACGGATACTGAAGAGCAAGAAGAAGTAAACAGCATTCCCAAAGTCTACTACCTATAATTTTTTCGAATAAAATTAATCGCCGCTTCCATACCGCCCAGTTTTCTGACCAGGTTACACATTTCAATGATCTGCCGTTGTTGGCTGACGATGGCTGGCAAGAACTGGTTGACTTCCACCACGGTAATCAACTCACCGGAAACGACCAATAAACGTTTGACGATATTTTGTAATTGCCGAATATTACCTGGATAGTTCTGCTGCTGTAAAACGTCCATTGCTTCTTTTTCAATTGCTGGTGGCGTAGATCCAATCCGTTGGGAAATTTTATTAATAAAGTAGTTTACCAACTCGGGGATATCCGCTTTTCTTTCGTTAAGGGAAGGAACTTTGATCACACACTCCTCCAACCGATAGTACAAATCCTCTCGAAAAGTTTTGGCCAGGATCATCTCTTCCAGATTTTGATTGGTCGCCGCTATTACTTTTACATCTACCACAATCTCCCGGTTACCACCGACTTTTGTAATTCTTTTATACTCGATGGCCGTTAAAATTTTGGACTGAGCGGTATAATCCATATCACCAATCTCATCCAAGAAAATGGTACCACCTTGCGCTTGTTCAAACAAACCAACGGTCTCTTTATTCGCTCCGGTAAAAGATCCTTTCATATGCCCAAATAAAATACTTTCAATCAACTCACTCGGAATCGCCGCACAATTTACTTCCACAAATCGCTTTTTCCGACGAATACTTAGCTCGTGGATAGACTGAGCAACCAGTTCTTTCCCTGCTCCGTTGGGTCCTTGAATGAGTACCCCAAAGTCAAATTGGGCAATCCTTTCAATCTCTTCTTTCATTTTTAAAAATTTGGGACTACTACCGATCATTTTTGGTCCCTTTACTTTTCTTAATTTCGGCTTCCCGTTTTTCTTGGGGTAATCAAGCATCAATCTAAGTGGTGAATCATCTTTCAGAGCCTTTTCAATCATCCCTAACAACTGATGTGCATCGAACGGCTTTTGAATATAATTAAAAGCGCCCCTTAACATCACCTCTTTTGCGGCCCCACTGCGACCGTGTGCGGACATCATAATGATCGGGATACTCAAATTCATCTGATTTAATTCCTGCAATACCTCAAGGCCATCCATGCCCTGCATCTTGATATCCAGCAAAACCAAATCAAAACTTTCCTGCGTGATAATTTCTAAACACGCCCTGCCCGATTCTACCGACCGAACGGTATAGTTTCGAGTTTCTAAAATCTCCGCGAGAATACGCCGGATACTCTTGTTGTCATCTACAATTAAAATTTTAGTCATTGGAACTTAATTTATGGTACGAAAAAATATAAAGCTGTAAAGTCTAATATACGACGCGAAAACCCATCAACCATGCATTTGCACGGGATGGCCAGAGCGTCTTGTCAGGGTAAAACAAGATTGATTTTTAGCAATAGGAAATTAAAAAATAGAAATATACTATCTCTAATTTCAGAAAATTTCAGGATTGTATTTTCTCAGGATATGTCATCACTGCCTACGCAAAAAGAGCGCAGAAATGGTTAGCATTCTAAACAATTAAAAGAGTAGGGTTTTTAAATCGGCTTGAGAATACAAATATATAATATAATTATATTAAAATCAAAAAATTAGCAAATATAACAATGACATACTTAATTAAAATTCACAATATAAAAACATTATATATACAATTTAACATCGGTGAATAAACTAAATAAAAAATAACTAAATAAAAATCAGGGGATTATGTAGATTGGCTAATCTCAAATAACTGGTGTTATCCGGTATTTTCTGAAAAGGAGTTTTTATCTAAAACAATATAGATTTTTGGCTGAAGCGAGGATAAAGGATGGCTCCTTCCATGTATTACAGGGTTTCCTGACTTGAAGAAAATTGAAACCCGCCTGTCCAAGGCAGCAGCTTGCCATTAGAATTACACATTTTTAAAAACTCCCAAATCACAGGAGTCCAAATTCCCATTCTAATTCTAATTCTAATTCTAATTCTCTAATTCTAATTCCTCACTTCTTCCTCTTATTATTCTGAATCTTGTCTCCTCTCGTCTTCCGTTTTTTGTATTTCTTGGCAAGTTCGCGGCGGTATTTTCCCCCGAGGTTGGTTTTACTATTTTTAGCACTCTTTTCGTGGAACGCCGGTCCGGCCAAATCTCTACCATCGTTACGGTTATGATTTTTATGGTCTCCCGGTTTCTTCCGTTCGTCGGGTGTTAGCTGCGTCGCTTTTTCCAGATGTTCCGGTAATTCCCCTTGTGGTATCTCGTATTTCATCAATTCCTCAATCGCCTCTTTAGCCGGAATTTCTTTTTTGGTATATAATAATATTGCATCTCCTTCCTTTTCTGCTCTCCCCGTTCGACCGATCCGGTGCATATAGTTTTCCGGATAGGTAGGAACATCCACATTGATGACGTGGCTGATCTGATCCAGGTCGAGTCCCCGCGACATGACGTCCGTGGTGAGTAAAATACGGATCGCTCCTTCGTCGAATTGTCGGATGGTCCGAATCCGATAATTCTGTGATTTATTGGAATGAATGATCCCCATCTCTGGCTCGTAGATTTCCGAGAGATACTCGAAAAGGCGATCCGCATTTTTCTTACTAGATGTAAAGATGAGTACCTTTTTAAAAACTTCGATCTCCGCCAGTAGCTCGATAATCAGATTTCCTTTGGTATAAAAGTTAGGTAGCTCGTAGCAAGTTTGCGCAATATTATCTAGCGGCGTTCCACTCAAAGCAATCGCCACACGGACCGGATCGTAGAAAAAATCACTGATCAACGCATCCACCTCTTCCGTCATCGTAGCCGAAAACATAATGTTCTGTCGACGCTCCGGAACCAACTCAAAAATATTGGTCAATTGAAAAATAAAACCTAAATCCAGCATCACATCCACTTCATCAATAATAAATTGTTTGATTTTATTAAGTTTCAGCGAACCCGCCAGGGCCAGGTCGTACAATCTTCCGGGCGTTGCCACCAATACATCGCATCCTTGAGCCACCAGATCTTTTTGGGTGTTCATGTTCGTGCCTCCGTAAACACCCATGATCCGTGTATTGGAATACTTAGTCAACAACTCGGCCTGTTCCACCACCTGTAAAACCAGCTCCCGTGTCGGCACCAAAATCAATACCCTCGGCGCCAACTGCTTGCTAAATTTTAAATCCTGTAAGACCGGTAATAAAAAAGCCAGCGTCTTTCCCGTACCCGTCTGCGCAATCCCCACAATATTTTTTCCGCTCCTAATAATAGAAAATGTCTCCGCCTGAATCGGCGTCGGCTCGGTAAAACCAAGATCGTCAATTGCATTTCGAAGCGGTTTGTTAATTGGTAAGTCTGCGAAGGTCATCTGATGTTGAATTGTTGAAACTGCCTGACTGCGTCACGCAGGCAGAATGTTGAAATATTGAAATATTTACTAGCTAGTTGGCGGGTTGGCTTTCTTCTAACGCGGTTTTGTAATTTCGAAGCCAGCCTGGTTAAAGAGCAAATAAATCAATGGAGTCGTCTTCACGATTGCGGGAAGCCAATAGCTAATGGCCAATAGCCAACAGCTATCTAATCTCAATCCTGATCTCCTGTTCCGCCTCCACAAAAGCAAACCGCGCATCTCTAAATTTTGGCGGACCAAAAGTACCCCGCACATTATTGGAAAAACCGTACGGCTCTTTGGGGATTTTCATAAAATTAGTATCAATTTTTCCATTATTGTTCTCGTCATGATACAAGCTAATCGCGTAATTACCGTAGGGAAGATCCGGGACCTCCACCGTTACTACTCCCGCTTGACTCACCTGGTGGTGTACACTACGGTACGTTACCTCGGACAAAAAACTACGGTCATCCGCATAAACCGCCAATAGAATTTTCCCCTGGCTTTCCTTTACATTTTCAACCATGATCCGTAAAGTACCTACTGCCGGAGAATCCGTTGTTCCTGCTACAGCAATCAAACCGAAAATCCAAAAAAGCAATTTCATATTTAAGTGAATTTGGTGCAAAGATACCGTTTTTATGGCAGTTGCCCTACCTCACCGTGTCCTAAACCTATCATCATATCTAGGGGATGGTTTAGAAAACGTAAAAAAGGAAAGCTTCCATTTTTTCAGTTACTTCCTCCTATTTTTTTAGATAAGGAATGAGGTATTAATAAAATTAAAATATTTTCTTAACAGTACGCTCTTAAAAAATGGTAGTTTAAGGGGTACAAAAAAGTCCAAACTAGTTCGCCGGCAGGCGATTGAAGAATGGTAAAAGCAATCTCCCAGACTTTAAATTACAAAATAGGTAATTTTAGGATATGCGGTCTATTCCATACGCCACACAAGATTTCAATTCCGGATAATCTGCCAACAAAGGATGTTGAAAATTACCCAGTTTCTTTAATCCAATCTTTTCCATCACCTTGATCGAAGGCTTATTTGCCCGAACGGCCACGGAGATAATTTTAGGAAGTTTCAAAACCTGTAAGCCAAATCCCAGCGTAGCCCGTGCACCCTCGGTCGCCAGTCCACACCCCCAGTAGGCAGGGTGCAGCCGCCAGCCAATATCCGTAGCGGGCGTAAAACGAGACTCATACTCCTGATAGGCCAACCCAATAAATCCAATCATCTTTTTATCTTTCAAATGATCAACTGCAAAATAGGTATAACCCAGTTTTTCGTAAGAGGCTTGCGCTCGTTCAATAAAGCCTTTTGTCTCCATTTCTGTTTGTGTACGCGGAAAATACCGCATCACTTCCGGATTGGCATTAATCGCCGCCATCGCAGGCAAATCGTCGAGCGTCCAGTTACGGATGCCAAGACGAGCAGTTTCGATGAGGGGCGGTACTTTTTTCAATCTTGAATATTTAATGTCCAATAATATACCGGCCGGCCGGCAGGTATTGATTTTAATCCTGCCTATCGGGCGGAAGCTACAACTCATAAAAGTCCGGTAATTAATAGAATATCACTTTAAAAATTACCTCAAGATAAAATATAGCGTAGACTAAAAACACCAAACAAACAGTAAATAGTGCTTTTCAGCTGAGATAAATTGCCCAAACCAATCAATGGTTAGCCATAACTAGAAAAATTATCAGGACTACCAATCCACTGAAGAGCCTGCTCCATAGCACTCAGGCTATTAGGTGATTATACAAGTGAAAAACAAATTTCCTTTTGAAAAACAACTATCTATGTAATATGTGATTTTATAAATTTAGATTTAAGTACAATTTTAAATGACTGATAATCAGTAGGTTTATTTTTTAACCTGACGGCTATGGAGCTTACTCTAAAAAGTATTTTTTCTCGTATTGGCTGACAGCCGATACAAAGTCGCAGAGATTCTTTAACGTGTATATGTTTAATCGTGATTTTTTTACACATTAATCTATATTTTAAACCATTTGAAATTTTATATTTTTCTAGTTTTCAGAGTGAGCTCACTGATTAACCGATTAACAAATCCACACATCTACAACAACGTCTTAAACTGCGGTCGCTTCGGCGCCACGTCTCCCAATCTCGCCTTCTTACTCACCTCGTAATCACTAAAGTTCCCCTCAAAGAAGACCCACTCCCCATTATCTTCGTACGATAAAATATGCGTCGCCAGCCGATCAATAAACCAACGGTCGTGAGAAACGACCAGCACACAACCCGCAAAAGCCTCGATTGCCTCTTCCAGTGCTCGCAACGTATTCACATCAATATCGTTGGTCGGCTCATCCAGTAAAATCACGTTTCCACCTTCCCGTAAAGTCATCGCCAGGTGCAGTCGGTTTCGTTCTCCCCCGGAAAGAACGCCTACTTTTTTCTGTTGATCACTTCCTCCAAAATTAAAACGACTGACGTAAGCACGGGCATTTACTTCGGTGGCGCCCACCTGAATAATTTCGTTACCCTGACTGACCACTTCGTAGATTGTTTTATCCGGCACCAGATCTTTATGACTCTGATCTACGTAGGCCACCTGTACCGTTTCGCCGATAGAAATTTCTCCGCTATCCGGTTGTTCTTCGCCCATAATCATCCGAAAGAGTGTGGATTTACCGACTCCGTTGGGACCAATAATTCCGACAATTGCATTTTTAGGAATTTTAATGTTTAAATTCTCCATCAAAATTCGATTGTCGAAAGACTTGGTGACATTCTTTATATCAATCACCTGATCACCGAGTCTCGGTCCGGGTGGAATAAAGATTTCCAGCTTGGCTTCTTTCTCTTTCGTTTCGGCGTTGTTCAGATTATCGTAGGCGGTCAAACGCGCTTTTCCTTTCGACTGACGGCCCTTGGCATTCATCCGCGACCATTCGAGTTCGCGACGTAAAATTTTCTGTCGCTTGGATTCCTGCTTCTCTTCGGTAGCCAGTCGATTCGCTTTTTGCTCCAGCCAGCTACTATAATTTCCTTCCCAGGGAATCCCTTCGCCACGATCCAGTTCGAGAATCCAGCCTGCCACGTTATCCAGAAAATATCGATCGTGCGTCACGGCAATCACGGTACCGGGAAAAGATTTTAAAAATTGTTCCAGCCAGTGGACACTCTCCGCGTCCAGGTGGTTGGTTGGCTCATCGAGCAATAAAATATCTGGCTTGGACAACAACAATCTGCAAAGTGCCACCCGGCGGCGTTCTCCCCCCGAGAGGTGTTCCACCTTCGCATCGTCGGGCGGACAACGGAGCGCGTCCATCGCTACTTCCAGCGTATGGTCGAGTTCCCAGGCACCAAATTGATCCATTTTTTCGAGCCATTCGCCCTGCTCTTCGATCACCTTCATCATCTCTTCATCGCTCATCGGCTCGGCCAGTTTAGCGGAGACCGCTTCGTAAGCCGTAACTACATCCACGATGTGTTGGACACCCTCCTGTACGATTTCCTTGACCGTTTTGGTCGGATCCAGTTCCGGCTCTTGTGCGAGGTAACCAATTTTATATTCTTTATCAAAAGTTACTTTCCCTTGAATATTATCGTCGAGTCCGGCAATGATTTTTAATAAGGTTGATTTACCCGATCCGTTCAGACCGAGCACGCCGATCTTGGCACCGTAATAAAAAGAGAGCCAGATATTTTTCAAGACGGTTTTTCCGGCGGGGTAGGATTTGGTGACGCCTTCCATGGCGAAGATTACTTTTTTGTCAGACATAGTGATGTTTTTGTTAGTGATATTTTTGTCAGCAGCGTTTTTGTCATGCGACCGGTAAATACGATTCATGAATTGTGTTTTTACCCGCCGACAAAAATAAGAAAAGATGGGGAGGGCTGGGATTTTTTTTTAACTAAGGATCATTAAGGAATGAGTTAATAATAAATTTACGTTTTTGGCTTGATCTTTTTGCCGCTAGTCTCGTTAAAAAGCCTCGTGATAGCGCGGCTATCCCTACTTTTTTTGCCTTACTAGCAACAAAAATCTCTAACCCAAAATTCTTAATTTATTAATACCTCATTCCTAAAAGAATAACTTATAACATTTGGCTGCTTCTTTTGTGGCTACTCTTCGGCCCTAAAAAACTCCTTGGCTTTCAGCCAAGGCAAGCTATTATGCTACGGCATAAATCGCATTTCACCGCCTCGATTAGCATCAAATTAACCGACCCAAACCTTTATAACTTATTTTTTAAACGATCCTAAGGGCTGAGGTATAATATTCTTATCATAAAAAATATTGATAATCAATTTCAAAATATATAAATTATAACTTATACGACTGCCAATCACAACTTCACTTGCCTCACCACCATCCTTGAAATTACAATTAGCTTCCCCATCCCCGACAGCCCATTGATATTGCCATTGAATTTGCCATTGCTTTTGAAATCCTAATCCTAATTCCCATTCCCATTCTAATTCCCATTCTAATTCTAATTCCAATTCCCATTCCCATTCCCATTCCCATTCCCATTCCCATTCTAATTCCCATTCTAATTCTAAACCTCCCTACTCTCCCCCACCTCCAGCAAAATCAATTCCTTCCCCTTATCCGCAAACGCCTTTTTCGCCGCCGCGTGATCAATTTCAATATAGCCAAACGTATCATAATGACAACCAACAATCTTGTCACACTTAATAAAATCACTAGCGATCACTGCATCTTCGTAGCCCATCGTAAAATTATCACCAATCGGCAGGATCGCAAAATCGAGCTTGGGACAGGTCATCGGAATCAGTTTCATATCCATCGTCAGGGCCGTATCTCCGGCGTGGTGAAAGCAGACCTCATCGTTCCAGATCACAAAGCCACCGGGGTTGCCCGCGTAGGTGCCATCGGGTAGTGAAGAAGAGTGTACCGCATTGACATATTTGACGGTACCAAAATCAAATTTGGCTTTACCGCCCTGGTTGAGTGGGTGGCCGTCCATTCCTTTGTCTCCGTAGTAGGTCGTGATTTCGAAGTTGGAAATTATTTGGGCGCCGGTATTTTTCACGACCGCTTCTACGTCTGCCACATGGTCCTGATGTCCGTGGGTGATCAACAGATAATCGGCCGGAACATCCGCCAGTTTTATTTTATCTTTTGCCAATTTATTATGGGTGATGAATGGATCAAAAAGGAGATCTTTTCCGTTGAGGCGCATACCAAATCCAGCTTGGCCGTAATAGGTGATTTTCATAATAGGAATATTTTTAAAAAAAGATACGAATCAGGGGTTAAAATAATAATCAACAAGACAAGCAAAGTAGTTTTTTTACCCGAAAAGACAAAAAAAAAGCGATATCATATTGATGCTCATTGAGAACATTCAATTTAATATCGCAATTACTTCCTTCATTTACAACTGAGAGAGGACGGAAGGAAGCAGGTTTTCATTGGTTTTTGCCCACAAAAGGTTGGCTTATTACAATTTAAGGGCTAAATTTTTTCCCTTTTTGAGTTGACAATGTCCAGTGTTAGGACCCTGCAAATTTAAAACAATGCTGAAAGTGTTGGCTATTCTTATGTCTTAATTATCTATCCAAATGTATATTTTTACATTTTCCATAATTTATTCAACGCTTATCGCATCCATACAATCAATTGATTATCAACAAATTATATTCAAATCATCATAAAGTTGATTTTTGAAAAAAATGAAAAAGCCAGTAGTATTCCTGTTTTTCAAGAATATTTTTTACTTTAGTTCTGAGTGGAAAAAGAGGTTACCTGGATTCTTTTAAATTTGGTAATTCCCCTCAAAACATGGTACAAAGAACATGAAAACAACTTTTATCTCACGGATAAGATTAGCTTTCCTATGGACGCTAGGATTTTTTTTATTTGCCACGGGTCAGATATCCGCTGGTATATTTGACCTCGTCCCAAATCAAAGTATTCCTCAAAAAGATCTTTCTACTTATTTCCTCTTAGCTGAAAATCCGATCCTGATGGATGGACAATTAGAAGTTCCATCCACGACTTTTGCTCCGATTCCGAAGGATTTCCTTTTTCAACCCAATCAAGAATATTGGCTCAAGCTAACCCTCCAATGTACCCAACTCAATACCTCCGAACAGTGTATTAATCTGGGCCGCTTCGATATGGTAGCTTTATTTCGTAATCAACAGTGCATCGGTCGAACGGGCAGAGCTATTAACAGCGTTGATTGTATGGACCCAATGCATCGAAATTGGCTATCACTCATGCCCTTATCGGCAAAACCAGCAGACTATTATTTTCAAGTTAAAACTGGCCGTTTTCAGAAGCCTGTTCCGCTCTCCCCACAGTTGGCCAGCTTCGAAAATGTAGACCAGATGATAAATGAAAAAATTCATAATAATCTTGATTATTACTTTTTTCGGATCAGTATTTTAGCAACGCTCGCTTTTGTGTTCCTGCTCTCCTTCGCTCAGTTTTTCACCAGCAAGGACCAGACTTACCGGTGTTATAGTCTTTATCTACTGCTTACCTTTTTTTATTTACTGATCACCTTTGAGCAACAAAGCGCATTTAGTTTCTTCATCCGTAAGTATTTTGCCAGTTCTTTTCAAGCCTTGATCATTCCTAGCTTGATGTTGAGCTACTTTTTCTACACACAGTTTGTGCGCTGTATTTTGAATACCCGTTCAGAACAGATTCGGTTTGATCGCTTGCTACGGAATTATGGATTTATGACGTTGTTTTTCGTACTTATGGATCTGGTCATCGGTTTTGCTTTCAAAGCAGATTTTTATCCTAATTTACGGAGTTTGTTTTTGATTATTTCTTTCACCATCGCCATGATTATTTATTGGCAACTTCGGAAAATACCGGGTGTTGTCGCCAAACTGGTTTTGATCGGATCACTCCTCTTTAGTCTGGGCTCTTTTCTAGGTTTTCTTTTTACCACTTTTATAAAATTACCGAAAGATCTGGGTGTTTTTTCTGACGGGCTGACCTATATGCAAATAGGCGTACTACTGGAAATTTTATTTTTCAATATTGCGTTGGCCTCCCGTTCGCGACAAATTGAAAAAGATAAAGCAAAGGCCCACGCAGACCTGATCACCGAAACCTACGAGAAAGAAAAACTGGTTTATCAAAACGAAAAAAGCAAAGAATTTGAAGAACGCAGATCCCGTTTTTTTGCGGATACCAACCACGAATTGCGCTCGCCACTAACCGTTATTAAAGGCATGGCCGAAAATCTGGATGGTAACCACCTCCAACGCGATATCATTCTGAAGAATACCACCAACATGCTCCACCTCATCAATAATATGTTACATCTGGCTAGAACAGAATCGGGAGATGTTCAAATAAATATGCTACAAGATAATTTTATTAGTTTTTGTTTTTCACAAATGGAAGCCTGGACTTATTTTGCAAAAACCAAAAATATTGAAGTGATTTATCAGCCTCCTACTAATTTGATTCTGATGGATTTTGATGATCAAAAAATGGAACAGATTATCTCTAACTTGATGGGCAATGCTATTAAATTTACACCGCCCGGAGGAACCATCACGGTAACGACCGAAGTGCATAACGAAAATTTAATCCTTACCATACGGGATACCGGAAATGGTATTGCCAAAGAAGAGATTTCCAAAGTCTTTGACCGGTACTACCGAGTAGAAAATCCACAAAATAATCAGATCGAAGGAACGGGTATTGGCTTGGCTTTGGTAAAAAAACTGGTTGAACTCATGGACGGAAGTATTAAGTTACTGAGCGAACTTGGGGTTGGTTCTTCCTTTGTACTGCACTTTCCAATTACCAAATTAGCACCTTATGGAAAAGCCAAAATTTCCTTAATCAAGCCAATTACAATTGATCCCCAAAGGGATACACTGACCAGTACTGCCCCGAAAAATGCGCCGATACTTTTAATCGTGGAGGATAATCCTGATATTCTGAATTACTTAAGATTCTCCCTCGGCAAATGGTATAATATTATTACCGCAACCAACGGAACTAATGGTATCGCAAAAGCCCATGAGTCATTTCCGGACCTGATTATCAGCGATGTTCGAATGCCCATTCAGGATGGTTTATCACTCTGTGATACGTTAAAAAAAGATTTAACCACCAGCCATATTCCCATCATTTTACTGACCGCTGCATCGACGGATGAAGATAAAATCAAAGGTCTCGAACGGGGAGCAGATGCCTACGTAACCAAACCTTACAGCCAGATCGAACTAAAACTGAGAATAGAAAATCTCCTCCAGGTTAAAAAAACCTTACATGCTTATTTCTCAAAAAATATTAATTCTGAAACAATCCGACAAAGTAAAATTTCAAAAGAAGACCAACACTTTCTGGATGAGTTGGTAAATTTTATTAAAAAAAATATTGACGATGAACAAATGGACGTCCAACAAATGATGTCCGCAGTAAACGTCAGTCGCCCTACCTTACATAATAAACTAAAATCCCTGACGGGGCATTCGGCCACCCAATTTAAAAAACAAATAAAAATGCAGGAAGCCAAACGGTTACTGGAAGAAGGACATCACAATATTTCTGAATTAGCTTATCAGTTGGGATATAAATATCCCAATAATTTTTCAAAAGATTTTAAAAAATGGTATGGGGTCGCCCCCAATAAAATTGGCCGATAAGGAATGAGGTATTAATAAATTAACCAAAAATTACAACTAACCTTCCAAAAGACAATATCCCACAATCATTATTGGACATTCATCATTCGATATTCATTATTCATAATTCACCGCCACCCGCAGCGCCCTCAATCCGGTAACCCCCTGTAAATCTCCCAGTTCCAGTTCTTCAATCTCTGGTTCTATCATCCCTTTACTTTCCAAAAAACTAAGATATCGGCGGTAAGTTTCTGCATCCCGATCTTGCGAATAAACGATGGCTATTTTTCCGGGTAAGGTCAGCCGTTCCGAACCTCCTTTTACCAGCGCTTTATCAATTCTTTTCTTTAAAATTTCGTACCGAATATTATAAGCACCATCGACGTCAAAGGATTTACTAGACATCTTAAACTTCACCGTGATCAGACTACCGTGCACCATAATAAGGGAGGCAATCTGTAACTTCAGTGGCAACCTGGCTTGCATTTTTCGCACGAGTCGTTCGGTTCCCACCATCGTTTCCAGTTGCCAGAGTTGTAAATTTTGTAAATAAATAGGGCTGTAATCCTGTTTTTTGACCAGTGATTGTCCGACGTACATGTTGTATTCAACGCCGTCCGTCTTATATTTTTCAAAATAATGAGGATAGATTTTTTGCGCCTTTTCCTGCTGCCGATCCAGATAGTTGGCCATCTGGTCGTTGATCATCGCCACACTTACCTCAAAATCTTTTCGTTTGGCATAAATAAAACCCAAATCTTCATCCAGCTTTCCTCTGTACTTGCTTACCTTTTGATCCATCTCGGGACTCAACGTACGAATATGTTTAAACGCCGGATAAATTTCGTTTACCAAAAATTCTCCCATCGATACTTCATCCCCAGCGTCCATCCCCGTCTTGAGATTCGAGGCCGCTTCTTCGAGTCGATGTAATAACTGATTGTAAACAATAAGTGGTTCTACTTTTAAGGCTGCTTTTATAATTTTTCCCGCCAAATCCATCTGGCTAATTAAGTCTTCTTGCACTGCGTGGTTACGCTCGTCCGTAGAACCTTTGATATCAGACTGCCCAAAAAGGGGTGCTACATCTTCAAAAACAATATCTTTAATGGAGGCGTCGGGATTGGTCTGACGATCTATCCAAAGTTGTTCGGCTACTTCAAAAAATTTCCAGGAGACCGTCGGATGGATGACCGTAAAGTTTTGCTGAATAATGCTTTCCATCATAGTTTCGTGCACAACCATCCAACGTTGCATCGTCACGGCAAAAATGGGAATGACATCAAAAATCTTGTCAACACTAACCGTATTTATCTCCCGTACGTGCGGACTTCCTAATTCAATGACCCCAATCAAACCATTATCCAGCCTTACCGGAATAGCCACGTAACTGCGAATCCCGTTTCTGGCCAGTCGTTCTACTTGCGGATTAACATCCGGCTTCAGTTTGGTTAGATCAGAAAAAAACACAGGCTTCAACTTTAACAATTCCTGCTGTCCATAACCACAAAAACAATCGGCCATTGGAATATTTTTTTCCAATTGTAACACAATACTTCTAAATTGAACATCCCGAAAACAATCAATGGTTTCTGTATTTTCGTCCAAAACAAACATCCCCATCTCTAAATCTGACATTTGCAAAATTTGGATGACCCTGTCTTTTATATTTTTAAGATGAATTTTTGATTGAAATACGTCGGGGTGTAGTAATTCTGTTTTTAAATCCGAAATAATTTCTTCCAACGTAACGTCAAATAAATTCACAATTCCAAAGCCTTTAAAAACAAATGAGTTGGGTGGAAAAACTTCTTTCCAAACCTCAATATTATGAGCATTGTTACGGAGCAATTCGATATCTTCTTGTGATATTGCAAAATTCGGATCCACCGGTTCTATTTCGGAAAAATCTCCGTTGAACATTAACCGGTAATGACTAATACGTTTCGTTTTTTGATTGGGAATATCTACGTAGTAAGAACGAGGGGTTTTTAAGTCAACACCATACCGAAAATTAAGAATAAAAGTGCAAGCAACCATATAGTATACATCTTCATCCATATTCCTGATTTCAAATTTAAAATCAGGACCTGCTTGTTCGAGAATTTTTTGGAAGCGTCTGGTAGGATTAAAAATAAAATTAGTAAATGGAATAGCCCCCGCTTTAATTTCATTGTCCTGCAAAGGCTCTGGAAAGACAATGGAAAGCAATTCCTTAATTACTTCGACATTATTATGAATTGTATTTTCGTCAACAATGGGCGCCCTTAATTCGGGATATTGCTCTAGACGCTTTAAAACGTCTTGCGCATATTTACCAGCCCCTTTTGCGGTGCCTTTTGATTGTTTTTCCCAACATTTGTAAATATCCCCAAAACCTACTTGCATCTGAAAAGGTAATTCCCCCCAGGTATTGATCGCTTTTTTTGGTTTAACTAACTTATTCATACACAGTATCTTATTTTATTTCGTCAACATTTCTAACGGTTATAAAGATAAGAAGGTTTAGACAAAGTTGTTTTAAAATATCACGGACCCTACGGCAATCCCAACGCCCAACAGAATGGCGATTAATTTTGGTATTGGAACCGCATGATGATCATTACTACTGTCAGACTCAAACAGAATAGTGGTAGCAATGTGTAAAAAAGACCCAATCACCACCGCCTGTAATACGTTAATGTGCCAATCCACGATTTGCTCTTGCTGCGAAATAGTAGAGGTTAGCGCAGCGGCTAAAGGCGACATTAGCGCAAAAATGACTAGTAGCAACCACAGCATATATTTGGTGTATCCTGATTTTTTTAATAATAAAACCAACGCAAACGCCGCCGGAGCTTTGTGCAAAACAATACTCCACAATAGGTGATGCCCACTATGATCATGCACATGCCCCCCCAAAGGTAAGCCCTCAATAAAGGCGTGTAAACAAAGTCCAATCATCACCATCGTGGTATGCCGACGAACCTGATTCTGATGATGCGGTACATGTATATGCCCGTGCTCTACCCCACCGGAAAATTGTTCTAAAATTAATTGAATAAAAAAACCAATCAGTATATATATACCTACATTTTCTACGGAAGACTGAAAAACGGTTGGCATAATATCCATCACACAAATACCCAGAATATAGGCTCCACTAAACGATAAAAATAATTGCAATCGGGACTGGTCCTTTGGATCGACTAACAGGGCCGCAAATCCTCCCAGTAAAACGGTAAGAAGTAAAAGAAAATATTCCCAAATATGCATGCTTAATATTTAATTTTTGCAGGAATGACCACAGCGTGGTCACATTAGTGCTGCTTTAATCTTTAAATCATCATCCATCAGATCGGCAATGAATGACCACAGCGTGGTCACATTATGTTAGCCGAGATTCGAGGCCCGCGTTCGTTCGATCCCAGAGGGATCGCATTATTTTTTGCAGAACAGATCAACTACCAATCGCCAAAATTACGCTTTTTCCCCGGTCAACAAACCTGTTTTCAGCGAGCCTCTCGCCAACAAACTACCAATCAGCCATCCCAGTAAACCTCCCGCGATAACATCCAACGGATAATGTACCCCAACGTA
>Ga0209187_1002756_pt1 | contig 15883 bp, 13 predicted proteins | sample BantaG_FD_187430 | JGI IMG/M metagenome (GOLD analysis project Ga0209187, IMG submission 187430) | Marine algal microbial communities from Bantry Bay, Ireland - BantryBay_4 metaG (SPAdes) (version 2) | ecosystem: Host-associated > Algae > Red algae > Unclassified | place: Bantry Bay, Ireland... | reverse complement strand
CACCGACCGACGCAATCGCCACCGCCACGCCGCCCTCCAGCTCGCAACCACCGTACTAATCGTCGGCCGACTCATCGACTACCGCAACCGATGGAGCCCTAAATGAGCACCTATCCGCTCAAGTCCTAAGCCGACAGGTTTCGAGATCAGCGACGAATCCTCATCGACCGACCGTCCTGGGACGAAGGTCACCTTGCGACTCAGAGATACACAGAAGGCCGCCCGAGTCGCCGACAGTGGCTTCAAGCTGAAGCTGCTCAACTTGATGGCTGAGTCGATTTCTTCGATCGACTGCTCGATCGTTTGGAACGGCGACAAACTCGATCCCAAAGATGTTATCGAGAGGCGCGACTCGCTAACGCTCCCACCCCTTGAGCCAAGTGTCCTCCGCGGCCACGAACAACCGAGCCTTGTCGTGGTCGAGTGGTCAGAGCGAATTGGCACACAACGCCTTCAGCTATGCGACGAGGCCGGTTCTACAATTTCTGACTACAAGCCGGGTTCGATTCCGCCTGCTCCGTTCACGTGGACGGCCTACTTGAAGTGGCCTGGCTTCCGCGATCCCGAACTGATGGGAATTGCGGACCTTCACGCCCCCGAGTTCAAGCACAGCGAGCTCCTCTCTATCGCCACCGAGCTGCTGCATTCACACCTGACGTCTCGTCTCCAGGCCGAGCGAGGAAACATCGTGCGCGAGTGGATCAGCGAGGGGGTCTATCCCTTTGAAAACACTGATGGCGACCCATCCCTAAACGTGGAGCGCGAACTCTTCGACATCGTCGCTGTGATCGCCAGCCCATCCGTCCCAAAGCGCGGCACCGATCAAAAGCGGCTGACGCTACGTCTTCTCAAGGAAGCACTTCGGGCCGAGCCTGACAGACTCCGAACCGCCCTCGATGCCGTCATGGACCTGGCCGAAGAAGACCTCGCCAGTCTCGAGCGTCTACTCAAGCGCACCGAGCTCAGTGCGATCGTGCGGGCGTCATCGAAGGTCGCCGACCGGCTCGACTTTCTGGATGGACTCGCCTCGCTCCTCTACGCAGATGACACGCGGAAGGTCTTCCGCGAGGTGGACCAGCTTCACCCCATGCTCGTGAACGAACCATGGGTATTTGGCGATGAGTGGTCCGAGTGCCTTTCAGAACACGGGCTAACGCGCGTTGTCGAGTCGGCGGTGAAGGCCAAGAACCAGGATGCTGTTCTGGCCCTCGAACCTGTGACGCTCCCTGATGGCAAACGAGGCAGAGTCGACTTGCTCTTCCACAAGACCGTTCCTGAGAGCGAGCAGCAGCGCCACCTGGTGGTCGAGTTGAAACGACCCGGAAAGCTCACGATGGATCACTACGCACAAGTCGCTGGCTACGCGACTGCGATTACTGAACATCCTGAGATCATCAACACCGCGACGAAGTGGGACTTTTGGCTTGTCGGCAGCGACCTGGACAAGACTCTCTCGAACGAGCGAACGGCACCCAGCCAGCACAGTGGTCTCGTCAAGGACTTCGGCACACACCGCATTTGGGTCGTGCGATGGGGTGAACTCATCGATTCACTTCGGCGAAAGTTCGAAAACTATCGCTCCGAGTTGGACTTGGTTCCGAGCGAGTCAACCGGCCTGCAGTACCTTCGAAGGGCACACGCGGAATACCTGCCAGACCATGTGGCTGACGAGGCGTTTGTGGCCCAGCAGGACAAAGACGAATAGACGACGTTCAAGCACGGCCGTCAGGTGAAGCCGCTTCACCAGCCCGTTGCACTGGACGAGCAGTCAGAGACTCGAACAGCTCCTGCGTTTCAGGCTGGACCTCGTCGTCGTAGCCATACGATTCCGCCGCACGTTGAGCTTCCCGGTACGCAGCATTGATCGCATCGACATCACCTGCATCGGCTGCGGCCTGCATCTTCATGCGGTACATCGCTTCCTGACCGTCGACGATCGCCAGGCCCTTCTCGGCAGCCCACTTCGCCTTGTCCACTTCACCTGCCGTCAGAGCCAACTGCCCTCGCCTATGCGCAGCATCGACAATCGTCGTTTCGATAAGCGTGTAGATCGTCGGCTCACGAAGGAGCCATGCGTAGTGGTGTGGACGGGCGTCGACAGCCACATGGCCTTCGACCAGAGACAGCGCAGCGTCGGGGAACGCTGCCTCCTCCGCACCCTCGGCATCCTTCGCGGCCGACACCAGCAACTCGACCCGATCCCAGTCGAGCCCAACTTCGTCGCACAGAACGTAGCTATTCGTTGACCGAGCCGACTGAAGTCGCTGGTCGCCCTCCTCGGTGAGGCCAAGCAGCTTCCGGCCTCGCATCAGAGCGTTGTCCGCTGCTTGACGACTCGTTGACTCAGGCCAGAACTCCTCCCGGAACCGTTGGCTGACCACTTCCCGGTGGAAGGCGAGGTACACGATGATCGCCTCGATCTTGGGTGTTGCATCATCGGCAAGTCCTTCGATCTCCGGGCGCCGACCAAGTATTCGTACCTCGATTGGCTTCGGATCGAGGATGGCTGCGATGCGATCGATCGTCTCGCTGGTCGGCGTCGTTTGCTGCCGGGCAGTCGCCGAACCATTCGTCGAGCGCAGATCGACTACCGGTGCTTCGGGTTCGGCGGAGTCTGTGTTCTCATCTTCTGTGGCCCAATCCTCAGCGGGTGGACGAGCGCCCGTGTCGGACGCGTTCGCCAGTAGATGATCGACAGCCGACAAGTCGGCAGCGGCGAGCGCTACCGGGTCGAACGGGAGACCCAGCGGTTCGAGTGTGGCCTGGTCACTTTCGATCACGATCCGATGCTCGCTTGCGAGTGCGTGGGCGGAGACGACGGCGATCGGCGAATACGCCAGGTCCGCAACCAGGGCGAGCTTTCGAGCGACCGGGAGAAGGCCGAGATCAGGACCGATGATCACGACGGTCGGGTGGTAGACGTCGCCATGCATCACGCGTTCTTCGTATGGACTTCGGTCAAGACTCTCCGATACCAGTTGCATCTGAGCATCGACTATTTCAGCCCACTCAGCACCGTCCGCAGGTTGCACGACTCTGCTCAGGTCCTCGCCCTCAAGACCATCGATTCCGAGAGCAACCACTTCGAGGTTCGTCGCCCAGGGTGCTGAGCAGAGTGACGCGACGAGTCCTCGTTGGAAGTCGAGAGATTGCGCGGCGTCGCCTTCAACAGAGAGAGATCCGAGCTGTTCGAGATCTACGAGCACGTTGCCTGCATCGGAGTTGCCGAGGACTGCCAGCGCCGGAGCGTACGGGTGCGCGTCGGTCCCGACTTGCTGCTCCATGGCCCGCGCGTCGAGGTCCGCTTCGAGACGCCACACCGTCTGGTCGTCGGTAATGGCTCGAAAGCCCTGGACAGGGGTGCACGGTTCGTCGAGCGGAAGCTCAACACCGAACTGGCCAGCACGAACGACCACGATCGCTGGCATCGGCGTTCCGGAGGATTCGAGTTGATGACTCGCGTACGAGTTGGCGGCGGCGACGTAGCGAACATCCTCGCCGTCGACAGAAATCGCACAAATGCGTCGCTCGAATTCGGCACCCTCATCCTTTGGCGGGTCGGTGATTGTGCCGGGTCGACGGCGTGCTGATTGGATCGAGCGGAGTCGTCGCAGAGCGAAGAGGATCGTCCCTCCGAGGAAGGCAGATCCGGCGGCGACGAGGGCAATGGGCGCGATCTTGTCGACGATTCCCTCCCCGGTCCCAGCAGTCTCAGCAGCCACGGTCGGAGTCTCTACGGTCGGAGCAGCGGTGACGACGGTCGTCGGTGCCGTTGTCGGCGCCGCCTCCGGAGCCGGTCGTTGCACTTCAGGCTCTTCAACCAGAGACGGGTCTGGTGCGATTGGTGTGACATCGACCTCGGGCGGGTCAACGAGGTCGACTCCGTTGAGATCGAGTGCGGTGTTTGGGTCGGACGGCACTTCGGGCAGGGCGAAGCGTTGTTCGGGATAGATCAGGAGTGACATACCCAGTCCAGGGCCCCAGTCATTGGGTTGAAAGCGGTTCATCGATTGAGTTCCGAAAGGAAAATCTCGACCGCAAGGACCGCATCGGCAGCAGATGTAGCGAAGTCGAGGTTCGGGTCGTCGAGGGTTACCTGGTCAGCGTAGACCTGTGGTCCTTGCGCCTGAGGGTCGGCGAAGTTGGCGGCGAGGTCGTCGAGCATCGTCGCCGCCGCAGCGAGGTCTGCGCTGAATACGACATTCACTTCTTCGGCTGCGCCAGTCGGTCCACCTACGTCGTTGTTGATCAACACGAACGCGATGTCGTGCCAGTCCTTGGCCTTTCGACGCTGCGCCGTCGCTGCACACTTCGCCAACAAGTACCCGGCCAAACCGGCCACGTAGATGACCACCTCTTGCTCTACACCATCGGTCGCTCCGACAAGTCCGCGTTGGCCGCGATCCCGTGCTGCGAAACCTGTGCCTCGACGGTTGACCGCACCAGGGCGCTGAGCGGTGATACCTCCGGCGCCGACCAAACCATCAGTGATTGACTTGGACAACGCAAGTCGGACTCGGGAGGTCTGCGACCTTGGTAACGGTCCGGGGCCTCGACGGGTCTTGTCCGCATCCCGTGATCCGTTCGATTCGGTTCGAGTGTTGGGCTGCGACATAGACGTCGCCGTCGATCCACGCGAAGTGCCGGGGCTCTTTGCCAACGTCGATGTCGATCGGGACCCTGGTCGGTGACTGTTCGAGCGCAAGCTCACGGATCTGGTTGATTCCGCGATTGGCGATCAACACCGTTTGCGAGCGCGGCGCAGCGATACCAAGGACAGAGAGGATGTGCGACGGTTGACTCTGCGCCTGCTCTCCGGGGTCGCTGCACGAGGGTCGTTGCTGGACGATGACCGGACCTGTCTCGGTCTCGCTGATGGTGAGCAACGACGAATCGAGTTCGCCGCTCACCACCCACGTGTGAGGCGCAGCGGTGAATGCGAGATGACGGGGACCGGTTCCTGGCCGAACAGGCAGCGCCCATTGGGGCTCGATGACGCCGTCACCGCTCAGTCCGTAGCGGACTATTTCGTCGGTCCCGAGGTCTGCCACGAGGAACGACACGCGCCCGGATTCGGTCGGCAGCATCAAGATCATATGCGGGTGGGGGCTACGTTGCCGCTCGTTGTCGGCCCCGCTCCCCGATCGCTGGAAGACGCTGACCACTCGCGTCGCCATGCCTGATGCATCCACTGCCAACACGCTGAGTGTCCCGTCGCCGTAGTTGGCGGTGATGAGGTAGGCCTCATCGGGGGTCAGCGCGCCGTAGCAGGGACCGCTGCCCTCGACAGCCACCTGTGAAACGACGTCGAGCTCTCCGTCAGATGAGACGCGGGCGGTCGTGACGGTGCCTGCGTCGATCTCATTGACCGCGTGAAGGGTCCCTGTGGCTGGGGAAGCAACGACGAACGATGGAGAATCCATCGGTGCCTCGCTGGCCCTCTCGAAGTCGCCGGTGGTCGCGTCTCGCCAGAAAGTTGTCAGGCCTGTTGCACCGTTTGTCGAGGTGTAGCTCCCGACGCAAACGAACATGTCAGGCAAACGATGACGGGGTCAGTCCGAGAGTTGCTTCCACGCGGCTGCAATTGAAAAGACCAGCGTTGCCTGGCAACGAGCAGCGAAGTGGAACTCCCGGATGGTACTTCGCGCAGAGCGCCTCGGTCGCATGGCGCGACGCTGTGGTTGGGGCAACGAGGTAGAGGAGATGGTGTCCCGGGTTGGATGTCGTCACAGATCGCAGGCATGCCTCTGTCGCGTCTTGCATCTTGGTGTAACCCCAGAGGTCACGTCCCGTCGCACCGTCGTTGTCCGCTGCCCACTTCGTATAACTCGTCTCATCTGTCATGAGCGCGTGGAGTCGTAGAGAGACGACCGTTGCGGCCGGATGCCGGCGAGCAAAGTCGTCGCACTGGAACTCACCGATTCGTTTGGACAAGCTGTAGGGGTCGCTGGTGTAGGCCGGGTGCTCCTCGTCAATTGGCAGGTAATCGTATTGTGGAGCGGTGCCGTACAGCCCGCCCACAGCGTTGACGCTCGAGGCGAAGCACACTCGGTCGACGCCGGCGACCGCGGCTGCGTTGAGCGCGTTGTAGCTTGCGACCACGTTGTTGTTGTGCACGATCGGTTCGGGCTGATCGCCTGGTCTTGTGATTGCAGCGAGATGGATGAGGGCGTCGCAGCCGTCGACAATTCCGGCCAAGGCGTTCCCGTCGAGCAGGTCGACTTCGAACGCATCAACCGACGGTTGTGCCTGTAGTCCCGATCCAACCCGATCCACCGCGCGGACTCGATGACCTGTCGAGGTTGCCGCTTCAACCAGGTGGCGTCCGAGGGATCCTGCTGCGCCGGTGATCGTCAGCAGCATGGCGTGCTCGCCGGTTGCATCGGCGGGTTTCGGTACACGGCCTCGCGGAGGCCCTTCAAGTAACCGACGGCAAACAGTCGTCCGTAGTGGGAGTAGCCGGGGTGTGCGTTGCTGTCACCGTGAACGGTCGGGACGTGGTCAGGGCGTAGGACACCATCGAAACCAACGTCTCGGTAGGCCTCCATGCAGGCCGCCAGATCGGTTGGCCCGTCGTCGTGCCACACCTCGTGGAACGCCTCGGGCGTGCCTTCGACATCTCGCATGTGGACGAAGAAGACCTTGCCCTGGCTCCCGAAGTGCCGGATGGTCCCCGGCAAGTCATCGGTCATGAGTCCGAAATTGCCTTGGCATAGCGTGATGCCGCTGACCGGGCTGGGGACCAGATCGATGAGCCGCTGGTAGTTCTCGACGCTTCGCATGATTCGACCGACTCCACGGATGGGTGAAAGTGGAGGGTCGTCGGGGTGCATGGCGAGCTGCACCCCGGCTTTCTCGGCGACGGGGATGACTCGGCGAAGGAAGTACTCAAGAGTTTCCCAGAGCAGCTCTTCACTCAGTGAGCCATCTGGTGTGGGTGGCGCATCTTCGAGCAGCCGTTGATCGAAGCTACTGACCAGGGAGCCGCCGCGAGACGGTTTGGCGATGTTGGTTCGGAGCCAGTTGAAGTCAGCCATCCACTCGTAGCACCAGACGCCGATGCCGAGCCGTCCCATGTTTTCGATCAGGGTGCAGACGGTCTCGATCTCTTCGTCGCGGCCAGGCAGTCCGCGCTTTGCCAAGTTGAGCGGCGGCCGATCTTCCATGACCACCATCTCGAAGCCGGCATCGCGGTACTGCTGTTGCAGCCTCAACAACGGCATGAAGTCCCACGGTCGCTCGCCGGCAGACAGACTTGTCTCTGGCGGAAGTGAGCCGACGGCCAGCTCGATACCGGTCTGGCGCATCAGCTGCCACAATCCCGAATCCGCGGTGCTTGGCGGCAGGTGTTCTGAGATCTGGATCACGCGTTGGCCCTGTCCGAACGCCAGGCCTGGTAGTCAGCTTCGATGTGTTCGAGCCAATCCGGAACGTCGATTTCTCCGCCGGTGTAGACGCCTTCAGCGATGCGGGCCTTCCCAAACACGTCGCGGCTCGCGATGTCTTCGGATGCCTCTGCGACTGCTTCGGCGAGGTGTGCGGGGATGAAGATCACACCGGTGGCTGTGCCGAGCACGATGTCGCCTGGGAGGACGGTTGCCTCGCCGATCCGAATCGGATGATTGACGCCGGCGAGCACGAGATCTGCGATGGCCGACGGGTCGATGCCGCGGCAGAAAAAGTTGGCGTTGTCGAGTTCTTGTAGTCCGTCGAAGTCTCGAACTCCGCCGTTGATGACCGCTCCTGTGCCGGTGCGGGTGGCGACAGCTGTTCCCAGGTTGTCCCCAACCAGGGTGCCGTCTTTGACCTTGCCGAACATGTCCGCCACCATCACGTCGCCCGCTTGGAGCATGGAAATGAGCCACGCATTTTGCTGCGTCGCTTCGTGGTGGCCGGCTTCGGCACCGGCCTTGACGACGGCTGCGTCGAAGTCAGGTCGGTGGGGAAGGAACTGGGCGGTCACCGCTCGACCGACGAGCGGTCGGGTCTCATGGGAGCGAATCCAATCTCCTGCGAACTGGCGTTGGTAGCCAGCGGCGTCGAGAACCTGCCAGGCCTGCTCAATCGTCGCGTGGCGGAGGCGATCCAGAACGACGTCGGCGACCAGAGGGCGGCCGTCTTCGGTTCGTGATCCCTGCCATTCGCTGGTCAGGGCAGCAATGGTGGAAGGTTGGGTGGCAATGTGCATGAAGTCTCTTTGGTGTAGTTGGGGTCAGTAGCCCGGGGGTGGAGCAACGCTGCTCTCGCGGATGGTGAGTACTGCGGGGACCATGGCAGTCACCGGCGGGTCCTCTGGGTGACGGATGCGGTGGGTCACGAGCGACAGCGCCAGCCGCCCGAGCGCAGGCTTGTCGACGGTGACGGTCGTGAGGCGAGGTCGAATGAGAGAAGCGGCGGTGATGTCGTCGAAGCCGACCACCGAGATGCGGTTGGGGACTTCGCTCCCGAGAGATCTCATCAGAGAAATTGCCACATCGTCGTTCGCGGCGACAACGGCGCTGAGACCCGGCTGTCGTTCGAACTCGACCATGAACTGTTCGGCGGCGAGTTCGGATTCATCGTGATCGGAGTCGATGAACACCGGATCGAGCCGAGCGTTCACCATTGCACTTTCGTAACCGAGGCGCCGCTCGACAATGGACGGGAAGGAGTCGGGTCGAGTCCCAACCATGGCGATGCGCCGATGACCCAGGTCAATCAGATGCTGGGTGGCTGCCTGTGTGCCGGCCTTGTTGTTGGCTACGACGGATGAGAACGACCAGGGTGAGTCTGCGTAGCCGTCGACCAGGACGACTGGGTTGGGTGCAATCATGCTCTGAGATCGTTCGGTCAGGTGCGTACCAAGGACGAGAAGCCCGTCGACATCGTCTGACTGAACTGACCGTGGCACCTCGACCGGGTCGAAGTCATCGTCGACGAGGAGCGAGTCAAGGCGGAGCTCGACGCCGGCAGTGGATGCCTCGGTGGTGATTCCAGCCAGAACCGGGCCGTAGAAGGCATCGACATCGACGAGCGCTTCACGCTTCGCCTTGAGTAGTACACCAACAACCAGGTTCTCGGCCCGGGCGATCGCCGAGCGAGACCGATAGCCCATCTCGTTGGCCGTTTCGATGATGCGCTCGCGCGTGGCGTCCGAGACGCCTCGGCGCCCCCGAAGCGCAAGCGATGCTGCTGCAGGCGAGACGTTCGCAGCGATGGCGACGTCGCCGAGCGTCACTTTGGGGCTGGTGGACTGTTCGCGTGCCGTCATGTCGTGGCCGCTCCTCGAGCTCGATGGCCGTTTGCCCTGGCGGCACGGCGCGTGCAGCTCACGGTAGGCGTCTCCGGTCGCCGAGCGCCCTGAGGGCAACTGATGTTCCGAGCTCGCCGATTTCCTTCCGCCAGCGTTCGACGTCGACCACGTCGGTTGCAACGTGGATGACGAACGATTCGCCGTCGAGCAGCGTCAGCCGCTGATCAGCGCAGCGTGCGCCGGGATCGATTCGGTCAGCGAACAGGCAGAGCTCGCGGACGAGGCCGACGGCAGTGATCTCAACGGCGACCCCATCATGGGTCTTCCACAGGCCGATCGAGGCTTGTGGGAAAGCAACGGGACCTGGGTTGTGCTCAAGTACTGCTCGTCTGGCATTGGCGGTGGCGACGATCAGATTGGCTTGCCCGACGCCGGAGTCGAGCTGCACTGTCTGAGCGCTGTCCGCCTCGACCGAGACGTCGACAGTCATCGTCTCCGCCGAACCATCGGGACGGAGACACGCCACCTCGACGCGTTCGGTCCACGGCTCCGCCGTGTCGTTGATAAGAACGACTTGAGCCATGTCGTTGTCGGGTGTGATGACGATTGCGCGCGGCTCGAGGGCATTGCGAGCTGCGTACCAGGACGGCTTCCGCCTACCTGCGGAGTCGAGAACCGACCAGCTGATCGCTGGCCAGCAGTCGTTCAACTGCCACCAGATCACGCCAGAGCAGCGTTGGTGGAGCGAGCGAAGGTGACCGATACCAACCTCGATGGCCCGCGCCTGGTTGACCTGGGTGAGATAGAGCCAGTCGTCGTAGTCCTCGGTCGCCCCGAAGGAGGCGGTCAGCCAACGATCCAGCTTGTCGACGCCTTCGAAGGCTCGTTGACGATGAATGAGAGCTGGGTCATCCACTGGAAGGCTCATCTCACCGGTGCCCTCGGCCATCGTCGCCCAGGTCGCTGGCGCCTGAAACCCGAATTCAGCTGCGAACCGGGGCTGGTGGCGGCGGTAGTGCGGGTAGTCGACGTCGTTCCACACATCCCACAGGTGCATCGCGCCATGGTTGGGATCGTTGGGGTGTGCGCCGCTGTCAAGAGACGTCGGGCTGCCGTCGATGTAGACCCTCCGAGGGTCCAGACGGCCGACAACTTGCGGGAGCACGCCGTGGTAGAAACCGAGACCCCAGGAGCGGTCTCCGATGACCCGCTGCCAATCCCAATCCTGGTAACCCCACAGGTTCTCGTTGTTTGCGTTCCAAGCGATCAGACTGGGATGGTGCATCAGCCGTTCGACGTTGTCGGCCGCTTCTGCCTCGACTTCGGCGGCGAGTGCCTCCTCCGGGTAGGCAGCACAAGCGAAGAGAAAGTCCTGCCACACCATCACGCCGGTGGCGTCGCAGTGGTCATAGAACGCTGCGTCTTCGTAGATGCCGCCGCCCCAGACGCGGAGGAGATTTGCGTTCATCGCCGTCGCTTCATCGATGGCGTTGCGAACGTGTGCAGGGTTGACTCGCGACGGGAAGCAGTCGTCAGTGATCCAGTTGAATCCGCGAATCCACGTTCGCTCTCCGTTGACTTCGAAGGAGAAGGCGGAGCCCTTGCCGTCGTCGTCGCTTTGTGTATCGAGCTCGACGTGGCGGAAGCCGACCATCCGCTCGGCGTGGTCGACGACGGTACCGTCAACGCAAAGCTCGATGAGGACGCTGTATCGGTTGGGGAGGCCCCGACCGACGGGCCACCAGCGTTCGATCTCTGGAACGTCGATCGACGCATTCGCTTTGCCCTCGTCGACTTCGACGCTTGCAGCGGCGACCAGCTGTCCGGCTGGGTCCTCGATCCGAATTCGCAGCGTCTCCGTGCTGCTGGAGGTCCCGCTGCTGGAGGACCCGCCGTTTGACAACAGAGCGTGCTCGGACTCGGCGACGACCTCGACCACCCCTGTTTCTGCGGGAGAGGGTGAGGCGGATGGAACCACTGCTTGCACCAACAAGGTGGAAAGGCGAGACGCGTGCCACCGCTCGAGTGCCACCGGGCGCCAGATTCCCGCCGTGGTCAAGGTTGGCCCCCAGTCCCAACCGAAGTTGGAGGCCATCTTGCGGATGAAGTTGTATGGCGTGCCGTAGGGATTCGGCAGGTCGCCAAGCAACGCTCGTTGGGCGAGCGCATAAGCAACGGGTGAATCGAATCGAATGTCGAGTTGGTTCGGTCCATCAACGAGTTGAGTGCCGATGTCGATGCGGTAGCGGCGGTGTTGGTTCCGGGTCTGGCCAAGCACTTGACCATTCAGCGTGACTGTCGCAAGCGTGTCGAGTCCGTCGAACACAAGATCGACTCGCTCGCCGTCGGCGGGCGGCGCTGCTTCGAAGGAGAGCCGATACGTCCAGTTCAGATCTCCGATCCACTGGGCCTGCAACTCGTTCTGCCCGACGAGCGGATCTTGAATCAGCGCTGCTGCCAGCAGGTCGGTGTGAACACAGCCAGGAACGTGGGCGGGGATCGAGGTTTCAGCGATTCCGAGGTGCTTGCCGGCCTCGTCGTGGATCACGAGCTGCCAGTTCTCGTGGAGCAGCAGTCTTTGGCGCAAAGTCATTGAATCATCCGGTCGGGGTCGTGGGCGAGTAGTCCTGCGCCTTCAAGGCCAGCGTCGCTGCCTCGTGTCGCGAGCGCAAGCGTCGGTCCCACCGCCGTCTTTGTTCCCCCGATATCGATGGCCAGTGGGTTACTTCGTGGCACCAGCAGTGAACCCGTTGTAGAAGTAGCGCTGCAAGAACACGAAGAGCAGCAGGGTCGGCAGGATGGTGATGAGCACTCCGGCGGAGATGACCTCCCATTGCGTGCCGAATGGGCCCTTGAATCGGAACAGTGCGGTCGAGATGACACCGAGGTCGCGGCTCGGCATGTACAGGAACGGGATGTAGAAGTCGTTGTAGACCTGCACTCCCTTGATGATCGTCACCGTGGCAATTGCGGGACGCAGGAGCGGAAAGATCACGCGTCGGTAGATCGTCCAATATGTTGCACCGTCCAGTAACGCAGCCTCGTCGAGCGACTTCGGTATCGCTCGAATGAACTGGAGGAAGATGTAGATCGAGACGATGTCGGTACCGGTGTAGAGCGCGACCGCTGACCACCGGGTGTTGAACAATCCGAGGCTGTTGATGACCTGGAACGTCGCGACCTGTGTCGTAACAGCGGGCACGAGCGTGGCGAGCAGGAACAAGGCGAGGACCACGCCTCGCCCGCGGAATGAGAAGCGGTCGATTGCGAACGCTGCCATCGAGCCGATCAGGACCGTGCCGATGAGCGAGATGATCAGAATGATCACCGTGTTCAGAAAGGCCTGAATCATGCGCCCGTCGTTGAAGGCTGTTTCGAAATTGGCCGTTCGAAAGCCGTCTGGCAGGTCGAATGGTCCGTCGGCTTGAAACTCGGTGTCGGTCTTGACCGATGCAAGAGCGAGCACGAAGAGTGGAAGCACGGCCACGATCGTGACCATCGCCAGCGATGTGTATTTGCCAATACCGGCGAATGCGGTGATGAGGCGTCGGCGACGGTGGAACGTGCTGTCGCGGAGTTCGGGGGATGCGGTCATGGCGGTCACACCAACTCACCTCCTTCATCGGGGACGAGTCTTCGTTGAATCCACGTCACGAACAGAATCAATACGAGCAGGACGACGGCCATGGCCGATGCCAGACCGACCTTGTTGAACTTGAAAGCGGTGTCGACGGTCTTGATCACGAAGGTTGTTGACCCGTTGGCGCCCCCAAGCATGATGTAGGGGATCTCAAACACGCTGAGCGCTCCGGCGAAGGCGAGGATGAAGCTCAGGCTCACAACAGGCTTGATCCCCGGCGCAATGATGTATCGGAACTGTTGCCATCGGTTGGCGCCATCGAGGTCCGCAGCCTCATAAAGCGCTGCAGGTATCGACTGAATCGCTCCAAGAAAGAGCACGAAGTTGAGTCCCATGTAGCGCCAGATCGAAACGGCCGACAGCGAGTAGTTCACCGTCGATCGATCACCGAGCCAGGGCCGCTGCAAACCTCCCGCTCCCACCGCTCCGAGGACCGAGTCGAGCACGCCGCCTGGTCGGTAGAAGTAGAGGAACACGAAGGCAATGGCGACGCCGTTGATCAGGTACGGGAAGAAGATGACGCCTTTGAAGAAGTTCTTGAATCGAACGTCAAAGCTCAGGATTGTTGCGAAGTAGAGGGCGAGACCGAGCTGGAGGAACGCACCTGCGAAGTAATAGAGGCTGACCTTGAAAACCCCGTAGAACTCGGGTCGCGTCATGACGTCCTGGTAGTTCTCGTAGCCGATGAACTCCTTGGACTTGTCGAGCCCATCCCACGAGGTGAGGCTGTACCAGAACATGTTCGCCACGGGGATATAGGTGAATGCCACCAACAGCACAACGGGCACGATCAGAAAGACGTACGGCGCGATTGCGTGCGGCTTGGGACGCTGCAAGCGTTTGGATCCACCAGGGGATCGATCGAGCACTTGTGTGACAGCCACGAGGCATCTCCCTTGCGATGATGTTTGCCGTTGCTGCTGGCGCTGTCCGGGGATGGTTCTCACCACCCCCGGGAGCGGCAGCGGTGTTATCGGTCGACGACGCCGAGTTCGGCTCGTGCTTTGGCCCAACGCTGGTTGAGGTCATCGAAGATGTCTTGCTTGGTCTCGTCTGTCTGACCTCGTGCCGCATCGATCATTCGTTGGCGATAGATCGGATCGAACGCACCGATTTCGGCTTCAGTGTCGATGTTCGACACCAGGCCCTCCTCACCTGCCGGAGCAGGAGCGAGTTCGGTGAAGACAACACCCAGGTCGGCGAAGCCCGAGAGCTGCGGGGCGTACTCGCCATCAAGGCGAGGGGGAATGCCGCCCTGATCGAAGGCGTAGCCGGACTCGTCGACGAAGAAGTCCAGCCACGCTCGGGCTGCTTCGACGTTGTCAGAGTTCTTGTTGACTGCGACCTTGTAGTCGCCGTTGGCAGTCGAGTGGAAGTTGCCGTCGACCTGAGTCGGGAACGGCATGTACCCGATGTCGTCTGGGTTCTCCGCGGCCTCTTCCATTTGGACGATCGCCCACGAGCCAAGGGCCATCGTCGCAATGCGTCCAGCTCCGAGATCGACCTTCGAGGTCTCCCAGTCGGTGGTGGTTGGGTCTGCTTCAACCAGCCCGGCTGCGACCGAGTCGAACAACAGGCTGTCGATGGTGAAGTGGTCTTCGCCCGGACTCCACGGCGCATCGGTGTGAGCCATGTCGTTGAGGTATTGCGAGTCGTTTGAGATCGAACCCCGCATGGACTCCCACTGACCGAGCGGCCAGCCCGCTGCGTAGTTGGTGTAGAGCGGAACGGCGTCAGTGTTGTCTGCGATGAGTTGGAGACCGGCCAGGAACTCGTCTGGCGTCGTGGGCAGTTCAGTCACGCCCGCCTCGGCCCAGACGGCCTTGTTGTAGACGAAGCCTGTCGCATTGCCGGTCTGGGCAATGCCGTAGACCTGACCTTCGAACGCCTGCTCGTTGATGAATCGGTAGGTGGACCCGAGATCGTCGACGGAGCCGAGCGGTTCGAAGAAGTCTGGGAGCTGGTCTGCGGTGACGCTGTTCGGAATGAGCAGGACATCGCCGTAGTCGTCGGTGTTCATACGGATGCGAACTTCGCCTTCGTAGTCAGTCACCGCCTCAAATGAGACTTCCACGTCCGGGTAGGTCTCGTTGAAAGCATCTCGATACTCGACGAACACCGTGTCGACGAGGTCGGTTCGATTTGTGAGCACGGTGATGCTTCCAGACAGCCCGCTCGAATCCGCCGACTCGGCGCCCTCTTCGGTGCCCGCCGCGCCCGTCGAATCGCCCGAAGCGTTTGACGCGCCGTCGCTCGAGCTGCCGCACGCGCTGGCGATCATGACCAATGCTGCAAGGAGGGCCAGTATCGGACCCCATCGGTTTCTCATCGTTTCTCCCCTGGACTTGTCGTTGGCCCACAAGATTGCTGATCTGCAGGCTTGCAGCATGTGCCGCATGTCACGTTACTATAAGTTTCACTAAAACTTTTATCAAGTAGACTTGAGGAGATTTCGTCCATGACCCACTACGGATTCAATTTTCAATGGCTCTTCGACGACGCTCTCGAACCGGTCGAGGCTGATGAGAAGGCACTGGACTTCCTCGTCGAACACGGATTCAACTTCGCGCGCATCGCCACCAACTACATGATGTGGACCGAAGGCACCGACTACTTCCACCCTGACGAGTCGGTCATCGGCCTCATCGACGGGTACATCGAGGCCTGCGTGAGTCGCAATTTGCACCTCTCGCTCAACCTCCACCGAGCTCCCGGGTACTGCATCACCGGCGCTGACCGCGAGGAACACAACCTCTGGACCGACCAGGTCGCCCAAGATGCCTTCGTCTTCCTGTGGGAACGATGGGCGGAGCGCTACTCCCACGTCAGCGCTGAGTTACTGAGCTTCGACCTGCTCAACGAACCGCCAGCACTCGACCTGCGGGGCTTCACCCGCGACATCCACGAGCAACTGATGCGTCGCACGATCTCCGCAATCCGAGCAATCGACCCGGACCGGCCAATCGTTCTGGACGGTCTCGATGGCGGGAACCTGGCGATGCCGGAACTCG
>Ga0209187_1002755_pt1 | contig 15890 bp, 11 predicted proteins | sample BantaG_FD_187430 | JGI IMG/M metagenome (GOLD analysis project Ga0209187, IMG submission 187430) | Marine algal microbial communities from Bantry Bay, Ireland - BantryBay_4 metaG (SPAdes) (version 2) | ecosystem: Host-associated > Algae > Red algae > Unclassified | place: Bantry Bay, Ireland... | reverse complement strand
CTTCCAAAGCATAATCCATATTGAAAAATCTACCATTAGGATTTGGAGTAGCCGTATCAGGACACTGTCCGAAAAGCAGTGGGCTGGTCAGAAAAACAAAAGTTAGAAATGTAAATAATTTTTTCATGCTTAATTAATTTATGGTTAAAAAAATGTTTTATATAAAAAAATATCTTCGTGTTAACAAAGTGATTAATAATCTAATTTTTATTTCTTCAAAAACTTCGAAAACTCACTCGTCTTTTCACAGCAGATTTGTTCCATCACCTGCTGCAATTGCGTTTTCAAAATAGAAATCGTATGGTCTCCTCCTTGCGCTCCCAAGGCTGCGACCCCGTACATAAAGGCTCGACCCAAAAAGGTAAACGCCGCACCCGAAGCCATGCTACAAGCAATGTCTGGCCCCGAACGAATACCGCTATCCATCATGACTTTAATTTGGTCACCGTATTTTTCCGCAATTCGGGTCAGGGGTTTTATCGTACTTTCACCGGCATCCAATTGTCTACCGCCATGATTGGAAACAATGATTCCATCCAGACCCAACTTAACCGCTTTTTCTGCATCCATTTCATTTGCCACCCCTTTTAACACCAACTTCCCTTTCCACATATCGCGGATCGGTTTAATCTTTTCTTCATTCAAACGACCCGAAAAAGTGGCATCCATAAATTTTCCAAGTTGAGCCATGCTCAATCCTTTGGGCGTATATGGTTTCAAGGTTTTAAAACTTGGTTGACCGTGGTACAACGTACGCAATGCCCAGTTAGGATGCATCACCACTTCTACCATATTTTTAAAGGTCATCTTTGGTGGCATGGCCAAACCATTTCGAATATCGCGGGGACGATAGCCAAAGGTCGGCACATCACTAAGGATCACTAAAACGGGCATTTCAGCAGCAGCAGCGCGCTTAAGAATATCGTCGCGCATGGAGTTTTCCGCAGGGTGATACAATTGAAACCACGACTTGCCTTCCGTGATTTCTGCAATGCGTTCTATACTAGAAGTGGTCACGGTACTAAGACAGAAAGGAATGTTGTGTTCAAATGCTGCTTTAGCTAAAATCTCGGGAGCATTAGGCCACATAAGTCCTTGTAATCCGACTGGAGCGATCCCAAACGGTGCGTCATATTCGTGTCCAAACAAGGTGGTCTTCATACTCGAACCACTATGTTTGGTCAGGTATTGTGGAATGAGTTCTACCTCGCGTATTTCGCGGGTGTTTTTTCGAATATTCGTATCTTCATTACAACCACCATCCAAATACTCAAACGCAAAAGCAGGTATCCGCTTCTTCGCTTTTGTTCTTAAATTATCGATCGACGGATAATTGGCATTGTATTTTATTGCTTTGCTCATTTGTATTTTATTCATAATTGAAATATTTTTTCCATCAACATCCATTTTTCGCCTGGCTTGGCCATCGGCAGGGCTTGTTGATATTTCCACATTAATTCCTCCCACTCCTGCACCACTGGATTAGCGGCATCCGCTGCTCCTTTTTCTTCAAAAGAAAAATCAGCATTGGTCATCATGATCATAAACAGTCGATTACCGACACAGTAAATTTCCAGGTCTTGAATGCCCGCGTCCTCGATGCTTTTAATAATTTTCGGCCAAACTGCAGTGTGGTATTTTTTATACTCGGCAATTAAGTCGGCATCATCTTTTAAATCAAGTGCGAAACAGTATTTTGAAAGTTTCATAATTTTTTATTGAAAAAAATTTGAATTTGAATTAGAGTTTGAATTAGAATTTGAATTAGAATTAGAGTTTGAATTAGAATTAGAGTTTGAATTAGAGTTTGAATTAGAATTAGAATGGTTCTTCCGCGATAGATGGAACATTCTAATTCCCATTCTAATTCCCATTCTATTTCCCATTCTAATTCTACTCCAACGACCTATCCAAATGCGTATAACCTCCGTCTACAAAGAGCAATTGCCCCGTGGTATGGCTTGACCTTTCGGACAATAAAAAGGTAACCGTATCCGCTATTTCTTGTGCAGTTGTCATCCGGTTTTCCAAAGGAATATTTTTAGTAATACTTGCCAATTTTTCTTCCGGGTTATCAAATTTTTTAATCCATCTTTCGTAAAGCGGCGTGTAACATTCCGCAACAATAACAGCGTTTACACGAATACTGTAAGGTAACAATTCTACTGCCCATTCGCGGGTCAACGCATTTCGTCCACCATTGGCAGCGGCATAACCGGAGGTTCCACCCTGGCCCGTTACAGAAGTTTTTGAACCGATATTGACAATCGCTCCTTTGCTCTTTTTGAGATGCGGCAAAGCTAAATGCGCCATTTGATAATAATGAATTACATTCCGTTTGAGAGATTCTACGAAACCCTCGTAACTGCCAGATTCTAATCCAATGCTATCATTTACGCCCGCATTATTGACCAGGCCGTCAATCCGTCCGAATTCCTTGATTACTTTTTCAACAGCAGCCATACATTGTTCGGGATGCGTTAGTTCCGCAAAAGCATAAGATGCTTTACCTCCCTTTTCTTCTATGTTTTTTACTGCTTGTAAAACATTAGGTTGATTTCTGCCGACAATAAAAGGAATGGCGCCTTCTTCTGCCAATGCGGAAGCGATTCCGTAACCAATTCCCTTTGAGCCACCCGTCACGATAATGACTTTGTCTTGTAAGTTTAAATTCATAATTTTATTTTTAAATCGTAAAACGAGATGGCATTTCCACCCATAATTTTCGACTGATCGGACTCAGAAAAATCCGCAATGTAGGCTTGCAAAATATCTAACTGCGCACCATAGTCAGCGGCTAATAAACAAACGGGCCAATCTGAGCCATACATTACTCGATCCGTTCCGAATGAATTAAAAATCACATCGAGAAAGGGGGTAAAATCTGACGGTTCCCATTTAAAGTCATCCGTCTCTGTCACCATTCCCGATAGTTTACAAAACACATTCGGATGCTCCGCTAATGCAGTGATGTTTTCCTTCCAGGCCTTATCTAATCCTTGAGAAAATTGTGGTTTTGCCATGTGGTCTAACACAAATTTTTGCTGAGGAAATGCTTTTACCAATTCAATGGCCGCTGGTAGTTGTCGAGCAAAAACCAAAATGTCGTAAGTCAACCCGTACTGCGCCAAACCACCGATCCCGCGCTGCACATCCGGGCGTAATAAAAAATCATCAGCCTCGCCTTGTGCAATATGTCGCACCCCTTTAAACAGTGGATTTTTGACATAATATTCCAACCGTTCTTCCACATTTTCTTTTCGCAAATCTACCCAGCCAACAACGCCTTTGATAAACTCATTTTTTGCTGCTAAAGCCAGTAAAAAATCTGTTTCAGTTTCCGATTGGTCTGCTTGTACGGCCACACAACCATCTATATTATTCTCCCCTAAAATCGGCTGCAAGTCCCTGGGCAAAAAGTCCCGCTGGATAACAGACATCGTATCATCAATCCATGCGTCACGCACAGGATCGAAAATCCAAAAATGTTGATGTGCATCTATTTTCATGATAATTTATTTTGTTCACGTACTAACCGCAAATGGAATTACTTCTTGACGTGAAACTCCTAAACCGTCGATGCCCAGTTCCATTACATCCCCTGCTTTCAAATATTTAGGAGGATTAAAACCAAGACCAACGCCAAACGGAGTTCCGGTTGAAATGATGTCACCCGGTAGTAAAGTCATAAACTCACTGATATAACTAATCACTTTCGGAATATCAAAAATAAAGTCAGAAGTGTTGCTGTCTTGTAAGGTTTCTCCATTCAGTTTGAGCCATAATCGCAGATTGTGCGGGTCAGCGATTTCATCTTTGGTGGCCATAAACGGTCCTAAAGGTGCAAAGGTATCACAACTTTTTCCTTTCACCCATTGTCCCTCCCGCTCCAACTGAAAAGCACGTTCACTGATATCATTATGAACCATATAGCCGGCCACATAATCCATCGCTTCACTTTCTTTTACATAAGAAGTTTTTTTGCCGATGACCACCGCCAATTCTACTTCCCAATCCGATTTTTCGCTGCCGCGTGGCAACATGACATGATCGTGTGGACCAATAATCGAAGAGGTAGCTTTAAAAAATAACACCGGTTCGCCTGGTACTGCCATCCCACTTTCTTCGGCATGTTTAGCATAATTTAAACCGACACAAACAATCTTGGACGGACGCGCCGTCGGTGCTGCCAGGCGGATATTGTTATCGACTACCGGACAAGTTTTCTGGTTGGTGGCTAACCATTTTTTTAAGCGAGCGATACCGTCGGTTGCGAAAAAATTTTCGTTATAATCTTCGCCAAATCCTGATACATCAATGCGAGAACTATCATCAAGTTGTAAGCCGGGTTTTACCGAGCCTTCATTTCCAAATCTAATTAATTTCATGTTATTTTTATTTTTTAAAATTTAAATGTTTTTGAGGTTTGTATTCAGCAATGTTTCAGGTATCTAAATTAACCATTCTAATTCCAATTCCAATTCCAATTCCAATTCCAATTCCAATTCCAATTCCAATTCTAATTCTAATTCTAATTCTAATTCCAATTCCAATTCTTACTGTCCATTTAATGTGACAAATCCACCGTCAATTGGAAAATTTGTCCCTGTGATAAAAGAAGCTTCATCGGACGCTAGATAAAGTGCTAAATCTGCTATTTCCTGTGGTTTCCCCATCCGTCCGATAGGTTGTGTAGCTGACAGTTTTGCAAAAGTTTCCTCCTCTTTTCCGGGATAATTTTTAGCAATAAAGTTATCTACAAAAGGAGTATGTATTCGTCCTGGTGAGATACAATTACAACGAATTCCCTCTTTCAAGTAATCTTTTGCTACCGAATAAGTCATCGTTAAAACCGCTCCTTTGGTCATCGAGTAAGCGAACCTGTCTAGAATTCCAACTGAAGATGCGATAGAGGCCATATTAATGATTACTCCACCACCGCGTGTTTTAAAGTCGCCAATTGCATGGGTCATACAATTAAATAAACCTTTGATATTAACTTGATATAATCTGTCCATATCATCTCCTGTGGTATTTTCGATATTGCCGATATGCGCGATGCCCGCGTTATTAATCAGGATGTCCACACCGCCAATGTTTTGAAAAATACTGGCGACTTGATCCGCATCTGTCACATTACATTCGTGTACTTTTGCGATGTTGCCAGCATTCGTAATTTCAGTGACCGTTTGTTTACCGGTCTCCCTGTTCATTTCCAGGATATGTACGATTGCTCCCGCTGCCGCAAAGGTTTGCGAGATTGCTTTTCCGATACCGCTACCACCGCCTGTGACGAGCGCAACTTTATTTTTTAAATTGAATTTCATTATTTCTTTTTAATATTTTTTTGAGTGTGTGACAAATTATAGGAACAGTATTTTAATTAGCAGCGTGGCAAGTTTTGCTTCTTGCTATTTGCTACTTGCTACTTGCTTTTGGCTTCTTGCTCTCTTTAATCGCGGTCGAGTGAAGCAAGAAGCAATCGGCAAATAGCAAAATTTCAATCTCAAAAGAAAGATTTTTATCTGATGTTAAATTCCTGATTCTTAATATTTTTTTGGCGACCAATCGGGTATTCCTTCCGTCGCTTTTTGTTTGTAATATTTTTTAACCAAAGGATAATCTTCCGGTTTAATCCTCGGCAGGTTTTCGTTGACCATCAGCGGCACCGCAGCATTCCACCAACTACCAAAACGCTCTTTGAAATGGTCGGCTAGTTTAGGTTGTTGATCAATGATATTTTGTTTTTCAAAAGGGTCATTTTCAATATCAAACAAAAATTCATTATTCACATAGCGCCATTTTTGATTTCTGACGGCAAACTTGTTGTACTTTTCTTCTTCCATTTTTCCCGCTTTCCAACGGCCGCAATGAATGAACAAAGAACGGTCTTCCCATTTAGTTTCCTGGTTTTCAAATAAAGGCAAAAGAGATCGACCTTCGAGCGGTTTCATATCTTCGGGTAATTTTGCTCCAGCTAACGCTGCAAAAGTCGGATACAAATCGAGGTGCGCAGCCAATTCCTTGATGTCCTGTCCTTCGGCAAGAACACCTTTCCAATAACAAAAAAAGGGAACATGATTTCCTCCTTCAAAAGGAGAATTTTTCCTGCCTCTTAACCCTGCATTATAAGGCGTTATTTTTTCACCATTTAGCACCATTCGAGGCATGGACATCCCGTTGTCTGTCGTAAAAATTACCAAGGTATTTTCCAAGGTGTTCCACTTTTCTAACTGCGTCATCATCCGCCCGAAATTATCATCTATATTTTCAATCATTCCATATCTGCCCGCCGTTTTTTCGTCATAGCCCTGATCTAAAAATCTTTTTTTATAATTCTCCGGCGCTAAAAATGGTCCGTGTGGGGCATTTAAAGAAAGATAGGTAAAGAAAGCTTGACCTTTATCAAGTTGCGCTTTGGTCCAGGACAGTGCTGCCTCAAAAAACAAGTCGGTACAAAAGCCTTTGGTTTGAACGATCTTATCATTATGCAGCAACACATTATCAAAATAAGGATTGTCGGCATTCGGTGGAAAATCTCCGAGTTTGACCTGCCCGATACCGCCTGCGCCATGCATCAAGACTTCATCAAATCCTCGATTTTGCGGAAGGTATGCTTCCTCGTCTCCAAGATGCCACTTGCCAAACAGTGCGGTTTTATAACCTGCGGACTGGAGTGTCTGTGGCAAGGTAATCGTATGTAAAGCCATCCGTTCTCTTTGGCGAATGGTATGCGTTACACCTACATGAAACGGATGCCGTCCACTCATCATAGCAGCGCGGGACGGCGCACAAGTCGGACTCACTAAATATTGCGTAAACCGTGTGGACTTTTGATAAAATTTATCAATATTTGGCGTTTGTAATATTTCATTTCCCATACAAGACAAATCACCCATACCCTGGTCATCTGTCATTACAAAAATAATATTCGGACGACTTCCTTTGAGATTTTTTATTTTTTTTTCGTCTTTATGATTAGAATAACGGTGGTCGTCTTTCGAATTTACTTTGGTCGAAAGCGAAGTATTCTCTGGATAGAAAACTTCACTTTTTGTTTGCGAACAAGCGCAAAGCAAAAAGAAAACGGTGGTTAATTTAATTATTCTTATCATGTTTTAATATCCGAATATAAATTTTCTCGTCAAAAAATAATGCGATCCCTCTGGGATCGATCGAACGCGGGGCCTCGTTTCTCGGCTAACATAATGTGATCCCTCTGGGATCATTTTGATTCGCATCATTTATTCATAAATCCAGTCTGAACCCAGTCAAAATCAATGTCATCATTTTGTTGTGGTTTGCCTGGGGTGCTTCGCCCTTGTTTAATTTGTTGAATCAAAATATTCCTAAGCGCTGCAACTTTTTCAGGATATTCTTGGGCAACATTATTCTTTTCCTTTACATCTTTTTCTAAATTATACAAAAGGTAGTCAGGTAATTGTTTCTTGATTTTTGCGGGTTGCCCTTTCGCTCCAAGACCGGAATTCGGGAATAAAACCAGTTTCCAGTCTCCTTGCCGAATAGCAAAAACACCTGTCTTCGAATGATGCACCGTAGAAGTCCTGTTATAGCTATCCTCACCTTTCAACAATGGGAGCATACTATAACTGTCTTCCCCTTCATTTTCTTTGAGGGAATAATTAACAAGCTCTGCACAGGTTGCCATAAAGTCAGTAGTACAAATGGTGGCGTCACTTTCAGAGTTGGCTGGTACAACGCCGGGCCATTTCACCAAAAATGGTACGCGATGTCCGCCTTCCAGGTAACTACCTTTTAGTCCTGAGTATATATAACTCGGATAATGACCTTTCTTTTTGAGTGTGGGAATATCTGCGGTAGAAGAACAACCATTGTCGCTTGTAAAAATAACCATCGTGTTTTCTTCGATGCCCTGTGCCTTTAAAGTTTCGAATATTTGACCCATCAAAGCATCTATCATGATTACAAAGTCGGCATACTCATTAATCTTACTTGTTCCTTTCCATGGAGCAATCGGCAATACAGGATTATGCGGAGCAGGCAAAGACAGGTACAAAAAGAAAGGTTGATCTTTGTTCGCATTATCTTTGATAAAGTCTACTGATTTTTCTACAAAAGTTGGCAGGACTTGATCGTGCACAAAGTCATCTGCGATATCTCCTTTTATCCAACTTGAAAAAGGATACTCCTTTCTTTTTCGTTCTGTTTTTTTCGTAGGAATTTGAGTAGCCTTATCGTTTTCCAAATATACAAACGGCGGCATATTCAAAGAAGCAGCGATCATAAAAGAGTAATCAAATCCTAGATCTAATGCGCCTGATTTGAGTGGTTGATGGTAGTCTATCTTTGCGAAAGAGACGCGGTCGGTTCTTTTAGTAAAAGCCTCAAAATCGGGCGTATCCTCTTTTAATGTCCAGTTAAGTCCCAAATGCCATTTACCAATATTAGCGGTTTTGTAGCCAGCATTTTTTAGTAATTGAGCAACACTTAATCTATCTTTTTCTATCAGAATAGGAGAGTTCCCCCACAGTACAAAATCCTTTAGTGGCGTACGCCAATTGTATCTTCCCGTCAAGATTCCGTACCGAGTAGGCGTACAAACGGAAGAAGAAGTATGTGCATCATTAAATTTCATTCCTTCTCGTCCAAATTCATCCAGATTTGGGGTAGAAATTTTACCGTTTTTATTGTAAATCGTCAAATCTCCGATACCGAGATCGTCTGCCAGGATGTAGATGATGTTGGGGCGATTATTCTGAACCGTTAGTTGCTTCTCACTGGTTTGTTTTTTTTCAGTAATTCCTGTTTTTGGAGAATTACAACTCACTGCGAAAAGGCAGATCATTCCGACGATAAGTTTTAAAATATGGTTCATTTTGTTTTTCTCCTAGACGGTTGTAAAAACGGTTGTGTGCTGATTGAACTATTTTATAAACGTTCTTTTCAAAATAATGCGACCCACCGAACGATTCTGCACTACACGGCCGCCAACTCTTTTTTCCAAATTTCACCATCAGGAAAACTATATGCTTCCAACGATTCACTTTTCATGGTGATACTATATCCTGGCATAACTGGTGGCATATAATGTCCGTTTTTAATCACGACTGGGTCATGAAAATGCTCGTGCAAATGATCTACAAACTCAATGATGCGACCATCCAAAGAACCGCTGATGGCAATAAAATCAATCATCGACAAATGCTGCACATACTCACACAAACCTACGCCACCGGCGTGCGGACAAACGGGTACGCCGAATTTTGCGGCCATCAATAGAATAGCTAAAATTTCATTGACTCCTCCTACTCTACAACTATCGATTTGACAAATCTCGATTGCCTCGGCTTGCAAGAGCTGTTTAAAAACTACTCGATTTTGGCAATGCTCGCCTGTTGCTACTTTAATTGGCGCAACCGCTTTCGCGATTTTTGCATGTCCTATAATATCATCTGGGCTGGTCGGTTCTTCAATCCAATATGGGTTATACTTTGCCAACTGCGCCATATTTTCAATCGCCTCTCCGACATCCCATTTTTGATTGGCGTCCATCATCAAGTATAATTCATCGCCGATTTCTTCACGAATAATGGCAGCGCGGCGCATATCATCCTCTAGATTAGAGCCCACTTTCATTTTTAAATGTGTAAAACCTTCCGCTTTTGCTTCTTGACACAAGCGACGCATTTTTTCGTCAGAATATCCCAACCAACCGGCTGAAGTCGTGTAAGCAGGATACCCTTTTTCTTTGAGTTGGGCAATGCGTTCCTGCTTACCAGACTCCTTCTCTTTCAACATTGCCAACGCCTCTGCTGGGGTAATGGCATCCGTGATATAAGTAAAATCTACACAAGCAACTAATTCCTCTGGCGTCATATCCGCCAGGAGTTTCCATAACGGTTTGCCTTCTGACTTTGCGTATAAATCCCAAACGGCGTTGACCACGGCACCCGTCGCTAGGTGGATAACTCCTTTCTCTGGACCTAACCAACGGAGTTGGCTGTCCCCGGTAATTTCTTTCCAAAAACGAGCTGGATTTGCTTTTATGTCTGCCAATTTTTTGCCTACGACTAAGTGCGACAGAGCATTAATTGCCGCCGCGCACAGTTCATTTCCTCTACCGATGGTAAAAGTCAGACCGTGCCCTTCCAAATCAGGATGATTGGTTTTTAAAATAACATAAGCAGCCGAGTAATCCGGATCTGGATTCATCGCATCCGAACCGTCTAAAGACTTACTTGTTGGAAATCTGACATCCTTTACTTCGACGCCGGTAATAATCACTTTTTTTTGCATTGTTGTTTAAATTATTCCTTTCCAGAAAAATATTTTTATTAGAGAACCACCATTCAATCTTTTTCCGAATAAAAGTTAAATTTTCTATTCCTATAAATTAGATATTTATTTTTTGTGATAATACAAAATTAACGCATCCTTCACGAGTTACCTACCACTCAATTGACTTGAACCGATGCTATTTTTGCTAAATATGATTATTTTAATAGTTTTAGAGGTAAAAAAAGAAAAGTATTAGTATATTTCTGATTCTGATACTATAATTGCTTTAAAATAAATTTAATATTGATTTGAGTTAAATAAACGGCAACGACCATGAAACCACGTTTACTAAATCGGAGCAATAAACAGCGACAAGCTTTTTCGGTAAGAAGAAATAGGTTTCCGAATTTTTTAAAAATTCGGCACTATCACCCCGAATTAGAGTTGGTGTATATAGCAGAAAGTACGGGAACTCGATTTGTGGGGGACCATATCGAAAAATTTGAGCCAGGAGAGTTGGTCTTACTGGGAAAAAATCTACCGCACATGTGGTTAAATGATAAAAATTATTTTCAATCCAACTCCAAATTGATGGCAGATGCTTTGTGCATTCATTTTAAAGAAGACTTTACCGGTAAACCCTTTTTAGAACTTGCAGGAACGGAACCACTGACCGAGTTATTCAAAAATGCTCGTCGTGGAATTCGCTTTATCAACTTAAATTTTCCAGCAGGGGAAATGATGCTGGAGTTGGCTGGGGAGAAAGATGAATTTCAACGTCTACTTAAATTGCTTGAATTACTCCATCAATTGGCAAAGCACCCGCAGATTAAATTACTGTCAAGCGAAGGATATTTGGAACGCAAACTGGATGAACAATCGGATAAAACGCATGAATTTATTTTCAAAAATTTTACCAAACAGATACTACTCTCTGAAGTCGCGGCCATCGCTCGCATGAATCCTTCGGCATTCAGTCGTTATTTTAAACGTATTCACCGCAAAACCTTTTCTCGTTATTTAATCGAAATTCGGATAGGATATGCGTGCAAATTATTAATTGAAAACAAAATTAACGTCAGTTCGGCTTGTTACGAATCAGGGTTTAATAATATTTCAAATTTCAATAAACAATTTAGGAATGTCATGAACATGAGTCCTTCACAATATATTAAACAGCACCGCAAGGTCGAGGAAAAAATATGAGCAGACTTATTATACCAGCAAATATTATTTACTTTTTTGGAGAACATATCTTCGGCAAGATCATGCTGCCCTTTCTTCTGTTTTGGGTCCTTTCGTTAAGTAGTTTTGCAACCGAAGACCCACCCTTAATTTTTGAAAAAATCAGTAATAAAGAAGGACTCAATCAAAACTCGATTTTTTCGATCATTCAGGATAAAACAGGTTTTATATGGTTGGGAACTTCTAACGGGTTGATAAAAAATGATGGTACGACCTTCAAATCGTACGTCCCACATCCAGGGGACAGTACGACTTTACTTAATAATTTAGTCACTGATATTTTCGAGGATGATCGGGAGATTCTATGGGTCGGCACACAAACTGGTTTATGTCTTTACGAACCAGACCGGGATGCTTTTGTATGGGTGGATGAATTTAATAAATTACTGTCGAAAAAATCTATTTTCTTTCATAAAATTATTCAAACTACAGATCGTAGTTATTGGTTAGCTACTTCAGAAGGGCTATTTATGGTGGAACAAAAACCTGAGACTGGTCTGCGATTTAGTGTCAAAAAAGTTACCCAAATACAAATGGGACAACAGATTTTTTCAGAAAACACGCAATTTAAAGATATTTTAGAGCTAACTGACGGGACGATATTGACCGCTACGAATCAAGGGATTTTTCATCTGCGAAAACAACAAAACGGCGAAATAATTTTGCTCAAAGATTTTAAATATTCGAACGAAAAAAGTCTGAGATTCGAAGAAATTTTCGCTGACAAAGAAGGTTTAATCTGGATTGGAACACAGGACGGTCTGCGTTTTTTACAAATTATTAATAGAGACGGAAAATATAGTTACGACGGAGCTACTCCGATGCATCTCGCTGCTGAAGAAATCCGTCTAGAAGGAACAAATATTACTTCTTTTTTAGAAGATTCTAAAGGGCATTTATTTATTGGTACTTTTAAAAAAGGGCTGTATCGATTCCACAAATCAACGGGAAAAATCGAAAACTATCGTCCTCAACCTGAAAACCCCTACAGCATTAGCAGTAACGTAATTAATGATATAATGTCTGACCAGTCAGGGGTAATTTGGTTGGCAACGGCACACGGTGGAGTCAATAAGATTGACCTGAATCGCAAACCGTTTTTTAATTTGAGTGCACAATACTTTAATCCGAACAGTCTATCGAGCAATCTTATCAGAGGGATTTTAAAGGATAGTAAAAATAGGCTTTGGGTCGGTACCTTTCAGGCGGGTATGAATATTTCTAAATCTGATTTTTCTCTTGCGAACATTTACCAAATAGCGTTTCGTAAGACATTAGAAAACCAACATATTCAGTTCTTTTGCGAAACTCCTGACCGCCTGATACTAATCGGCACCAACAAGGGAATGACTATCTATGATTTAGATAGGGAGGACTTTATTTCCTTTCCCGACAACCATCCTTTTCTTCGGTTTTTGGGCGGTAAACAAGTGAATTATTTTTTGCAGATTGACAAAGATATCTGGATTGCCGAATCCAATAAAATTAGTAAGATAACCGTAGAAAACACTACGCGGGATTTACTGACGGGCAATTTTACGTACACCTCCTTTTCAGATCAAACGCAAGCCGAATTGCAACCACCAACTGACATCATTAATGTAATGTTACATGATCCCGAAACAGGTATATGGTTCGGTACACGTAACGGTTTATATTTACTAAAGAACGAAGATAAATCGAAATTTGAAGTATTTCGACATGATGTTCGCAACAATAAAAGCATCAGTGGTAACAATATTTTTTCATTATATAAAGATCAAAAAACAGGAAATATATGGGTTGGAACTTTTGGTGGTGGATTAAATAAAATCCTTTTTAACGGAGAAAAAAACGTAAAGGGTTTTGAGCGAATTACCCAACGGGATGGACTGCCTGACAACGCAATTTATTCTATCTCGGAAGACAAGAATGGTTTTCTTTGGCTAAGTACAGACGGCGGTATTGTAAAGATGAACTCGGAAACTCATGCAATGAAAGTCTTCAACATGGAAGATGGATTGTCCGCCAATAATTTCCGTAAAAACTCGGCACTACAATTAGAAAACGGTACCCTACTTATGGGAGGACTCAATGGTTTGACGATTTTTAATCCGCTGAGTATTCTCGAAAACCCTTATCCTCCACATCCCGTAATAACAGATTTGAAAATCCTAAGTGAGTCGGTTTATCCCAATCAGGAATTTAGGGGTCGGATGATTTTAAAAAAGCCGATTTATAAAACAAAGGATATCACACTACCCTATAATTTCAATCAAGTCACTTTTGAATTTGCGGCAATGCATTACGCTGCACCAAAAAAGAATTCTTTTCGCTATCAACTGGAAGGTACTGATGCGGATTGGATCCTGGTTGATAATGCTAAAAGTTTTGCAAGCTATTCGGATTTAGATCCCGGAAAATACACTTTCAAACTACAAAGCTTTAACGGTGACGGGCTGCCGAGTGCAGAAATTCAGACTATTCAGCTAACGATTAAAAACCCTTATTACAAATCGGGATGGGCATATCTTCTCTATCTTATAACGGTGTTACTAATCGGATTTTTTATCTACCGCTACACGATGGATATGGTAAGTTTGCGTAACCGGGTGGTTGAAGAAGAACGCGAAATTCAACGCATCAAAGAAATTAACGAGGCAAAACTAGAATTTTTCACGGACATGAGTCACGAACTCCGCACTCCTTTAACACTGATTATCAGCCCCTTAGAGCATATTTTACAAGATGAAGAACTTCCACGCAATCTAAAGCGTAAAATGAAAGACATCAACGAAAGCGGACGGAAGTTGCTTAACTTGACCAACAGTTTAATTGATTTTAGAAATGTTGGAGAGGGAAAAATGAAGCTAACCGTAGTGAAAAGTGATCTTGGAAAATTTTTGCTCAAGACTGCTGCGGCTTTTCAAAATTATGCAGAAGATCGGAATATCGACTTTCGTATTATAACCCCTAAAGACCCTGTCAAAGGTTGGTTTGATCCGAATATTGTAGAACGGGTCTTATTTAATTTACTTTCTAATGCCTTTAAATACACACCGGAAAAAGGAAAAGTAGAAGTCTATTTAGAAAAGATGGATAACGAAAAGGCACGTATTAAAGTCACCGATACAGGAAAGGGAATGAGTTCGAAAGAGTTGGCGAATATCTTTGAACGCTATTTTACCAGTAACCCTATCAAGAGCCTTTTCGGAACAAGTGGCATCGGGCTTTCTTTAGTCAAAAAATTAATCGATTTACATAATGGGCAAATAGAAGTAGAAAGTTCCCAGAGTAAAGGCACCACTTTTCAAATTACCTTACCGATTGGCAACGGCGAAGAAATAAGTATGCCCGAGGAAGAAAACGCAGAAATAATGTCCAATGATTTATCACCCACCGACCCTGTGCCCTCCGAAAAAGCGATGCCTACCACTACGCTATCAGATCTAAAAAGGACACTTTTAATCGTCGAAGATAACCCTGAAATTCAGCAACTCATCACGAATATTTTTAAAGCTAAGTTCACTATTGTTACAGCTGCCGACGGAAGAGAAGGATATAAAGCAGCAATTAAACACAAACCTGATTTGATTATCTCGGATGTAATGATGCCAAATATGTCGGGTATTGAATTGAGTGATAAACTCAAAAATGATATTCGTACGAGCCATATTCCGCTTGTTTTGTTGACCGCTCTAAATGATTTTGAGAGTAAGAAATCCGTTTTTGAAAAAGGCGGAGATGTATATATTTCTAAGCCTTTTTCTCCCGAATTGTTAGAATTACAGATTCATAATTTACTGAAGACCAAGCAAAAAGAAACAGCGTATCAAAAAACAAAAATGACCATGGAACCTTCTGCTCCAGTCACCACGAAAAACAGGAAGGAGGTTTTTCTACAAAAGGTTATTGATATAATTGAAAAAAACTATCATTCAAGCGACTTGAGCGTAGAAATGATTGCGCAAGAAACCCATCTTTCGTACATTCAGTTTTACCGAAAATTTAAGTCGATTACGGGCATCAATGCGAAGGAATATATCCGAACCTTTCGATTAAAGAAAGCTACACACATCTTGAAAAATAATCCAGGAAAATCAGTAAGTGAAGTTATGTATTCGGTAGGGTTTTCGAGTCTGTCTCATTTTACGAGTGCGTTTAAAAAGGAGTTTGGAATGACGCCTACACAGTTTAAGAAAAAGTTATGAATTAGAATGTGAGTGTGAATTAGAATAGCACAAGCTGTCACGCTTTATGTGATTCTAATTCATCACTTCCAATCCAGACGTGCTTTTTGATTTTTAACATCTAACCAAACGTCCAGATACTCAAAGCTTCTAGTATAAATATATCCGTCTCGCTTAGCAGGTCCTTTTGGAGCACCAAGTCTATTTTCATATTGT
>Ga0209187_1002754_pt1 | contig 15891 bp, 10 predicted proteins | sample BantaG_FD_187430 | JGI IMG/M metagenome (GOLD analysis project Ga0209187, IMG submission 187430) | Marine algal microbial communities from Bantry Bay, Ireland - BantryBay_4 metaG (SPAdes) (version 2) | ecosystem: Host-associated > Algae > Red algae > Unclassified | place: Bantry Bay, Ireland... | reverse complement strand
TGAAGGGATTTTTATCCCTGATTTTGGTTCCACAATATAGTAGGTTATTCTGAATTCCAGGTAATTTCAGGAAGGTGTAAAATTAACTTTTAGTCCCTAATTTTGGGTATTGTACAGGCAATTAAGTCTGATTTAGGTCGTTCTACCGGTTGAATTTTAACTAATAATCCTTACCTTTGAGCAACTTTAATAATATTAAATTGTTTGCTATTAAAACCGTCGGTCTGCCCGGCAGGGATAACAAACAACCCCTTCAATAAGAACTAACTATTATGGTAAAATCGACCGAAAGAAACACGATTCCCGTTAGTGAGCGTCCCAATCTCCGCTTTAATCACAAAGATAAGCCAGATTTTTACGTGACGCTCCGCAAGCGCGTCAATGCCTACTTTGAAGAAAATAATTTGTCCAGGCATTATAATACCAAGATGGTAACAAAGACCTTGTTAATTTTGACGGTGTTTTTTACGACCTACGGTTTATTGTTGTCTAATATATTTGCGGCACAACCGGGCGTCCTGTTGTTGATTGCCGTGGTACACGGTTTTTTTACCGCCTTGATTGGGTTGAATATTGCGCACGATGCGATTCACGGCGCCTACGCAAAAACTCCGTTTTGGAACAAGGTGATTGGTACGAGTTTTAACTTTATCGGTGCCAATGATTTTATGTGGAAAACCAGTCATAACGGCATGCACCATTCACATACCAATATCGTGGATTACGATGCGGACATTGAGCAAATTCCGTTAATTCGATTAAACCCACACCAGGACCTTTGGTGGATTCACCGGTTTCAGCATATCTATATTTTTGGAATTTATAGTCTTACGTCCATTGCCTGGGTTTTTGCGCGCGATTACGCCGAATATTTTCATCCCAAAGTAAACGGGAAAGGAAAGACCGACCGTCCCGTCTGGGAATTTGTCAGAATGGTTTTATTCAAACTTACTTATTATACTTTTTTTGTCGCCATTCCGTTTTTTGTGATGGATATTCCGTGGCAATATTTTGTCATCGGTTTTATCATTATGCATCTGGTGGAAGGACTAACCCTCGCGTTAATCTTTCAACTAGCCCACGTAATCGAAGGAACTGATTTTCCGCTTCCCGATGCCACCAACAAAATTCATCATAGCTGGGCGGCCCACCAATTATATACCACCGCTAATTTTGGTTGTAAAAATGACTTCCTGAATTATATCTGTGGCGGCCTAAATTTTCAGGTAGAACACCACCTGTTTCCAACCATCTGCCACGTCCATTACAAACAGATCGCCCCGATCATCGAATCTACGGCCAAAGAATACGGCTTACCCTACAACAATCATCCTACTTATTTTGGAGCCTTGGGAAGTCATGTGAAGCAGTTGAAGATTTTTGGGAAGGAAGGGTAAGCAAAAGACTAGCGGCAAAAAGATCAAGCCAAAAACGTAAATTTATTATTAACTCATTCCTAATGAACTAATGAACAGGTTAAATTAAATATAGCGTACTGCCTTTGGACAATAATTCAATACAGGACTTGCTTATTGGCTTTTATTCTCCCAGGCATAAACCAACATGACCACCTGATTATAGCTGGCATATCCTTCGGTTACCCCTTGTGATTTAAGGTAGGCATCGTAGGTCGCGATTCTAAAACTGGTAGGGATAAAATCTGGGTAAGCCGCGCTATTTGCTTCGATGGAGCGAATATCTGCTTTCAATTCAAAAGGTAAATTTTCATAAAACTTGGCAAAATTTTCTCGGTCTGCTCGCCGATAACTATAATATATATATTGCCAATAATTGAATAAGCCAGCGTATCGAATAAAGGGATGACTACTATTTTTACAAGTGAGATAGGCTAAAAAATTACAAGTCCCTTCGTCTCCGAATCCATAGGCGTGGGCCAACTCGTGTGCAATTACATACGGCCGGTCGATGGGATGGACCGCAGGATCGACATTACATTCTCCGGTGTATGGATTATAAAAACCAATGGCGCCAAATCCCCATAGGATGCCTTTGGGGTATCCCGTTCTGATGGTGGGAAATCCGGTGGAGGGATACCCTAACTTCACCAGTTGATTCTCTAATCCTTTGCGTAAATGATCAACCATGTGAGGAGGTAGTGCGGCTAAAGTAAAGGAGGAATCGGATTTGGCGGCCGGAATACCCGAACGAACTATAAGTAAATCTGCCTGACGGGAAATTAGTTCTTCCACGACCGTGGCTAGCTTTAAGGGCTCAGGTTTTATTTTTATTTGGGTAGCTAATGGAATTCTGCCATAATTAAAACCCCATAAAAATAGGAAGAGGAAAATAATCCAGCCCAAAATTGATAGTAAGGTAAATCCCGTTTGCCCTAATTTTCCCAAAACGGAACGATCCGAGCGTTTCCATTTTTTGATTCCCCAATAGATAGCCAGCAATAATCCACCCACTAAAAGGTACAACGCAGGAAACGGTAATATCCAATGGATACTGTCCAACACCACTCTAATTAATTTAAACAACCCCCGACTATAAAGCGTTTCAACCAATTGAGGAGAAAAACCCAATAAAAATCGGAGAAGTATCGCACCAACGCCTAACCCAATCCCCCAAAATCTTTTGTCAAATTTCATAAATGGAAATCTTTACCGTTTATAGTCTTGTGGTAAAAATACATAATAAATGCTACTGGCTATTCGTTATTCGCTATTTGCATCCCTCAAACGCGCATGAAGAGGGCAAAAAGCAAAAGCAAGAATTACCTACCTTTAATTTCTGATTACTATCTTTTACTAAATAAACTTATAGTTGAAAACAAATTTTATAGCCACAAGTCCCAAAGAAATCATACCTTTTTCTTAAAAAAAACTTTGCGTCTTAGTGCCTTCGTGGCAATTAATCTTTTATCGAATACTTAAAAAAATAACTTATGGAACTAATCGCAAAAATCATCATCGGAATTGTTGCCCTGGAACATTTATACATTCTCTACATGGAGATGTTTGCCTGGGAAACGACGGCGAGCCGGAAAATCTTCTTTGTACAGGCAGTACCGGCGTTGGTGGGGATTGTAGTTTTGATGTTGTTAAAAGAATATTCGGCGGTATTAATTTAGTTTTTTAGGTAGTCTGGCAAAATATCTGTCTTGTGTAGTTTTCGATGCGTATTTTCGAAATGATCCAAGAGGAATCAAATTATTTTTTGACGAGCAGATTAATTAATAATTGTTTTTTTATCGTTGATTGAAACTCCATAAATCATTCAGGAGTATTTTTCAGTTTTAAGACCACACTGTTATATTGTTCTAAAAAAAATCCCCGTAAAAAATCAATTTCTTTACGAGGATTAAAGTAATATTTTAAAGTTATTCAAGCGACCGCCACTTCATTATACAACTTCTCCCGCTTCTCCTTGATCTCTTCCGATCGAATAAATTCGTCAAAAGACATCAGGTGATCGACCATTCCGTTAGGCCCAATTTCAATCACCCGATTACCCACAGAGTTCATCAACTGATGATCGTGAGACGTAAAAATCAGGTTTCCGGTAAAACTGGTCAAGGCATTATTCAGCGCCGTAATAGACTCCAAATCCAGATGATTGGTCGGTTCGTCGAGCAATAAAAAGTTCGGGTCTTGCAACATCGTCTTAGACAACATACAACGGACTTTTTCTCCACCCGACAAAACACTCGACATCTTGTGAACTTCTTCTCCAGAAAACAACATTCTACCTAAAAATCCGCGAATAAACTGTTCATCTTTTTCTCCCGGTGAAAATTGACGCAACCAGTCAATCAGGTTTAGATCGTTTTTATCCACAAAAAATTCTTCGTTCTCGTTCGGTAGATACTCCATTTTGATGGTCTGACCGTATTCGATGGTACCAGAATCTGGCTTTTTCTCTCCACTCAATACGTCAAAAAAAGCGGTCAAAATCGCAGAATCTTTACTAAACAAAGCAATCTTCTCCCCCTTATTCATTATAAAACTAACATCCTTAAATAGTACCTCTCCACTATCGTTGGTCATCGATAATTTCTCCACTTTCAAAATTTGATCTCCCGGTGCTCGCTCGGGCTTAAAATTGATAAACGGATATTTACGACTGGAAGGCTTAATCTCTTCGAGGCTTAGTTTATCCAGGGCTTTCTTACGACTGGTCGCTTGCTTGGACTTGGAGGCGTTGGCGGAGAAACGGGCAATAAACTCCATCATCTCTTTTCGCTTCTGTTCGGTCTTCTTGTTCTTGTTGGCCATCTGCTGAGTCATCAGTTGGCTACTCTCATACCAAAAACTATAGTTTCCAGTATAAATTCGGATATTATTAAAATCAATATCCACGATGTGGGTACAAACCATATCCAGAAAATATCGATCGTGCGAAACCACAATCACCGTATTCTTAAAATCAGCCAGAAAATCAGCTAACCAAGTAACCGTTTCCGCATCCAAATCATTGGTAGGCTCATCGAGTAACAGAATATCCGGATCACCGTACAAAGCTTGTGCAAGCAATACTTTTACTTTTTGTGGACCACTAAGTTCACTCATATTTTTGGTGTGATGAACTTCTTTAATCCCCAGATTACTGAGCAATTCTGCTGCATCACTTTCGGCTTCCCATCCGCCCATCTCGCCGTATTTATTTTCCAGTTCAGCCGCGCGCATTCCTTCAGTTTCGGTCGCATCGGGATTCATGTAGATGGCCGTTTTTTCCAGATTGATTTTATACATTTCCTGGTGGCCCATCATGACCACGTTTAGTACTTGTTCTTCTTCGTATTCAAAGTGATTCTGACGTAGTACCGCCATTCGTTTTCCCGGTTCGAGGGTGACGTTACCGCGCGTGGCATCGATATCACCAGCCAGGATTTTTAGAAAAGTAGATTTTCCCGCCCCGTTGGCACCAATAACACCGTAGCAATTTCCGGTAGTAAATTTAAGGTTGACTTCATCAAAAAGAACGCGTTTACCGTATTGTAAACCTACATTGTTCGCTACTAGCATGATCCATATTTTTGAGTGTACAACAAGTAGTTAAGGAATGAGTTAATAATAAATTTACGTTTTTGGCTTGATCTTTTTGCCGCTAGTCTCGTTAAAAAGCCTCGTGATAGCGCGGCTATCCCTACATTTTTTGCCTTACTAGCAACAAAAATCTCTAACCCAAAATTCTTAATTTATTAATACCTCATTCCTAAGCGATTAATAAGTACTTATTGTAACACTGATTTATTTGAATATTTTCGAAATTCTTAGACAATTTTCTACGAAAGAAATGCAAAAATACGATATTTTCGGGAAAATTTGACAGACAAAACAGGCAAAAAAGAAAGGTTCATACTACTGGACATTTGCGGGTCTGAAGCTACTCCTTTGGGCTGGGAGGTAGAAATTGGAAAAATGTCCAGTAGTAGGAGAAGGGTTTAGTCGGTGAGGCTAACTGACTGAATATCCAGATTATATCCACTAAAAACGCCCAGGCCGTTATTGATATTAGAAGGAACTATAATGGCTTGCGAAAGAATGGAATCCCGCTGGCTTAATTGCCTAGAAAGATTGAAGTGATAATTCTGGTAATCTGCGTTGGTATTCCGTAATTCCACAAATAATTCTGGTGGAACGGGGGAACGTTCTTCGCTAAAATTGACGGATAAATTAGCTTCAATGTGATGATTTCCTTCCACCATGTCCTCTCCTCTGATAAGTACACCGTTTTCAAAATCAAAAGTATAGGGAAAGCTCATCGAAATATTGTCAACCCTGGGAATCTGCAAACGGTTAAGCAGCACCGTTTCTGTTCCATTCTCCTCCTCTACCACGTAGATAAAATAAAAAACGAGATGATAGAATTCGGAGATACGGGAATTATGATTAAAATTAAGCTCAACGCTAATGTCAAACTTGTTATCATCCCGTGGATCGATATTTTCACTAAAGTCAATAAGGCCCAAAGATTGAATGTCCACCCGCTGAGGAATCGTGGTAAACCCGGAAATGGGCGCTTCTCCAGCTATATTCACATCCAATCTATAACTGGTCAATCCTGAAATCAAGGGATCTCTGGAAAGATAAAAAGGAAATAATTCTGTATTTGGATTTAAAGTGTCTTTTTCTGGTTCGTGTAGGAAAAGTTCCGTGGTCTGCCCTGTACGGTTATTCAGGATCGTTACCTCATCGGCAACTACATATTCGGTAGGTGCTTGAGAAAGTATGGGTCGCGCTCTACTCAAACTTACCCGGACTTGTCGACCGGGAGCCGCTTCGGATACTACCACGATGGCTGGATTGAAATCTACATCCAGGTCCACTATTTCTTCACAACTCCAAAAGAGCAATAAGAGAAGGAAAATGGCTGTAGAACGACTCAGCATATTTACTAGAATTTTATGGTATAGTTAATATATGGAAGTATTGGGACTAAAGTAGCACGAATGAAGGCGGGCTCTGAAGGGTTGTCGGGGTTTCTTCCCAGTCTGTAATATAGGGTATTTTTATGATTATATAAATTATAAACGCCAATTCCTGCATTCTGTTCAGTATTTTCTCCCATTTTTCTCCAATTAAAGGCAATATCCCACCGATGATTAGCCGGAAGACGAAACCCATTACGCTCGGAAAATACCAATACTCCGATCGGGTCCTGAAAACTGCTCGGGTTGGCATAGGTAAAAATACCGGAGGGTAACGAAACTGCCAGTCCACTTCCATAAACAAAATTGGTTACAAAAGTCCATCGCTCACTTAATCGATAACTGCCCGTAAATTTAAGATTATTCCGGCGATCAAAACGGTATGGAAAGCTTTCTCCATTGTTAATATCCGCAAAATTACGATCGGTTTTAGACAAAGTATAAGATAATAATGCGGTTGAACGACCCAGTTTTTTTTCTAGTAAAAACTCAATACCACGGGAGGTACCACTACCGCTTACTACATTATTTTCAAAATTCCTGGAGTTAATAAAACTGAAAGAAGCATTTTCGGTATACTCCAGCAAATGGTTCAGTTTTTTATAATATCCTTCAATTCCAAACTCAAAATTATTGGCCCACAAACTCTTAAATCCCAATACTACCTGATGGGCTTCTTCTGGTCTAATTTGTCGGCTCGAAGGAACCCAAATATCGGTCGGCAGGCCTACCCCCGAGGTACTCAGCAAATGTAAATATTGTTGATTATAACTGAACCCGGTATGCACCTGAAATCGTTGCCAGGGACGCCAGGTCAAATCAAATCGTGGTTGTAAAGATTGATAAAAAGCGCCTTCTACCGCCATGGCAGACCATCGTAAACCCATCCGAATAGTTAGCTTTTTCCAATTCAGATTATGTTCCATATACAACGCAAACTCCGTAGCTGGAAACGTCGGATTATCAATAGAATCAAAAAAGCTTTGAGCGATAGATAGATTCTCTCCCGTGAGGGAAGCATCGCCTGTTTCTGAGGCTACCCCCGGCGTAAAACGATGCACCGTGGCTTCTCCTCCGTAGCGTAGTTTATATCTTTTAGAAACGGTATGGTCAACATCCATTTTAAGGGCTATATCCTTAATCTCCGTACTGAATATAAGAAAACGATTAGTATTCAGTACAGACTGATCCGTCGAAAGGGTATCCGTATGGGTAGCAATCGACCGGGAGGCAAAATTGTATTGACTAAAAATTAAACTGGTATTTAAGAATATTTTTTCATTCATTAAATGATTCCACCGCAAAGCGCCTGCCGTATTGCCCCAGCGAAGATGGTCAATGCTGCGATCCCGATTGCTTAAAATTCCATCTCTGAAAGCTAGATTGTAGGTGATAGAGGTATCGTCTTCGTAACGATCACTTCCTTTATAAAAACTCAGGTATAATTTATTACGGTCGGAAAATTTATAATGTAGCTTGGCATTCACATCATAAAAAGATAGATCGGTCGCTCCTTCCTGATTTCGACTGGCCTTATTATCACGGGTTACTCTTTTTATAAGGAATCCCAGTGGCGTCGTTCGAGCGGCCAGAAAAAAAGAGCTTTTTCCCTTCACCAATGGGCCTTCTGTCGAAAATTTTACACTCGCCAACCCTACTCCAATGGTGGTTTCCCAATCGTTCAGATTACCGTCCTTGGTTCGGACATCTATCACACTACTCAATCGCCCACCATACCTCGCCGGAAACCGTCCACGGACAAAACTGGCAGATTTTATAGCATCATTATTAAAGATGGAAAAGGCTCCTAACAAATGGGTTGGATTATAGATCGGTACATCATCCAGTAGAAATAAATTCTGATCAATGCTCCCGCCTCGAACGTGAATTCCTCCTACTCCATCTGTTCCGGTGCTGACCCCTGGTAGATGAGTGGCTAGTCGGAATATATCTTTTTCTCCGCCCAGGGTAGGCATCGCACTCAATTGAGCACTAGTCAATTTATCCGCGTAGTCATCTGGATCAAAAACAGGGATATTATCGGCCACTACAATGATCTCTTCAATCGTTAAAGAGGGCCGCATATCTACTTTGAGGCTTTCGCTTTTTAGCAGCGTAATTTCCTGCTCATAGCGTTGATATCCAAGGTAGGAAACCGAAATTTGGTAACCTCCTTCTTCTAGTTCCAAACTAAAAAATCCATATCCGTTGGAGCTGGTTCCCACATTTATTTTATCTACCATCACCGTAGCCCCAACCAATACTTCACCAGTTTCAATATCTTCTATATATCCGTTAATAGTGTGTTGGGGTTTGGGCTCCTTTTTTTTGAAAATGACAATCTGTCCACCAATAATCTGGTAAGACAATTTCGTATCATTCAGCAAGGTGGTAAGAATCTGCCGGACGGAGGAATTGGAAAAATTATAGGTAAGCTTTTTTTCGGGTAAAATATCGTTGCTAAACGTCAGCTTTACCTCCGCCGCTTCGCTAAGTTGATAAAGGGCTTCTCCAAAAGATAGATTGGAAACGGAAAAATTAACCAACTTATCTAAAACTGGTTGAGCAGTAGCTGCCAGACCGGCAAAAAGTAAAACGCAAAGAATAAAGATCCGACTCATCCAGTGTATTTAGTTTGGTCGGTTAAAGCTACGGAAATTCAAACAATAATTCAGCAGAAAATTTGGTAATCTCTTTGTAGATTTTATATGGCATTATTCGCAGTCTCCACCGAAAATCACAAAAGTATCTACCGCCTTTGCTTTTTTTATTTCAACTCCTACCGTCAGCATTAATGCGGACAATACATCCTGCTTAGATGCGTCGGTGAAGGTGGCCGTCAGATTACGACAAGCCGCTAATTTGGCGTTGGCCAGACTTAACCGTATATCAAAATGCTTTTCAATGGCTGGGATGACCTCTTCTAGTTTGGTATTTTGAAATACCAGTTCTTTTGTTTTCCAGGACCAGTCATTGGGAGATAGATCCTTAACCTCACGGTATTGCTGCGTATTTGCGTTATAAATGAGTTTGTCATTAACTTCCAGAATAAATTCTTGCTTGCTACCTTTTGGAATAAAGGCAACTTTACCGGTAGCTACCGAAATAGTCGTCGTATTCGCTTCCGGATCATTGGTAATATTAAAGCTGGTTCCCAATACCCGTACCGTTCCGTGATCCATTTCTATGGAGAAGGGTCGAGCTTCGTCGCGAGCGATTTCAAAAAATCCTTCCCCGTCCATTTTTACCATTCGTTCTTTCGCTCCAAATTCATTTGGAAAAGAAAAATAGGTTCCGCCATTCATCGTCACCTGACTACCGTCTGCCAGGTCAATGGTTTTAATTTCGTGAGTGGTCGTTTCAGCTACTTGCCATTCTAATTCCGGACTACTTACTCCTTTTACAAAATATCCCAAGCTAAATATTAACATAGCTGCCGCCGCATATTTCAACAACGTGAAAATAACTGGACGTCGGGTGGTTTTACGGTTTTCATCCTCTGCAATTCGCTGCTTAAGTTTTATCAACCCTCCTTCTACGTCCGGTTCCCAACCACTCGTCTTGGTTTGGCTTACGATCCATATTCCACGAATTTGCTCCGCCAGAATCGAATGCTGAGGATCTTCTACCAGCCAATTTTTTAAAATTGTGGATTCCTCCGGAGTAATTTCGCCGGTTATTTGTTTATGAACTAAAAAAGAATAATTAACCTTTTCCATATACATTAATTCTCTACGCTTACCTGTTATTTTATTTTTGCTTACAGTAGAATTGACACCAATATAACGCTATCCCCCCACAAAAAATGCTAAATATTTCGTTTTATCGCCTGAAAATCAAAATTATGCCCATTTTAGACAAATTAGATATATAAACATAGGATTTTAAATAGGGGTAACCAAATATTGAATCATAAATCATAAAGAACCAGAAGTCTAACCCCATAGCTGTCAGGCTATCAGGTGATTATAAGAGTCAAAAACCATACTACTGGACATTTACAGGTTTGAATTTAGTTCCCGACGCACTAGTGCCCCAAAAAAGGAGGTGGCGTATTCTCAAACATTCCAATCCATTCGTATTCTAGAGGGGTATCGAAAAACAAGAGCCAGGTGGAACGGGGAGTTCCTAATGCCGTAGTCACTTCTTGAATAAGTGGAACGGCAGCCTCAAAATTATGGAGGGCCAGATCGATATATTGGTACCGATATCCCGTTCCACTACCAATTACACCACCGTATCCAGCATCAAGTAATGCCTGATTGAGTTGGTTCTCAATCTCGGTTTTTAATTCGAAAAAAGATTCTTCATCCGAAAAATTTCCGTCCAATTTTAAATAGCAGAACGTCTCTCCCAGACGAGAATAGTTTTCCGAATAAAAGGGTTGTCCGTTCTGAACATTGGCCCACAGATCGGGATTCATGGTACGAGCGATATAAAGATCTTGTCGCCTTGAATAATCCTCCGCTTCGATAGGATCCAGTTCGTATAGCATCCAGTCGCTATCTTCTGAAAAGCGATAATATGGTTGTTCTGGCAACTCGTTTTTGATGAGCACCATCTGCGTATCTACGTAGGCTTTTAAATCTGAAAGCGGAAGTAAAACCTGGTCGTCTTCGGGTAATTCCAATACTTCAATCACCCCAATCCATTTATCCAGAATCTCTTCCCCTAATAGTGCCTCTAGCATAAAAAAGGCTTGATTAACTACCAAATTATAGAGCGATTCATCCGCTTTAATACCGGGATAGTAAAAGCTTATTTCAATATTATTTTCCGCGGCGGACTTTCCGGCGAACTGGAGTTCGAGCAAGGGTTCACCCGATTTTAGATAAACAGCTTTTAGAGATTCGGGATGACTGATTGGTTGCCGATAAGTGAAAAAAGACCAGTTTTTTAGTCGTGGGGCCCTGGAAATCAGAGCGTCTACCATAGGTCGCAGATGCAAACTATCTTCTGGTGTCAAGACAAGCTGATATTTTTTTGTTCCGTGATCAAAACCGATTTCCCAGGCAATGTCTATCACCTTGGACTGCAGGTGTTCCCGCATAAATTGATTTAAAAAATCAGCAGTACCCGATTTTAACTCCTGCCCTAGTTCCAACTGATGTTGATAAAAGGCAATCCACCAGTTATTCATCTGATCTTCCTGGTGATCCCGCCAACCTTTATCCTCTGCCCCAAACTCTTTTGCGTATTTCCATCTTAAATGTTCCATAATATCCGCCACTCGGAGGTAATTTCTAGTTGAACTTTCAAATATAGTAATTTTAAAATCAAATCTTCTAAATGGCGACTACAACATGACCTAAATTATTTTCCCCCTCTTTATTGAAGATAAATCCGTCTTCTTGGTTATCTTTACGTCTAAAATGCTAAATCTGTCATGGCTAAGGATGATAACAAGGAAAATGCGTTAGGAGGAAATTTTAAATTTCGAGGATTAAAAGTTTTTGGGTCAAAAGAGAATCTTCACCATAATGAGAAGAAATATCGCCTGGTATTCGATGCTCAGGAGGCGAGATATATCTATTGTGAACTATCTTTTTTTAATAAATTATTTGATGAATTGGAATGGGTAGCCAATACTCGTTTTATTTGCCGTGAAAAAAATACCCAAAAAGAAATCTGTACCCTCCAAAAAGAAGTTCCAGTACTAAAAGATAAAAACATCGTTTACGTACGGGAAGGTTGGGGAACGCCAGAAACTGGTTGGTGGAAACCAGGGGCTTACCTCTGGGAAGTATATCTGGACGAAGATCTAGTCGGGATTACTCCTTTTAACATTGTCTCCGGGGGGCCCGTTGGAGAAGAAAATAATCCATACTTTGACCTGAAAGAAATTCGGCTATTTGAAAGTGACTCTAAAGGTCTTCTTAAAGATCAACGGGTTTATCTAAATAAATTTAACGCGGCCACGACCCGCTACATCAACATCGAACTAAAAATTAAAGTACTTCAGGAAAATCCCGTAGAATTTCCATTGGAACTGCAATTTAACTTTTACAACGATGCTGGTCAGCAAAAGGCTTTCATGTCTTATTATAAAGAAATTAGATCCCTATCCGATACCTTCCTGCTTGATACTGGCTACGGTGCCGATACGCCTGGCTACTGGTTTGAAGATAAATACACCGTAGAGGTTATTTTTATGGACGAATTGATCGCAGTGGTCCCTTTCGAAATCGGATCTGAACAGATTACTCGCAAAGATCCACTTGATTATCTAAAAACAAAAACAGCACTTAGCTCTCGTAAAGCAGGTAAATCGGAAGTGAAAATTAGCTTCGAGGAGGCTAAAGTGGAACTTGATCAACTGATCGGTCTGGATTCGGTAAAAACCCAGATTAATGAATTAGCCAGCTATTTACAATTTTTAAAAATTCGCCAGGAAAAAGGATTGGAAGATTCTCAAAAAATTAACCTCCATAGTGTATTTGTCGGTAACCCGGGAACGGGTAAAACGACCGTCGCTAACATGCTGGGAAAAATCTATCAGAGCCTGGACTTATTGCCGCACGGTAAGGTACACGAAGTGGGACGGGCGGACCTGGTCGGAGAATTCATTGGACAGACCGCTCCTAAAGTAAAAAAGGCACTCGATCAGGCAAGGGGTGGAATTTTGTTTATTGACGAAGCTTACGCGCTTACCAATCGCGGAGACGACAACAAGGATTTTGGTCGCGAGGTAATTGAAGTACTATTAAAAGAACTATCGGATGGAAAAGGCGACTTGGCCATCATTTTTGCGGGCTATCCAAAAGAAATGACTCAGTTTTTAAATAGTAATCCAGGACTCAATAGTCGCTTGAGAAACGTGATTCATTTTCCGGATTATTCGCCGGACAACCTCATGGAAATCGCAGAATATACGGCTCAAAAAAGAGGTGTCTTGATGGGCACCGACGCACGGGAAGTGATGTACAAAAAACTGGTGGAAATCTACCGTAATCGCAATAATCAATTTGGAAATGCCCGCTACGTCAACGGGATCATCGACGAGGCCAAACAAAATCTCGCCATCCGAATCATGAAGAACCACGATCAAATCGATGAGCTTCCGCCAGAGAGTCTCTCCGAAATTTTACCGGAAGACATTATTCGTACCTTCCCCACCGCTGTTCAGGACTTGGATTTACTGCCAATCGACGATGCGCTGCTCAACGATGCACTGACTCAATTGCACACGCTCGTCGGATTGGAGGAAATCAAAAAAGAGGTAGACGAAATCAGCAAGCTCGTTCGTTACTACCGGGAAATTGGCAAAGATATCAGAAAAGCCTTTTCAATTCATACCGTTTTTACCGGCAATCCAGGAACGGGAAAAACAACCATTGCACGTTTACTGGTCCAAATCTACAAGGCACTCGGCATCCTCGAACGCGGACAAATGATCGAAGTGGATCGTCGGTCGTTGGTCGCTGGATTTTTGGGTCAGACGGCCATCAAAACTTCTGAAAAAATTGATGAGGCCATCGGCGGCGGTCTCTTCATTGACGAGGCTTACGCACTCACCTCCGGAGGCGACAATGATTTTGGCCGCGAAGCAATTGAAACATTACTCAAAAGAATGGAAGATCAGCGGGGACAGTTTATGGTCATCGTAGCGGGTTATCCTGAAGAGATGCAGCAATTTATTGAGGCCAACCCAGGACTAATGTCGAGGTTTGACAAGCGGTTTAATTTTCCAGACTACAACCATGAGCAACTACTTTCCATCAGCAAATTAATGTTTATGGCCGAAGGATTAGAAATGGAGCTGGAAGCAGAGAATCATCTTATTCTTTATATTGAAAAACTACTAAGTAGAAAACATAAATATTTTGGGAACGCGCGAACCGTTCGGAAAATCGTTCAGGAAACCGTTCGACGACAAAACCTGCGAATGGCGGAAATTGCTCCCGATAAACGGCTACCAGACCTGGTCAATAAGGTGACGATTTTGGACATCAATTCTTTTGAACTGATGGAATCTGACGTAGAGAAACGACAGGGAATTGGTTTTCGTAATTAGTTTTTTTGCTTTTCGCTATTTGCCCTCTTTTTTCGCGACTACCTTGCGTTTCTCAGAAGGCAGGTTTGAGGGAAGTAAGAAGCAAGTGCGTCGGGATCAAAGTAGGCCGTATAAGATGTTAGGTATTTAGTTCCCGACGCACAAGGGTGTTCAATAGATGAAAATATGAAAAAACAAAAATACACTACGATTCATTACGAATCATATTTAGGGTTGGATAAAATTTTGGACGCCCAGAATTTGCGAAGTGCCGAGGTTCAAGAAGAACCCGCCCACGATGAAATGCTTTTTATCATTACCCATCAGGCTTACGAACTTTGGTTCAAACAGGCTATCCACGAGCTAAGTTCCATCGTGCATATGTTTGATCAAAAACTGGTCAATGAACGTAGCCTGGGAACGGCCGTAGCGCGTCTTGCGAGGGTCGGAAAAATATTTAAATTATTGCTCGAACAGATTCCTATTATGGAATCAATGACTCCTTTGGAATTTCTTGATTTTAGAAAATATCTATTTCCTGCTTCCGGGTTTCAAAGTTTCCAGTTTAGAAAAATCGAAAACCTGATGGGTCTCGAAACTGCCCAGCGCATGACTTACGCTGGACATCATTACGCGGCCTTTTTTACCAAAAAACAACAAGCAGAACTACAAGCCATTGAAGACGGAAAAAGCCTGTTTGAGGCCGTAGAAACCTGGCTAGAGCGAACGCCATTTTTACAATTGGGTAAATGGGATTTTTTAAAAAAATATCGAGGAGCCGTAGAACAGATGGTAGAAAAAGAGGCCACCGCGATCCGGGCATCCAGTTACTTAAGCAAAAAAGATAAGAAAATGCGACTGCGGATGATGGGAAATACAGATACTTATTTTAAAAGTATTCTGGACAAGGAAGTACACCAAACGCTCGTGAAAGAAGGCAAACAAAGACTCAGTTATGATGCTACGCTAGCGGCGCTTTTTATTAGTTTGTATAACGAAGAACCCATTTTACAATTACCTTATCGCTTTTTAATTTCCCTGATGGATCTGGATGGTTTGCTCACCGAATGGCGTTACCGACACGCACAAATGGTGTTGCGAATGCTAGGTAGAAAAGTAGGAACCGGAGGGTCTTCGGGTCACGAATATTTGAATGCTACGGCGGTTAAACATCCCATCTTTAATGACCTTCATAATATTTCAACTTTATTAATTCCAAGATCAGAGTTACCACCACTTAGTGATGCGGTAAAACGAGGATTGGGATTCTGGCAGGAGGCTCAGGAATAACTAACTGATCCCGACGTAGCAGGGCAACGTACGACAGTACGTTGAAGGAAAGCACCGCGGAAGCGGACGGGAGAGCAACCTCAACCTGTCTTGGCTATAAGCCATAGATGACAATTTCAATAAAAAAAACCATCAAACTCAAACCTCTAACTTTTTGATAATTAGAATATTGAAAGTGAATTTTTCTATGCCACCCTGAGGTCAATTTGAAGAG
>Ga0209187_1002753_pt1 | contig 15893 bp, 12 predicted proteins | sample BantaG_FD_187430 | JGI IMG/M metagenome (GOLD analysis project Ga0209187, IMG submission 187430) | Marine algal microbial communities from Bantry Bay, Ireland - BantryBay_4 metaG (SPAdes) (version 2) | ecosystem: Host-associated > Algae > Red algae > Unclassified | place: Bantry Bay, Ireland... | reverse complement strand
CCGCAACGGCTAATCTCTTTAAAAAACTGGTAGATTTTGCGCAGCATCATAAAATTCTGTTGGTCAATGACAATCCTTATAGTTTTATTCTTAATGATCATCCACGGAGTATCTTGTCTGTGCCCGGAGCCAAAAGCGTTGCCCTGGAACTTAATTCACTCAGCAAATCACATAACATGGCGGGTTGGCGGATGGGGATGCTGGCTGGCGATAGTGCCTATTTACAGGAGGTGATGAAATTTAAGAGTAACATGGATTCTGGAATGTTCCGTCCGGCAATGTTGGCTGCGGTAGAAGCGTTGGGTAATCCATCCAGTTGGTACGAAAATTTAAATACCGTTTATCGTAAACGAAGAGCGGTAGTATATAAAATTATGGACGCTCTAAACTGTGTCTATAATCGAGATGGAGTCGGGTTATTTGTCTGGGCGAAAATTAAAGATGCACAGAAAAATGGATTTGAATTAGTAGATAAACTGTTAGCAGAAACTGGAGTTTTCGTAACTCCGGGCGGAATTTTTGGAAGTCAGGGAGACCATTATATCCGAATTTCACTCTGTGCCAATGAAGAGACCCTTACAAAAGCCTACGAATTAATTAGAGAAAGAAAAATTAGCTAAGGAATGAGGTATTAATAGATCAAGCCAAAAACGTAAATTTATTATTAACTCATTCCTAACTAGCCAACAAGCAAAAAAACATGGTTGTTACAATTATCGGATTGGGGCTCATTGGTGGATCACTGGCAATTAGTTTAAAAGAAAACGGATTTGCAAAAACCATTATTGGTGTAGACCATAATCCCGAAAATATAGATAAAGCATTTCGGCGTCGGTTATTGGATGAAACCATGGATCTGGCCGAAGGAATCCGCCGGGCAGATTTGATTGTGGTAGCTATTCCGGTGGATAGTATGGTAACTTTATTACCCAAGATACTTGATCAAGTAACTACTCAGATTGTAATCGACGTGGGATCCACTAAAGAAAAAATATTGCACGCCGTAGCAGATCATCCCCGTCGGAATCGGTTTGTAGGTACGCATCCAATGGCGGGAACAGAACACTCCGGACCGGAGGCAGCTATCCCAAACCTCTTTGATCACAAAGCCTGTGTGTTAAGTGAAGTGGAAAAAAGTGATCCAGCCGCAGTAGAACTAGTAGAAAAAATGTACCGAACTATGGATATGAAAATGGTACGGATGAACCCGGTGGAACACGATGTTCACGCCGCTTACGTTTCTCATATTTCTCACTTATCCGCTTTTGCATTGGCATTAACGGTACTGGAAAAGGAAAAAAACGAAGCCAGAATATTTGAGTTGGCCAGTGGTGGATTTTCCTCGACCGTTCGGTTGGCCAAAAGTACCCCCAAGATGTGGGTACCCATTTTTGCGCAAAATCAGGAAAACCTCCTGGATGTACTGGACGAACACATTAATACGTTAGCTAAATTTAGAACTTGTTTAATAAAAAAAGATTTTACACAAATTTACGAACTGATTGAGAAAGCAAACTCAATCCGAAAAATTTTGAAATAATGGAAATGAATTTTAAACCCTTATTGCCGCAGCCGATCAAGCGTCCCGTTGTTATTGCCGGACCTTGTAGCGCTGAAACAGAAGTACAAGTGATGGAGACGGCCCGTCAACTAAAAGAAGCAGGGCAGGAAGTAGACTTCTTTCGCGCTGGAATCTGGAAACCTCGAACTCGACCCAATTCATTTGAAGGTGTGGGAAAAGAAGGGTTGCAGTGGCTCAAAAAAGTGAAAGCTGAATTTGGCTTTAAAACATGTACCGAGGTCGCCAATACCGCCCACGTTTTTCACGCCTTGAAAAGCGACGTAGATTTACTCTGGTTGGGTGCCCGTACGACGGTTAATCCATTTTCGGTACAGGAAATTGCGGATGCGCTAGAAGGGGTCGACAAACCTATTCTTATCAAAAACCCGATTAATCCGGATTTGGGATTGTGGATTGGTGCCATCGAAAGAATCTATAAGGCCGGTTTACATCGCATTGGGGTAATTCACCGGGGATTTTCTTCGCACGGAGAAACAAAATTTAGAAACGTACCCCGTTGGCAGATTGCAATTGAACTCAAGCGACGTTTTCCGGATTTGCTGATGTTCTGTGATAATAGCCATATCTGTGGTCGGCGGGATACCTTGGGGGAAATTGCCCAGCAAGCGATGGATTTAAACTACGCCGGAGTCATGACCGAGACGCATTGTACACCCGACGAGGCCTGGAGTGATGCGGCGCAGCAAATTACTCCGGCAGTTTTAAAAGATCTAGTAGACAATCTGGTGATACGGCAGGAAAATTCTCAGGATCTTCAGGTTAATCAAAATATTGGGGATTTAAGAAATCAAATCGACGAACTGGACGAAGAAATTATCAACTTGATCTCTAGCCGGATGAAGCTAGCAGATGCTATTGGAGCCTATAAAAAGCGTAACAATATTTCTATTTTACAATCAAGTCGATTCAACGATATTTTAGAACATGCCATCACCCAAGGGGAGTCTAAGGGATTAAGTCAGGGATTTATTACTACTTACTTACACGCCATTCATCAGGAATCGATTAATCATCAGAAAGAAGTTTACCAAAAAACAGAAACCAAGACGGATGTGACATAGAATGAAAATCGAAAAAAAGTCAAGTTTTGACAGATGTGACATAGAAAAATAAAGGTAAAAAAAGACGATTTTTCGAAAAAAAATACATTTTTTTAAGCATAAAGTATAAAATACATTTTTTTAGGTACTTATAAATATAAAATATAAATTATTTGTTTGAAAGTATAAAATAGGTGGCATAGTTTTTTCAGGATAAAAGTTGTTATTATCAAACTAATTATCAAACTAAATATCCCGAACATGAATTATCCTTTTAGCGCTCGTAGTATGTCTATGTATGCTTGTGCCTTTTGCACGTTGTCCCTATTTCTATTGTCTTTTACCCCTGCTTCTGTAGTATTTACTTCTTTATTGAAAGGAGAAAAGACCACAGAAGGGAATAAATTGACCTGGACTACTTCCAGTGAGATTGATTGCGCCATATTTATGGTAGAAAAATCGCGTGATGGAATTCATTACTCTACCTTAGCGACCTTGCCAGCGACTGATTCTGATGATAATAGTCGAGAATATCATTATTTAGATAAGCAGGAAAAAGGAATGAGAGTTTTCTACCGTTTAGCCAATGTAGAAAAAACCGGAGAGGGTAATTTTTCACACGAAATAGTACTTAGTGAAAAAGGAGAAAATGCTAAATTTTTCATGAATGAAGTGGCTGCTTCTGCTACCCACGAAAACTATCGTGCAAAGGTAGATTGTAAATCTGCCGGATCTTTTTCTTACCGAGTGATGACCAATATGGGAGATCTTTTAATCAAAGGAGAAACTGCCGTAGTGAAGGGTATCAATGAAATTGAAATTCCTACCAGTGAATTATCAATGGGTACTTATCAGTTAGCACTGAAATTAGAGAATGATATCGAAATATTTAAAATCAAAAAGTTGAATTCTCCCGCATTTCCGGAGACCAACTTTGTACAAAAAGACTAAATACGTTTTGTATTAGAAAAATATTGATTAGTGGTTTTAAATGGTCAAAGTCTGTGATTCAGTTCACCAACTTTGACCATATTTTTTAAATATGATTCATAAAAAATTTCATCATAATCATTTGATATGGTGGTTTCTAGAGAACCCGGATTTTGTTGGCTAACAAGCAAATCACCCAACTGGCAAATTCGTGACAAATTATGTTCCTTCTTCCCAGACTTTCGTAATTTCTACGATCATCTCTGCCGATTTTTCCATATCCTGAACCGAAGTATATTCCTCTTTTCCGTGGAAGGCATATTCTCCCGCAAAAATATTTGGACAGGGTAGTCCCATAAAAGACAACCTCGAACCATCCGTTCCACCTCTGATGCTGGAAGGTTTGGGAGTCAGGCCAATTCGCTCAATCGCTTTTGCCGCGTTTGCTACGACCTGTGGATGTTGATCCAAAATTTCTTTCATATTACGGTATTGCTCTGATACGGTCAGCTTGGCAGTCGAGTTTGGATATGCCTCCATTACTTCATCGGTGATTTTTTGTAGCAGGTCAGCATGTTTTTTTAAATTAGCCGTTACAAAATCTCGGATAATAAAAGTGATGGTTGCTTTTTCCAGCATTCCGTTGATAGAAGTTGGATGCAGAAACCCTTCTTTGTCCGAAGTCGACTCGGGAGATAAGCGATCCTTTGGTAAACGATCGATAATTGCGGAGGCAATCTTGATGGCATGCTCCATCTTCCCTTTCGCAAATCCGGGATGAATACTAACGCCCTCAATTTCAATTTTTGCCGCATCCGCGCTAAAGGTTTCGTTTTCTAAAGAACCTACTGCTTCTCCATCCACTGTATACCCAAAGTCCGCTCCCAGTTTTTCCATGTCTACTTTTTGTACCCCTCGACCAATTTCTTCATCTGGTGTAAATAACAATCGAATCTTTCCGTGTTTGATTTCCGGATGTGCCATCAGATGATTAGCGGCGTCCATAATGGCAGCAAGACCAGATTTATTATCGGCACCGAGTAGGGTAGTACCGCTGGCGGTGATCAGATCTTTTCCGATTTGATCTTTGAGAGCAGGTCGTTTTTTAGTGCTGATCAAAATTTCTGGATCATCGGGTAGTGCGATATCCTGGCCGTCCCATTTTTCGTGTATTATAGGGCGAACATTTGTTCCTGTACAATCAGGTGCCGTATCCATGTGAGAACAAAAGCAGAGAACAGGAACGTTTTCTTTATCCGTGGTGGCTGGAATGGTAGCATATACGTATCCCCATTCGTCGAGATGAGCATCCGTGATCCCCATTTCCTGTAGTTCCGCTACCAAAATCTTTCCCAGGTTTTTTTGTTTAGGAGTGGAAGGAATGGTTTCAGAATTAGGATCTGACTGGGTATCAATTTTCACATATCGCAAAAAGCGATCTCTTACGGTGTGTTTGATAGGAATCATATAAAATATGGTTGAAACAGAAGTCTAATTCAATGTACCACAAGCGAAGGTACATTTGATAACATCCGTATTAATAAGACAGGCAGCAATCCCCTTGGAAGATTGCTGCCTATTTGGTTAGTTTTAAAATGTAATTAAACGATTATTTTTTGTAATAATCCCAGGAATCCATTTCTTCCTTCGTTAGCGGAGCGGATTGCATCCTGGTGTAGCATAAATAACTCCTTTTCAGATTCTCCCATCCCTGCCTTGACAAAGTTAATAGTATCGTGGTCAAAGTGAATCTGAGTATGTGCAATCAAGTCGATTTCTCCGTCGGCCGTTCCTTTGATTTTTTTGAGAATATCTTCTGTTTTAAGAAATTTTTTGCTACCTCCGTCCATGATATGGCTTACTTTACCAGAGAGGGTGGTCACTTCCAGCGTTGTAAAATCGAGGGCGGCATCTTTTAGTTTAGTCGCCAGATTTTTCTTAATATTTTTTAATTGCGTATTTAATTCGTCCGCCATGTTTTTTTGGTTTTTAAAAGATTGAAAATTGAAGTTGTTTATTAAACAACTTCTTGTATCCGATCCGAAAGATAGTACAATCGCAGCTTAAATACAAAAATTATTACTTTTACAAGCGAAAACGAATTACCTTGTTTCTTGTTAGAATAGTTTCAATCACCATAAAATCTACCCTTATGTCAGCTATTAATATAAATATCCCAGAAGTTGAGCAACCTCGCGTGGTGGTGGTCGGAGGTGGTTTTGCGGGTCTTAATCTAGCGGACAAGATGTCGAAGATGAACTACCAGGTGGTGTTGATTGACAAGAATAATTTTCATCAGTTTCAACCCCTGTTTTACCAGGTGGCCATGGCGGGATTAGAACCTTCTTCTATTTTATTTCCATTGCGGAAGCTATTCCAAAAAAGAAAAGATGTATTTATCCGAGTTACGACGGTTACGAAAGTAGATACCCAACAAAAACGAGTTCATACTTTACTGGGTGAATTGAGCTATGATTACCTGGTTTTAGCGATTGGTGCAGAAACCAATTTTTTTGGTAACGAACAGATTGCCCGTAAGTCTTTTTCTATGAAAACGGTAGGGGAAGCTCTAACGCTCAGAAACAGAATTTTATCCGATTATGAGCTAGCGATTACCACGATGGACTATAAAGAAAGACAGGGATTGATCGACATTGTCATCGTTGGTGGCGGACCTACTGGCGTGGAGGTAGCGGGTGCATTGGCAGAAATGAAAAAATATATCTTGCCAAAAGACTATACCGAATTAAACACGGATGAAATAGATATTTATTTAATTCAGGGGGGAGACTGTTTGTTAAAAGGAATGTCCGATGAATCTTCCAGAAAGGCGGAGGAGTTTTTAAAAGAACTTGGGGTAATTATTAAATTAAATGCCCGCGTAGAAGACTTTGACGGTAAATATGTGCACATCAAAGGAGGGAAAAAAATTCAAGCGAATAAGGTGATTTGGGCTGCCGGAATTAAAGGAAATACTGTTGCTGGGTTGCCAGAAGAAACAATCGTTTGGGGTAATAGAATAAAGGTTGATCGTGAAAATAGGGTAGCGGGCGTTTCGGATGTATATGCCATTGGAGATATTGCTTACATGGAAGACGAGGATTTTCCAAAAGGCCATCCACAGGTTGCTCAAGTCGCTATTCAACAAGGGAAGAACCTGGCTAATAATTTTAAACTGCAAACAAAAGGAAAGCCTCCTAAACCTTTTGTATACAATGATCTTGGATCAATGGCTACCATCGGAAGAAATCGTGCGGTAGTTGATCTACCAAGATTCAAATTTCAAGGCTTTTTCGCCTGGATCGTTTGGTTATTTGTCCACTTGTTTTCTTTAATTGGAATGAAAAATCGACTGTTTGTTTTCATTAACTGGGTATGGAACTATTTTACCTACGATCAGTCATTAAGACTGATTATCAGACCTAAAAACAGACATTTAAGCGAAAAGACGGTAGAGTAAGTTACGGCTAAAATATCATAATTACCTGATTATCAATTTTTTATGTATTTATTCTTTTTGTTGCGATAGAAGTTCGTGCCATGTATTTGCATAAATACCAAAAGGTCACTATCTTTGTTATAGAACACAATCACTTTCCGATCGTCCTACTGTTTCATCTTAGGACCTTATATTCGAATAGTTACTGCACATTTATAGATTTTTAAGTAATTGCCAAGGCATCAAATAGATTTACTATTTCTTGACTGATAGGTAGACTCCAAAATAGGTGACCAATTAGCATATTTTAGTTATTATATCCCTAAGGATCGTTTAAAAAATAAGTTATAAAGGTTTGGGTTGATTAATTTGCTGCTAATCGAGGCGGTGAAATGCGATTTATGCCGTAGCATAATAGCTTGCCTTGGCTGAAAGCCAAGGAGTTTTTCACCAACGAAGAGTAGCAGCAAATTAAACAGCTAAATGTTATAAGTTATTCTTTTAATGATCCTAAATGGGAGGCATTTTTTAATGGCCTCCAAGGTAAAATCCGAAACATGAACATACTTAAAAAGATCTCCATCTTTCTGCTATTTGCGGTGGTTGTCCATTCGCCTCTAGTAGCGCAAAAAAAACTGGCGCTAGCCAATGAGTGCTTCAACTCGAAAGCTTATTATCTAGCCAGCCGGTATTATCAAGAATTTTTTGGCCAATTGAATGACTGTCATCCCGATCAGCTTAGGATGGCCCAATCGCTAGCTGCTACCCAACAGTTGGCCTCAGCAGAAAGTGTTTTCTCCAATTATATGGATTGCCAAAAAAACGACCCGGAGGCTTACCTTGCTTACGGAAAATTTTTGATGGATATCCAGGCCTACGAAAAAGCCATTCCTTATTTTGAAAAAGTGATAGAGGTAGAACCACAATTAGCCCGCCACTATATACTCGCTTGTCGAACGGCCTTGCCTAAGCCGGTGGAAGCGGAGGCGACTAGCGTTTTTGTAAAGCAAGTCACGGAGCCTACTGAACCCCAGATGTCAGCATTGACCGACGAACCTTCTGCGACGACAGATTCGGTTCGTAAAGAGTCACTCGCCAATTCTGCCAACAAGCCAGATACCAAGATCCCTCCTGCGCCAATTATGGAAGACCAAACGACCAAGACAACAAAGGAAATAAATCTATACGATGCGATGGTTTCGGCCGATCAAGGTGCGAAGACCGAAGAAATCAATAACGCTCCCGCCAAAAAAATCTTCACCGACGATGCTCCTAAGGATTTGACGGTAGAAAAAGAACAATTAGCTGCAATTGTAGTAGAGAAGACAATTTCGGTTTATGGTGTTCGGCTTGGAACTTATAAAAGTGCTAGGATTCCTGATTTATCTTCTATGGAAGCCTATGGAACGGTTGAGCAAAAGCAATGGAATGGAAAGACGATTCTTTTTTTGGTAGATTTTCCTAGTAAAGCAGCTGCGGAAGCAGCAGTTACTATCGCTAGACAAGATAATTTTCGTTCCGCTACACTGGTAGAAAAGCTGGCGAGCGGTCGAATGAAAAGTGTTAAATAAGCATAAAAAGGCTGTATAGTCGGAGGTAGTCATAAAAAAAGTGTAAGAAATAAATTTTCCTACGCTTTTTTTAGAGCAATCAGTACCAGTTATAAAGCTGGTTTAACCGCTCTGGTCATCTCTCTCTTACCCGGCGGACCTTCTAGGGTTTCCACCGTAAAACCAACGGCCTTTAGACCTCGTTTAACGGTTCCTTTAGCACAATAGGTAACCATCTTGCCGCCGGGAGCCATCAACTCAAAAAGTTGTTGGAAAACAGCTTCGGTCCATAGTTCTGGCTGAGCATTAGGTGCGAAAGCATCAAAATATATCAGATCAAACTTCTGGTCAGAAGAAAAGTCTGCAAGGGTTGTTTTTAATTTAATAAGCGTGAAATGATCATTAAATTTAATGGGTGTTTCCCAAGCTTCCTGGTGAATCTTCAGGAAACACAATTGATCATTCTTATCGTCTGGTGTTTCCGCAACAGTAGGATAGTTTAAGGATTGGGCCATTTCCATAGAAATGGGATACGGTTCGATACCCGTAAATTCGATTGTTTTACCAAGGGTTTTGTTTTCTAGCAAAGTCAGCCAGGCGTTTAAGCCAGTACCGAGACCAATTTCCAGAATTTTAATTTTTTCTTTCGTATTTATCGCCTTTAAACCTGCGTTAATAAATACGTGCAAACTCTCTTTAAGGGCACCATGCCTGGAATGATAGCTCTCGTTAAATTGCTCCGAAATAATGGAGTGAGAACCATCGTCAGTTAGGTACACCCCATGTGTTTGGATGTCCATGTTTTTTAGCCTTTTTTATAAATGTACAGTGTAATAGCCCTAAAAACCTAAAAAGGTTTAGTTAGGGATAAAATTTAATTTTCTTAATAGTGTTTTAACAGGTCCTCCGGGGTTAAAGAGAACTACTCAAAAAGGAGTTGTGTGGGTAATTGTTGAGTGGAAAGCACCTCCATAGCACCACTAATAGAAAAAGTTGGGCAACCCATTCCTCTATTACAACTAGAAAAAGTGATAGTTGTTGCAGCAAATATAAGAAAAGGTAGAAGTTTTTTTAACTTTTTTAAAAATTTCATTGTAAATAAATTAATTAGGTTAGGACAAAAGTAGAGTAAAAGACAGAAAAATATGCTAAAATAACGTGATTATATTCTTCAATATTATATTAACTTGCCCTTCTACGACAATAACTGTCATCACTAATACACATTAATAATATACAACTAGTAAAAATGCGTATTCATCTAATTGCTATTGGAGGTAGTGCTATGCACAATATCGCTTTAGCATTATATTACAATCATCATACCGTTAGTGGCTCTGATGACGAGATTTATAACCCTGCAAGAGATCGTCTTGATGTTCGGGGATTGCTTCCTGAAAAGATGGGGTGGGATCCCGATCGAATTACCAAAAAGCTGGACTTGGTCATACTTGGAATGCACGCTCGTCCCGATAATCCTGAGCTACAAAAGGCCAAAGAGTTGAATATCCCGATTTATAGCTACCCAGCTTACGTCTACGAACAGGCGAAGGGACAAAAACGGGTGGTTATTGCGGGGAGTCACGGTAAAACGACCACCACCAGTATGGTCATGCATGTCCTAAAATACCTTAAAAAAGACTTTGACTACCTGGTTGGAGCACAGTTGGATGGGTTTGAAACAATGGCCCGCTTTTCGGACGCACCGGTCACGATTATCGAAGGGGATGAGTATCTGAGTTCTCCCATCGATCGGCGACCTAAATTTCTACATTATCTACCTGATTTAGCGGTGATTACCGGCATTGCCTGGGATCATATAAATGTATTTCCCGATTTTGTAGATTATAAAAATCAGTTTCTATTATTAGCACAGTCGATGCCCGCTTCTGGGAAACTCTTTTATTATAAAAATGATCCGCATTTACCTAAATTGATGGCCGATCCTTCCATTATTTGTGAAGTGATTCCTTACGAAGGCTTTAAATTTAGTGTAAAAAACAACCAAACACTGTTGCAAACTGATAATGGAAAAGAAATTCCGCTTAAAATTTTTGGTGCGCATAATTTGGAAAATTTACAGGCTGCTTATCTATTGTGTCTGGAATTAAGGGTTACGTCTTCCGATTTTTTTAAAGCTATCAAATCCTTTAAGGGGGCTGCCAAACGACTGGATTTTTTGTGCAAAACGGATGTCGCAGTGGCTTACAAAGATTTTGCCCACGCTCCGTCAAAAGTAAAAGCGACTACTGAAGCCATGAAAGCGCAGTATCCCAAAAGAGATTTAATCGCTTGCGTCGAGTTACATACTTTTAGCAGTTTGAATAAAAAATTTCTGTCACACTATAAAGATTCGTTGGCCGCTGCGGATCGGGCTTTTGTCTTTTATAGTGAGCATACTTTAAAAATGAAAAAACTACCCGCCATCAAACCCGCCTATATTCAAAAAGCATTTAATCATCCTAACCTAACGGTTATTCAAAATGAGTTTTCTGTACTCGATAAAGCACTTAGGCGATTCGGTTGGAAAGAACAGAACTTGTTGTTAATGACCTCTGGTAATTTTGGTGGCTGGGATATGAAAAAGGCAGTTAAGAAAATTTTATAAAAGAATTAACTAAAATAAAAGGGATAAAATCCAATCTTTCTTTCGTTATTGCAATAAGTTATTAAAACTGTTTAAGTTAAAGTCTTTGTCATCATATTGTTATCTCAATCATAGACGTTCTTTCTTAAACATTATTTGAAAAACTAAAATACCCGTTCAATGAAAAAAACAACCCTCCTGTTGTGGCTATTATTTATGTGTAGCTATCACCTCTTCGCCCAAAACCCTGAAACATTCACCATTAGTGGCTATATTCAGGATCTGGATTCTGGAGAAAAACTTATCACTTCCAACGTTTACGATTATCGATCCGAAAAAGGAGCTGTTTCTAATACTTATGGATTTTACAGTCTTACCTTACCTAAAGACAGTGTCTTGCTCACGATCAGTTATATCGGTTATAAAGATCAAAATCTTTCTTTATATCTTGATAAAGATATTATCCTGAATATTGATTTGATAGCCGAACTGGCTTTCGAAGAAATTGAAGTTGTGGCTAAAAAGAAAGATCGGATCGAGGAGCGCACTCGGATGAGTACCGTAGAAGTGCCCGTAGCGCAGATCAAACAAATACCCGCTCTCTTTGGAGAGGTGGATGTACTAAAAGCACTACAACTATTGCCTGGGATTCAATCGGGTGGGGAAGGGCAAAATGGTCTATACGTTCGAGGAGGAAGTCCTGATCAAAATCTGATTTTATTGGACGGAGTACCCGTGTACAACGCTTCGCATCTATTCGGTTTCTTTTCTGTTTTTAACGCCGATGCCATCAAAGATGTGACCCTCACTAAAGGTGGATTTCCCGCTCGTTACGGTGGCCGACTATCTTCGGTCATTGAGATCAATATGAAAGAAGGAGACATGAACGACTGGCACGGTACGGGAACGATCGGACTGATTGCTTCTAAACTAACTCTCGAAGGTCCCATCAAAAAAGACAAGACTTCTCTGATTATATCGGGGCGTCGAACCTATATTGATTTACTGGCCAAACCCTTTATCAAAAGTAGTTTTGAATCTGATGGTAGTTCGGGTGGACTTGGCTATTTTTTCCACGATCTTAATGCTAAAATCAATCATAAAATTTCCGAAAAGGATCGTTTGTATTTTAGTGTATATGCTGGAAAAGATAAATTTTATTTCAGAGAAAATTCCAAGGATGATTTTGATGGAAATCAAAATGAATATACGACCGAAGCAGGGCTAAATTGGGGAAATGTTACTTCTGCTTTACGCTGGAATCATTTGTGGAATAATAAATTGTTTAGTAACGCTTCTCTTACTTACAGCCAATATAACTTCAATACCAAAGCGGAAGAAGAAGATATTTATACGTTTAGTGGAAATCGGGAAGTCTCCTCTTTCGGCATTAACTATAATTCTGGAATTAATGATTTATCGGCGAAAATAGATTTTGATTTTATTCCTAATCCTGAACATTATTTGCGTTTTGGAGCTAGTGTGATTAATCATACTTTCAAGCCAGGTACTTTTGATTTGGACGTGCGTTCAGAAGAAAACAACAATGTTTTTATCCTGGATACTTTATTGGGTCAACCAAACATAAGTGCCTGGGAATTTGCGACTTACGTTGAAGATGATTTTAAGATTGGCGATAATTTTAAAATTAATGCGGGCGTGCATTTTTCCGGATTTAGCCTTCCAGAAAAGAGTTATATTTCGCTCCAGCCGCGTCTCGGAATGCGATATTTGTTGCCCGATGGCACGGCGATCAAAGCCTCTTACGCACAGATGCGGCAGTACGTACAATTGCTCACCAACGATGGAATTGGCCTGCCCACAGATCTTTGGCTACCGACCACCGAACGGGTCAAACCACAGGATAGCTGGCAGGTCGCGCTCGGTGCCGCCAAGACTTTTAACAAAAAATACGAAATCAGTATTGAAGGGTATTATAAAGATATGTCCAATCTGGTTAGCTACAAAGAAGGAGCCAGTCTTTTTCAGCTAAACGATTGGGAAGATCGTGTGACGCAGGGCGATGGAAAATCTTACGGGGTTGAATTTTTTGTTCAGAAAAAAACGGGACGACTCACGGGTTGGGTAGGATATACCTGGTCTAAAACCAACCGTACTTTTTCGGAATTAAATTTTGGAAAAACCTTTGACTTTAAATACGACCGACGACACGATTTGAGTGTCGTGGCCAGCTACCGTTTGGCGCCGAGGGTGCAGTTGAGTGGAACCTGGGTTTTTGGAACGGGCAACGCAGTCACCCTGGCCAATTCTAATTATCGGGTTAGCTTTCCAAATGTCTCTGTTCCTGCCAATGTGCAGGATTTTTTCAGTAGTTCAAGAAATCTGGAATATTACGAAGAACGTAATAATTTTAGAATGAAACCCTACCATCGTATGGACATCGGAATTGAAATTTCCAAACAAAAAAAGCGTTACAAAAGAACCTGGTCGCTTGGAGCTTACAATGTGTATAACAACCGAAACCCATTCTTTATTTTTGTTGAATCTGAATTTGACAGAAATACTGGAACATCTGAAAATGTTTTAAAGCAGGCGAGTCTTTTTCCGGTGTTGCCTTATTTTGCCTGGCGTTTTGAATTTTAAAAAATATTATAATAATGAAAAATTTACTAATTTTAATAATAGCAATTTTCCTGTTTACTTCTTGTGAAGATTTTTTCAGCACGACCATAAAAGTAGATCCTCCGGCCCACGAAGATCAGATTGTTACCAGTGCATTCTTTACTAACGCGGATACCAATCTTCAGGTGCTGGTAAACCGTAGTACTGCTATTCTGGAAAATAACAATATTGATACCCGCAATCTGGATAACTCCACCGTGCGTCTGTTCTCGGGGGACGATTTATTGACTACTATTCCTTATGATTTATCAGATCCAAACTTTGCTTTTAACCATATTGAAATAGGAACCAATGTTGTTTTTGAAGCGGGAAAAGAATATACCCTTAAGGTTAATCATCCTGACTACGAAGAGTCATCGGCTACTGTAACGGTACCCAATGAAGTGATCCCTTTTCGTTTTGAATTGGAGGAAGATGCCGGGATAGATGAATTTGGCAGTCGTAGTGATCGGGTTACCGTAGAATTTAATGACCCTTCGGGAGAAGAAAATTTCTATGAGATGGCGCTCTTTTCTATTCGTGATTTCGGAAATGGGGAGAAATTTTATGAAAATCATTACATTAATACGCTTGATCTTAATCTGAGGGAATCTTTTTATGGGGCCAGTATTCTGAGTGACGAAGCATTTAATGGTCAATCTTATAAATTGCAGTTAGACATTGACCGTTACGAAGATGGAGGTAGTGAAATAGGAACTTTTCTCATCTGGCGATCCGTTACGAAGGACTACTATCAGTTTGCCCGCTCCGTTCGGTTACAAAGTGATAGTGAAGATTTTGGACCTTTTTCTGAACCTGTTACCATTAGGTCTAATTTTGAAAATGGGCTAGGCTTGTTTTCTATTAATTTTGAAAAGGTGTATCCTTTAGAATAAAGTCTAATGATAGCGTTGGTTTAACTTGCGTAATCATAAGAAGGGTCAACGGGAAGAGCAAGACACGAATTTCGGGTTTTGCTCTTCTCTATTTTTAGCGTTTTTAGTTGAAGTATTGAAAATAAGCCAAAAACGTAAATTTATTATTAACTCATTCCTTAAACAACTTCTTTGAAGATTACCATTGATCCCTGCTTTTTATGGGGTCTTTTGTTTTTGATCCTGACTTTATTATTTTTGCAAGTGTTTAGGAGAGATCCTGAACGGTTTTATTTTTTACCATTTAAAATTTAATCTTCGATGGGAAGAGCATTTGAATATCGAAAAGCCCGTAAAATGGCCCGTTGGTCCGCCATGGCCAAGGCTTTTACACGGATAGGAAAGGAAATTACAATTGCCGTTAAGGAAGGTGGACCCGATCCGGATACGAATTCACGTCTACGAGCGGCTATTCAGAATGCGAAAGCGGCCAATATGCCCAAGGATAATGTGGAACGAGCCATCAAAAATGCTTCTGATAAAGATACCTCAGATTATAAAGAGGCCCTCTTCGAAGGATACGGCCCTCATGGAATTGCCTTCTTAATTGAAACGGCCACCGATAATAACAACCGTACTGTTGCCAACGTTCGTAGTTATTTTAATAAATGCAATGGTAGCCTTGGTACCTCTGGTTCGGTGGCCTTTATGTTTGATCATCAGTGTCAATTTGAGATAAAAGGGGAAAATCTGGATGTAGAAGAGCTGGAGCTTGAACTGATTGACTTTGGAGCGGAAGAAGTATTTGAAGAAGAAGAAAGCATTATGATCTTTTCTCCCTTTGAAAATTTTGGTTCTATTCAAAAGGCGCTGGAAGAAAAAGAAGGACTGGAAATCGTATCTTCGGGATTTGAGCGTATTCCCAATGTAACCAAAACCCTAAATACGCCTGAGGAAATCGCTGATATTGAAAAATTGATTGAAAAAATTGAAGAAGATGATGATGTACAACAAGTATATCATAATTGGGAAGTAAAAGAAGAGTCGTAGAATTTTCATTCATCAAAGAATGATCTAGAACAATCACAGTAAAATAGGGTTTAATAGCTACCAATATTTATCATTTCTAAGACCATATTTATATGAAACCCCTGATTCTGCTGTTCTCTATCCTGCTGATCGCGGATTCCTCCTTTGCTCAAAATCTTTCCTCCGTTCCTCCGGCTACGGATGCGCGTTTGTACGAAATTGCCAATGCTCCGTCCGCT
>Ga0209187_1002752_pt1 | contig 15897 bp, 29 predicted proteins | sample BantaG_FD_187430 | JGI IMG/M metagenome (GOLD analysis project Ga0209187, IMG submission 187430) | Marine algal microbial communities from Bantry Bay, Ireland - BantryBay_4 metaG (SPAdes) (version 2) | ecosystem: Host-associated > Algae > Red algae > Unclassified | place: Bantry Bay, Ireland... | reverse complement strand
CCCGTGCCAGCCCCTGCCAGCGGGCCGCATGCGGCGCCGGCTGACTCGTGCCAAGCGGTCGCTCATCCGCCGGCCAGAAAGGTGGCTTGGCGCCACCGCACAGCAGTAATACTCACATCCTGTGCTACTTACAATCGTTTGGCTTATAATTGACGTGCTCGTGTAACGTGTCTGCGGTAGCACGACATAGACGCAAGGGAACATGTTTCCCATGTCATACACCGTCAGCGTTGCGGTCAGACGGTGAAGAGGGGATGGGTTGGGGTCGGCCGTCCACTTCAGAGCGTTTGGCTTTTGTGGCCAGCATACTGCCACTCGCACGGCGAGCGGCGCCGACGTGACTGCTTCGGGGACTACAGGCGCGTGCAGTGCTGGTGGCATGCTGTGTGGCACTGGCCTTTCGCAAAAATGCGTGCCCTCGCAATCGAAGTGCAGGCCGCCGCGCCATCGACGACGCAGCTATATGTAATATGTTGCTCATGTCTATGGCCTGTGGTACACCTGTCCAATCTTCTCGTCAATATAAATATTGGCGTCGCTGCTCATCTTTATTGCAAGAGTAGTAGAAGAGGACCACGCATATAGCTACGAATACAACGTAGTCTATCGAGCAGCCACTCTAACGCAGTGGAGACGAACACAAGCATGGCAATGGTCACAGATGGACTGAAAAAGCACCAAGAACGTTCACTACTAAGAAAGGTCGCGAAGACATAGCATCTAGAGTAGAGAGTCATACACAGGACACTCCTCCAGGGATTGAAAGATCATGTGATCCTGAACACTGCGTAACAGGTAGGCAAGAGTCTTCAGGGTTTGGTGTCAAGGTCCAGTTCACCGTAGGGCTCAGCAGGCGTCCTCGTCGCTGTCTGTCATCGGCATGCAGCTGGTAGTGGGCGCGAGGAAGTATGGCCCCGTAGGGAGTTGCGGTCAATGACGTGGAGAACGGCGCAGTCCACAGGAGCTCCCGTCGGGGTCAGGGTGTGGCAAGCAGGGTGGCAGGGAGCCGTGCGCCGGAGAGGTATGCTTGGTGCCAATTATTTGGTAGCACGCGCCGAGGCTGTTTGTTGCGCTTGCGCCCTCTTTAATTGGTGGCGAGTAAAGTCAATTTCGTCAGTGTCGGCGAGTCACGGGGAGGGCGAGAGAGGGCGCTGCAGCAGTAGCGCCCCTTTTTTCAAAGATTGGCAGGTGATCTCGTCGCATTTCGGGCCACCTCAGGCCCGTAACCACAAGCCGACCTGCCACCCCAGCCATTTTATGTATCTCTTGACCTGTCGTTCGAGCCCACTCTGTTTTCGAGTGTTCACCTCTTCCACGGCCCTCAGAGGCGCTGCGTGCCCCACGCCAGCCCCAACCAACCTGCAGGCCATACCAACTACCGCGCGTCACAGCCTGCTCGACTGTGCCACACAGCCGGTTGACTCGTCGGCCCCGTGCTCTGCCGTAGATATTTGCCATGTCCCCCACAATGTGTGGTCGCACTGAAGGCTGCAACTCGGGCCCTAACCTCAAATTAGGCCACTCATTCGGCTGACCATCCCTGGGAGATGCGCCACCAACGGCTCTGGATCAGCGAAATACGCGCGCCTGCGCATGCTTTCGGTCTGGGCAAAGCGGTGGCCGGGAGTCCCTGGCCGCGCGCCCAAGGGGTATGCCCCCACCATGGCCCCACTAGTCCCCCCCCCCATTACCCGCCTTTTTCGTTCACGCCTACTTCGTCGTCGGCCCTGCGGCGTCCACCAACCCGGCCCTCTCACGCTAGGGGACGGCCCCACGCCCATTGCTTCGGCTGCTCGCCTGCGTCGCTCGACCGAGTAGCGGGACGCGAGTACCGGGCACTGCACGCCGCGCCAAGCGCGTGCGGCTGCGCTACGCCGCCCATCCTCTGTGGTTGTCGAGGGTGCGGGGCTGCCCGCCTGCTCGCGCCGCTTACACGCCCGCGCCCACCCCCCCCTCCCTGCATCCTCCGACCGCTATTCGCCGCCTCTCTCGCCTTCCCTGCCGTTGATGCTCCAGCCCTTCCCCCACTTATCCCGGGCATGAGTGGCTCCGGCACACCAAGCTGACCAAGGACGCGCCCTTTCCACCATGGTAAAGCCCGCTGTTTTTCTGGCCACACACCACCCCACCATTTCCTCGTCTTGCCGCGTGTTTGACGTGGCGAAACCGTCTACGGCGGAGACGTCGCGGCGGGTGCGTGCTCACCTGCTTCACCCCTGGAGCGTTCGCGCACGAGTTTTTGAGGATGAGGACACTGCCAACCTGTGGGCGACGGGGGTTATTGCCTGCCCCGCCCCGGCCAGGGACCCCGCTTCCTCTTCCCCTTCAGCTTTCTCTGACTCTCCCTAGTCTCCCGCGCGCCCCCTCACTACCGATATCGCGCGGCAGGGAGCCCCTCTTCGCTCTTTCTTTGCCGGTGTCGAGTCGTTCGTCGACGTGGCCGACCCCTCGTGCGCCACTGCCTTCTTCTTAGTCTTGGGGGGCTCGACAAATGCAAATGGGGTTCTAGTGCAGGGCCTTTCCCTGTCGACAGACGCTCCGCAGGTCCCTCCAAGCCCACGCTGTCCCCTTGGTAATCGGCGGCGGCTGGCACTGCCTGCCGCCCTTCCTGCTGCGGTTCTACCGGCGGGCGCCGGCGCCGACAGTGCTGCCTGCGCTGGTGGGGGGGAGTAAGAGCGGTGGCACGTTGCGTGGGCGTACCTAGGTGGCAGCCGGGCTGGGCATGCGCGGGCTGGCAGAGCAGAACGCATGTCTGTAGCCGTCCGCCGGGCCCGCGTAGTGGTTTCCTCCCGTGTCGGCGGCGACCTGCGGCGCGTTTTCCAGCTGCTGGTGGGTGGCACCAGTGTCTTCTTTACGGGGCCCCCGGGGTGCGGCAAGACGCACTTGGTCGACGAGGCGGTGGAGCTGATGCGTGATGCCGGTCTGTTCGTCACCGTTTGCGCCAGCACGGGCGTCGCCGCTTCCTTAGTCGGCGGCACGACTGTGCACTCCTGGGCCGGCTTCTGCAACGAAGACGCGGATGCCAGTTTGCCTCTGTAGACGGAATTAAACGAGGTCATCTCCTTTGCCGCCAAGGCACGGAGGCGCGCCTCGATGGTGCTCAGTACTGACGAGGTAGGCACTCTTTCTTCGGCTTTCATGACGCGGCTTGACGAGTTGTTGCGAGCGGTGCGACCGCGGTCGTCTCCCTGAGGCGGGTTGAATCTGCTCTGCGCGGGGGACTTCTTGCAGAGCTCTTCACCACGGGGCTCGTACGCCTTTCTGAGGGATCCGTGGCGGGACTTTTTTGCCTACCGTGCCGTCGTCCTCGAAACGCATTGGCGCCACATGCAGGGCGCGAGGTTGCTAGGTCTCTTGCTGCGTCTTCGCAAGGGGCGTCACACCGCCGCCGATATGGTGCGGCTGGCCACCCGCCGCACCGCTGTGCCGCTGCCCGACGTCATCTACCTCTTCTGCCACAAGACAGACGCCGACGCCAAGAAAGAGGAGCAGTTTCTGGGGCTGGTGGGGGAGTCGGTGATGCTCACCGCGGGCGAAAAGGCGCGCGCCAAGTTCTTGTCGCCGGCCCAGGCCACGACGCTGCTAAACTCGGCCTTCAAGCACCTGCTGGCGCTGAATATGCGGGTGGGCGCAGCAGTGGCCATGCCGACCAATTTATTGGCACGGCAGGGCGTGCCGTGCGGCTCGCGGGGCGTGGTCACGTGTGTTAGCGCGGTACGCAACCGACGGTACCCGCAGGTGCGCTTCCAGCAGCCGAGTGACGATATCCCATCTTTGGTGCACACCGTCGCCATCGATGGCGAGAATCGTGCTGCCACGCGGAGCCGAAAGATTCCGGTGCTGGCGTGGGCTTCTACAATCCACGCGGCCTAAAGGTCGATTGCACGCATTAAGGCGCATGAGCGCGACTCATATTGGCGCGCACAGAACTCGGCAATGAAACGAGCCTTGGCGATCCACATGGACGCATCCTGGAGCCTACTTCATCAGCTTTTTTATGACACACTTTCAGGCGGCTACGACCATAGGATTGAGAGATAGACGTTTTTCCTTGCATCCCACCGTTGTCTTGAACGCCTTTTTGTGGAAAAAATGGCCCTCTGATGACACTGCAGTCGGTAACTCGACGTTGCCAGGCAACAAAATGCGTGTCATCGGTGCTGCAGGGAAGTCTGGACGACATTTGTGGCCGTTGGTCAACATGGGTGGTGGTGGTGGGGGGCAGGTGATGCTGGTAGCCGGCCGAGAGAAAGTGCATTTTCATGGGATGCCAGATCGGATCAATCCGTGTCTTGCATCAGAAATAGGTCAGCCAGTTCCGGATCGGCAGAGACGAAGAAAACGGCGCAATTCTGGAGGGACAGAGAAACACCGAGGTGTATCTCAGCGCTACAAGATCCTTTGAGTGCCTAGTTTTTTTCCCTTGAGTACCCATGCCACGGAGACCGGTTCTGTTTAGTTCTCGTGGTTAAAAAAAGTCTAGAACAGCAGGGAAACCCCTTTCCTCATGCGCCTAAATGCATGGAATAGACCTTCAGTGCTGGACTCTGCAAGAGGCTACCGTCGACTTGACGTCCGCGTCTGCCGCTGGCAAAGCACTGTCAGGTTTGTCCTGGAACCTTGCTTTGGAGCGTCTCCATATCATTGTGTTCGATGAGCTCAGGATCATAGTAAATGGCATGGCCTTGGCCTTCCATGAGTCTTTTGTTGACTACTAGTCAAGCGTGGTGCGTTGGCTCCCGTTTTATGCGACCGCTCTACCTACCTCAAGGAACGGTCGGGTCCTAGTGATCGGGCGCTGATCTTGAGGCAACTTTGTTGCCTTGTCTCTGTGTGTTTGCCGATACGAGCAGGAACAAGACTTGAGCGATCGGAGATATGTTCCAATGGTCGCGAGTCTAATACCAATTATTCTGCTTCAGACACTGACATCTAACCACAGACATGAACATGAAACTGAACTCTGCTGTCTGGAGCCCGTGTGCGTGAGGTCGTGTCAGGCGGCTGAACGATCTATGTATTGCGGATCTCGCGAGGCAGTCCACGGCGAACGAACATTTGCCTTCCCAGCGCCTGTGAGGCCCTGACCGCCCTTTTCCGCCACACGAGAGGCCCAGATCACGGGGACTCCGGGACTGCGCCGGTGTGGCAGGCCCAGCAACCGCCAACAGGCCAGAGGTGGCTGGCAGTGCCGCCGAAGCGAGGCTTCCTTCCACACGCCCCCTTCCAATCAGTGAAGACACTGTATTTCCGCCACATTCTCGACAGGCTGCGGGGCTGAGACAGACTCTCCTGTCGTCGTCACCAACTATCACCCCACCCCTTCCTCAACACCCGCCCCACTTGACCCCGTTGTCTCTTGCCGCGCTCGTGGAGGTGGCCGCTGGCGCCTCCCCGACCCGTTCCCTCTGGCTAAGCGTCGGCCAGTCACGCGCGCTGTCGGGCCGTCCCCTTCGTCGGTCCCGCCACCGCCCACTCACTCCGGCAGCCGCCCCACGTGACATCACCCGCGGTCGGTCGCTGCCCTCTCGTGCGCTTTCGTCAGCCTCCCCAGCTCCCTGATGTTCTTCCCGCTTGCTTTCCGCTCGCACCGCCATCCCTCTGCCTTCTCCCCGGCGGCTGCAGCCACCAGCGGCGCCGTTCACTTCCCCTCCCCCTTTCTGCTTGCCTCTGAGGCACTCTCCCGGCGAAGGCTCATCGCAGTGGCCAACGCCGCCAACGTCACCGCGCCCCCGCGGCCTGGACGGACGAGTCGTTTCCAGGCTTCGAAGCACCCCACAAGCATCCTGCGTTCCCTTCCAGATCTCCCAAGCCGCCCAAGTCCTTCTTTCTCTTGAGAGGTGTGCTGCGGGAGGTGGTGCATACGATGTTGGATACTTGCGCCTTTGCCGACTTTGTTGCTCGCGCGGTGTGCTGGCATCCGGGCGACCCCCGCCCCAGTGACGAAAAGTGAGACCGTGGCGTCTGCAAGTTTCTTTGTTGCCTTTCGCCGTTCACCATTCGTGTCACCATTGCCATCTTGAGAAGCCGAAAGAAGGGGCTGGCTGTGGCCGGCGGCGGTCGCGTGGCGGGCATTGGCGGCAAGCCGCTTACCGCCGTGACGCTCAAGGACTACACAACTGGGCTGACTTTACTTTTTGCCGAGGCTAAGGTCGACGGCCAACGCGGACAGGAGGCGCTTCTGTTCGACTGCAGCGGCCCGGCGTCGCCGTAGCAGGCCAAGGGCAAGGCCGAATTTGACGACGAGAAGAAGACGAAGTGCGAGGATCCCGGCAGCTGCATTGGAAACCTGGTGGCGACGGATGGCCTCAAGAACTTCCGAGGCGCGACGAACAAGGAGGCGCGCATCAACGGGAAGCATTTGCTCAGTGCGGCCGCCGTCACGTCAGAGGTGATGCGCGCCCTGCACATCAAGATGTGAGTGCGCCACGAGCCCGACGTCGCGGCGCCGGTGGATGACGCAGAGGCAGTCATTACACCCGCCCTGGAGGTGTCCGAGTAGCCACGCGCCTACGCGCCACCGTCCGATGCTGATACAGACCAGCTGGACTACGTCTTCTATGTTATGCTCTTCATCTCCCTCCGGCGCCCGGTCACGATCATGGACCTCAAGTTTGAGGATGTTTTCTTCCCGGACATGGGGATGGCGGAAAACCAAGAGTTGTTCAACAGGTATGTAGTGCTTGGGTCCCACATCCATAGTATTTTTTGTGAGATGGCGGGTCCGCGGGGTGGGCCCTGTGTTTGCAATTGGGCTGCATTGCTGAAGTCGCTGACCCAGCGCAGTTGCTTCCTCTTGCACTCTGATGTGTCAGGTTGTACCCGCTTTTGTGACTCTTCCTTTGCGTCTGGGCTTCCCGTCGGTTTTGTGACCAACTGGCACACAGACACGGACACCACAGGTTCCTGAACATGTGCCTACGGGTGTTCAAGACAGGCGCCCGTACCACGGACCAGATGTGGATTCAATTCTACAGTTACTACACGCAGGTAACGACGTCGGACGAGGAGAGCATTGGGTAGTCTGCCTACGTGCGCTGCAACAGCGAGCACACAAACTTCCCCAAGATCTTCAGCGGCTTGGTTCACTTCGCCTGATCGGCGCCGGGTGTCGGCGCCGACATCAACCGGCTTGGTCGGCAGAACCTGTTCCCGAGCCTGCTGCAGCAAAACATCAGGGGGACAGCAGCCCGGTTCAAGAAGCGCACTGAGACGGACATTAAAGGCCGCTTCCTCGCCAACATGGGGCGCATCGGGCGGGCATACATTTACGAGAAGAGAGCTGGTCGCCTGTATGGATTCCGAAGCGGCGGCGCCATGGCGCTGCTCAACGAGACTGGCCTCTTAGAGCAGGTGATGCGCCTCGGCGGCTGGCGGGCCGAATCGAGCTCGTTTTTCATGAAAGTTACTGCCATAGACAGTCAGGGCACCCTGCGGTCAACCTTGCGATCGCTTCAAGTGAACGAGGTCACGCAAGTCGTGGCGCAGGTCATGGCGACCTTCAACACGTGGACCGCGGCGGTGGTGCGCGACTTGTCCACGCGCGCGCTAGGGCAAGTCCGGAGCGTGGATGCTGGCTTTGTGGCCAAGATTGAGGCTAACCATTTCAAGAAGCTGTGCTCCATGATGAGCCAGTGTGTCCTTGTTCTGCATCAGGGGACAGGCGATACCGAGGGCTTGTCAGACGATGATGAAGATAGTGATGAGCTCGGATATCGTTACCTTTTGTCTTTTATACATTCTGTCCTCCTCATGGCCTGTTTTGGCCCAAAGAGATGGCACCAAGCTGCTGTGGGAAGCTCGACACAAACGGCAGTGCGCATTGAGAAGAAAATAGGGGCAATTACATGTCTGACGCAGGTGGAACAGTGGTCGGTGGGGCTTCAGGGGGCACAAGGGTCGGGACGGCGAGGACCGGTGAGAATAGTAATGTCCTCTGCCACGCATTCCCTGCATGTGGAGCATATCGCTCAGTTGGCCGCTGCTGGGATTTGCTGGTGTGGGGGCACACCGACGATGGCAGAAGCGTCGGCGTCGTCGTCGTGTAGGAGGGGGGCGAAGCGCAGGCACGGGGTAAAAAAAACGGGGGCGTGTCCGTGCTAACAGGGGAGGAGGTGGCGCGGCAGGCGTAGTCGGTGACTCTCTGAGCGTCCCCCACGCCGCTGGCTGCCGCACTGTAGATGCTGGGGCACGCGCATCTCCAAGGACCGCCGCTGCTGAGACTCTTCTTGTGCGACTGGCACCCGCCAGTCGGTGAGGCTCCTCCTGGTGTCTGTACGTGTCGGTGACACGGCCTCTGCCTCAGGCATTTAGCGAACGTGTGGGGCGACGGCTCCAGTGCCGCTATCGCCTTCGCCGAGCCATCGCCGCGCCGCTGCTGGCATCGGCGGCGATGCCAAGCGTGTGCCGGCGAGCAGATTGCAAAACACGTCACGCGAGTTCAAGCGGCAGCGGCCGACTGCGGGAATAGTTGATGGTGGGTGCGAAGCGCCGGAAATGCGGCGACATTGAGCGCACGTCCGTGCTTTTTCGGTCATAGTGACATGGGACGAAGCCTGGGCGGCGCCCCGAAGCAGACCGGGGGCGAGGCGGCGCTGCTGTCGCCGCAGCCGCTGCGCCTGCAGCCTACGCTCTGCACCATCATCGTGGCTGGGGCAAATTCATCGACAGCAGTGGTATCGCAGGCGTCTGCGCGGGCTGGGCTTTCGGGGGGTCGAAAACTCCTCAGTCCTGGCCGGTGGGATAGAAGAGGTCGCTCTCGCTGGTCTGCTTTCGCTTGTGGGGAAGCTGGGACTCAGACTATGCATTGATGGGGGAAACTGCGCGGCGGCTATGCGGTAGATAGGTGTAACTTGAGGTTTCTGGCTGAGGAGCAGGTGCCATGAGCGGCGCTGTGACTAAAGGTCGATTCCACGCATTAAGGCGCATGAGCGCGACTCATATTGGCGCGCACAGAACTCGGCAATGAAAGGAGCGTTGACGCTTCGCATGGACGCATCCTGGAGCTTACTATATCAGCTTTTTTATGGTGCACTTTGAGGCGGCTACGACAATCGGCTTGAGAGACAGACGTTATTCCTTGCATTCAGCCGTTGTCTTGAACGCCTTTTTGTGGAATAAATGGCCCGCTGATGACGCTGCAGCAGGGAACTCGACGTGGCTAGGCAATCAAATGCGTGCCATTGGTGTTGTGGGGAAGTCTGGACGACATTTGTGGCCGTTGGTCAACATGGGCGGTGGTGGTGGGGGGCACGAGATGCTGGTAGCCGGCCGAGAGAAAGTGCATTTTCATGGGATGCCAGATCGGATCAATACGCGTCTTGCATGAGAAATTGGTCAGAGCCAGTTCCGGATCGGCAGAGACGAACAAAACGGCGCGATTCTGGAGGGGCAGAGAAACACCGAGGTGCATCTGAGCGCTACAAGATCATTTGAGCGCCTAGTCTTTTTTCCTTGAGTACCCATGCCACGGAGACCAGCTCTGTGTACTTCTCATGGTTAACAAATGTCTAGAACAGCAGAGAAACCCCTTTCCTCATGCGCCAATATGCATGGAATAGACCTTTAGCATGGTCGCTGTCCTGTGACACAAACAGAACAAAGCAGCGCCCAACTGGGTGTGTGAGGCGCCACAGCTTATTACGGCATGAGGAATGCGCAACAATAATGGCGTCCACGCGATAGACGAGGGACAGCGAGAGGAGCTCAGGGAATGGTACGCCCCAGCGATCGAAGCCGGCAGTGGCAAGCGAGGCGGGCCGTGCGGTTGACAGTGGTGCCGTGATCGCCGCGGCGGATGCGTAGGTCGAGACACCGGCCGAGTTGCAGGCTGAAGTGTGCTGGGGGGGGCGGTCTAAACGCTGGGGCGTGGGAGCATTGGCAGACACCACCCTTCCGTCCATTGGCTACATCGGCCACTTGGTCTCAGCTGTGGCCGCGCACGCATCAGACACTCGGGATCCGTGCTTCTCGCCGCTTGGCAAATCTGATCTGGTGATTGAACTTGGTTCTGAATCACTGTTTAATCTTGACATTGCTGGGCCAATAAAGGCCACCACACAGCCGAAATCCCTCCGAGTCACAACCGATCAAGTGCGTAGATACTCCTGAACGAGAAGAAATCCTCTTGATAGGGGCGCAATTAGAATAGTGTATCGCGGGCATGACGAAGCGGCCACCAGGCGGCAGCGACCCGGGAAGAACACTCTTGTTCTCGCTTTCTGCGACAAACGGACAACAGCGTCCAATGAGACAACTTTTCTCGTGGCGGCAGCATGCTGGACTGGCCAGCACTAGGGTCACCCGTGTCAGCGCCATCATCCTGTCCACCAAATATGGGACTACATCTCGTTTCGCGTTGTCAAATTGACTGAGAAAGTAGGCAGCGAGCAAGGAAGCCATGTGGTTGCTCTTCATGGGCCCATAGAAAATATCAGACATACAGCATGCGTGTCCGCTGGGCTTGTCTTTACCACGCTGACTACCAGAGAAAGCACATGACAGGAGAGCCTTTCTCGTCTATTTTTGTCACACAGACTACACGAGCACAAGAAAAAGGCTTCGTGTATTTCTTTCTCACATTCTCGGTCTCCTTGGCCAACAATCTATCAAAGTAAGTCGTGTTAAGAATAATATCAGCGCTTGTCACCACAGCGGGTACGTGCCTAACCATGGCGCCGAGTAGCGTCCGCAGCGTATTGATGCGCGCCTTGGACGGCGTCCGGATGGGGTGGTTGGATGGCCAGCCGACAACGTCTGCGCCCTCAATGCGGGTCTCCGTCAGCATGGCGCGCTCGGTCTGCGACATGACGAACGACCTCAAGTTCTCAGAGGTTGCCTCTTCTGGTGTCTTAATTACCGTGGGGAGCAGGCCCTGCAGCCAGTGCAGCTGCTTGATGTAGAGCTTCACCTTATTCCTGACCACATTGCGCATCTTCTCCGTCTTTTCCGCGTTGATGACACCCGCCGCTTTACCGTCCTGCAACACCTCGGCCTTTCCTCGAAACGCCCTCCTCATACACTTTAAGGCAGGCGCAAGACCCACACAGCCCCTGCTGCCCGACCGACACATGGCACATTTTGACCAGCTCGGTTAGCTGCTCAAAAAGCGGCTCCAAGACTAACGTCGAGGTGAGCACCTCCGAAGGCATCGTCCAGTCGTGCACCATTGCAATATGAAAGTCGTCGGTCACCCCCCCGTTCGCCGTCACAGCGTCGCCGCCGGCAGCATCAGGCTTCCAGCCTTGACGCGCTCAGGCTGCTGCCCGATGGCGGGAGGCCCACTTGGCCGGTTGCAGCAACCTGCCGACAAGGAAATCGTTTCTGCGGCGTCCATCGTGGCCGTCTGGTCGTTGACAACTTGGACGAAGGACCCGTACAACCGGGTGTTGGCCACCACCTGCGACTGCGAAAAGCTGTCGAGCTGGATGAGCACCTTGTAGACGGTCCCCTGCGCCGCCGCCACCTACTGGTAGGTCGCCATGTTCTTTTCCCGCTCCGTCTCCTCCTCCAGCAGCGACTGCACCATTCGGACCGCGTGGAACGCGGCAGGCCGTCGACCGCCCGAGTCGGGTCCCCCGCCTGCGGTAGGAAGGGTCCCAAAAGACGGCGATGAAGAATGGCCGCGATATGGGGAGGTGGGGTGGTAGGCCCGCCTGCTTGGATTTGGAAAGAGACGGGAGTGGGAAGAAGTGCGTCGGTCCGGAATCGGGGGCGGCGGGGAGAGTGCTCTCTCGGGCTGTGGGGTGAAGCCAACCGGTACGAGAGGAAACAGAGCAACGGAGAGGGGGTGCCGGGATCGATCCGACGCCGGTTGTTTTCTCAGTGGGTCTACCGCCATGTAGTCCGGATGCGCCACGGTGGCCTGAAAAAGCCAACACGTGGCCACGGCGCGTCAAGGCTTGGTGCCGCACGTGGACAGACAGTCACTGCAGGTCGGCGCCCCACGCATTGCTCACCGCCGCGTTAAATCGCAACAGGCTCGTTTTGAGGGACGCATTCGAGTCGTTGTCGCCAAAGGGAATGGTCCGCTGCGAGCACAGGGCCCGTAGCGTTGCCTTTCGCGTGTCGGCGCTATGCAGCACTTGTGTCGGCACCGGCGGCACCCATCCACCAGCAGGGTCACGTGCAGTGGCGCCGCTGCTCCCCTTTCAGGCAGCCGCGCTGCGGCCTACGGCGGCCGCGAATGTTTCCGCAGCCGCCACTCCGGCCGTTGCAATGATGATTGCCGCGCCAGCGGAGACCCTGAGGAAGACAGCGGACCGCGGAGAACGAACCACGGCCACGATGACGGGCGCAACTCCGCCGAACGAGGTGGTTGCCAAAGAGGACGTTGGGGGCGTGGCAGAAAGGGGGTGGCGGGGAGTTTTGCGTCAGGCGAGGAAGCAGCAGGATTGAGAGCAGAAGGCGGGCAGCGACCAGGCAGGTGGGGAGCAGGTGGGGCAGGGCCACGGGTGGCGGGAGCAGGAGGGGGGGAGAATGGGGGGGACGACGGAAAAGCAATGGCACGGGAGACAGCGGCGCAACAGAAGCCGCGGCGGCGCGCAGCGCGGCAGTACGGGGACCGGCAGCGGCCGACGTGATTTCGAACAACGGTGCTGTGGGCGACGGGGCAGACGGCGACGAATATGTGGAAGACGGGGCCGCAGGAAAAAGAGTGGCGGGTAGGGCGGCGATGGATACCGCGGCGCCACGAAACGCGACGTCGCGCGTGGCGCCAGCAGAAGCGTCCGAGGCAGCCCCCGAGAGGCCCCACGACGGTTCCCTCGCTGGCGCGCCAGCGCCCGATCCGCCCATGGAGCAGGCTGCCCGACGTCCAACGGGTATCCGTCTGACACCAGATAAGAACTTTGGCATCAGATAAGAACCAACTGTAAGGGTCGATTCTTTACAGTGTTTACATACTAAGTGATTTTCTGGATAATCAAACAGATGCCAACACTCAAACAGGAAGGCCCATCTTCCCCCAAAGAAAACATGGATTCTATAATGAGACACATGAATGAAGAGAGCAGGTCTTCAGCTCTCCAACCATGTGATCAGCTTTTCTATACGCCATCGTCATCGGCAGGGACGGGTGGCCGAGTGTTTTTGATGGGGTCTCTGTCCAGACGTTCCAACGGTCAAATTTTGGCTCAAATCGCCCTCTGCGACCCTGCCAAGCGTCCATTGCGCGCGCGGTCCAAAAATCTGACCAGGCAGAAAAGCACGATTCCCAGTCCTGAGCTCGTGTGTTGCCTGTGGCGCGGCCCGCGCTACGGCAGTTCCACACGTCCATGTGAAGCGTACTTCCGGTGCAATGAGCACGTGAGATACAGCGGGGCATTCTTCATCACGTCGAGACGCTTCGGAGGCCATAAAGTAGTACGTCCTCGTCGTCCCGGAAGCACAATCTACATGGCTTCAAAGAAAAAACCTGCTCTTACGACCCCGCTCAGGCTGATTTCAGAACCAAATATGGGTCCACATGGCCAGAAATGGCTTTTGTGTCCCACCCCCAGTTGAGCTCCGCTGCGCCGCGGGGGAGCTATCAAAAGGAGCAGACCAAGTGGTGTTGGACGTTAACCTGGAGCTTTTGGTGTCACGCCTCACCCCGGTGGTCCGCGAGAACCTGTCGTGCCCGACAATCGTGCAGGGGACGCTTTCGACAGCGGGACGAGCAACTGTTTTGACGGCGCCAGAGGTGCTGGCAGCTGTTCAGCAGCTTCACGTCGAAAAGCTCAAGAAGCAGCAGGACCACGAGGTGGGTCGTCGACAGAGGGAGGCGACGGTGGCAGCCAAAAAGCCCAAAAAGGCCGAGCTGGCTGCAGCGCAGGAGCGCACGAAGTGGGCCAAGGTTTGGTGGCTGGTAAGTGAGGAGGCGGCAGAGGAGGGCCGGCACCGGCAGCACCGACTGTGCCCGTCTCCCCGCGAGCTGGTCCCGCGGGAACGTGCCAGCAAGCAGCGCAAGCTGTTTCATGTGCCCAACGCGGGTGACTGGCGCCAGCGTGGACTGCTGTGATCACGCGCTTGATTCCATTATTCTTTTTTCTGTTCAAGCTGTGGTTGGATAGAATATTGCCAGGGTTTTCCAGGTTCTTGACTGGTGCAATAGGATTTACCCCCATCGACAGTTGACTCAATTCGGACGGTCACACATCAACACTGTGGTACAATTATCCGTCAACACTGCAGAACACCTAGGTTTTCCCAGGATGCTTGATGGGTTGATAACTGGTGTATACCCCGATACCGACCCACCTACCACCAAAAAGAGTGAAGCGTCAAAGTTTTGTGGAAAAAAGATGGTGGAGGAGGGGAGTGTGAGCTCAGCCCGACGGTGTGCTTCTCGAAGGAAGTGAACCAGTGGTTAATAAACGGGGACAGGATGGGTTTTTATCTGGTGTTAGACGAATAGCACATGTGGTGGCGGATTGAGCGCCCCCTCTACCAACACAAGCCGTTTAAGCAAGGGGTAGATGGCAGCCAGTCGACAGGGGACGGCAGCATGCCCTGACGCTGCGCCAAGAGCCGTCAGGCCCCAAAACTTAAAACGACTCATTTTTTGAATACCGGCCTGCCTCCCGACCTGGCGTTTGAGACCTGGCCAGAAACTGTGTCCAGCAACTGAGGGCGCCCGGCGCTGAGGGCCAGTCTCATCGCTGAGAATTCAATCAACATTGGCTGGCCAATGGTATCGCCAATATCCAAGCTCACCAGTCTTCGGGCTGCCCACTTTGGCGGCCGCTGCCAGTGACGGCCGCGGGGGCGCCGCCCACTCTGGGTGCTTCCGGCGGCGGCACCCGCGCCAGCGGTGGCCACAACGCCGGTCCCTGCGCCGACTGCCGCAAGCTCTCCGCCCGAGTCCGCACCGCCGCGGTCGCGGCCGCCGCACAACGCGCCCTGCACAGTGGCGCCAGATGACGACGCTGCGTCGGCGGCGGCGGCGGCGCCATCACTGTGCGTTGCCCGCCTGCACGCAGTGGCCGTCCGTCGGCTGACTCGCAGTGGTGAGGGCACCCGCGCGGCGGCCGCATCGGCCGAAGGTGTCGTCAGGCCGCGCCTGGCAAGCGCAGACGCGGCGGGGGCAGCGAGTGGCTTTCCATCCATTGCAGCATGAAGCTGCACTCCTCTACGCACGCGAACAGGACATGAACCATCATCACATACTTGGTAATACAATGAAAAGTGATTCCAGGCGCGTGCGTGCAATACCCTGGCCTTCCGGGCGGCGGCGCGCTCGGCGACGCATCAATACACTGCGGGTCGGTGATTCATCGCCGGAATTGTTCTAAGTTTTCCGGCTTGTAAATCTATGACAAGTAGACGCGAAAGAATGTGTTGAGATAGCCATGTAAACATCCTATGAGATGGCCTTAGCAAGATTCGGAGGATCATGTGCACAACAGTTCCGTAGATCAGCGAAAATTCAACATTTCAAATTGCCTGCTTCTCAAGTGACCTCTGCGATTCGGGAGTTCATCACTACAGTTTCTGGACTGCTTCAACGGATCATCTTCGGAACTGATTCTGCGATCGTTCCAGAAACGGTGTCATCCTGAACCACAGATCATCTCGGGGACTGTCATTCAAAAAGAATGTGAAGACTTGTTCAACTGATGGTCTGACTGCCTCTTTCGCAAACAAAGTGACTGCCTATTCCGTCAACATCGTGAAAAAAACCTATTGACGATCCCTCCGTTCAGACAAATGCCCATCGTGGAGTCTGAAATATCACTCGTGCGCTTGTGTAGTCTGGTGCTAGGGCTTCTGACATGTACTGAACCGGGGGGTTGCGAGTTCGGGACGTGCTGTGTTAGGACAACAGAGGACGAGATTGCCTCTGAGCTAAAAAAGAATTTACTGCGCGTGCAGGAGACCCAATCATTCATTAATCGGGGCTGGGTGCGTCCGGGACTT
>Ga0209187_1002751_pt1 | contig 15901 bp, 12 predicted proteins | sample BantaG_FD_187430 | JGI IMG/M metagenome (GOLD analysis project Ga0209187, IMG submission 187430) | Marine algal microbial communities from Bantry Bay, Ireland - BantryBay_4 metaG (SPAdes) (version 2) | ecosystem: Host-associated > Algae > Red algae > Unclassified | place: Bantry Bay, Ireland... | reverse complement strand
GTTGCAGGTCTGCAACAGTTCCTTCCTTATATTGGTCCACTGGACCAATATTGCTGCGCAACAGTCAGTCCCATCCAAAATATTCCATTTTATGCAATACGTCAGTTATCGGAGTAGACTCAAATATTATAGGTTGAAAAGATAATAACTGACTTCTGAACTATATATTAGGGTAAGCAAACTAAGATCTGCCACTTTATCGTACAACAAAAAAGATTAATAGCCTTGTAAATTACATTTCTTTAAGAAAAAGTAATTTACAAAGCAATATCAATCTACATTAGTCATATCTAATTATACCTCTGAAATAATAACCACAATACGACATATTATTGTGTTTGGTAGCATTGTTTTTTGGGATGCTATACAGGTTCGTGTTTGGTGTAAATGAAAGACCACAGTTATCTAAATATTTACACTTTACGAGGCTGCAAGATAGAACAAAGCATATGAACATAATAGGGTATTTTACATCACTATTGTTGCAGCAAAATGATACAAAATTGTTATATTATTACTATAACATTATGCTTATCAGTTATTTAATAAGTAGAATTTATCTCAATTTTTATGGTATCGATTTCTGTTCTTTTCTCCTTCATGGTCTTAAAAGTGCCTCTGAAGCTATTGTCTATCCTTTCTAGGATTAGTTCCCACAACTGTTCGAATGGCACGATCTCCACATGGCTGCTGGTTCTCTTAGCCTCTGGAGGATGGTTTTGAAGTTTTTGATATAACTTTTTGGTTCTTCTCATAGTAGCAGCTTTATGATAATTGGACTCCACCAATTTCACTAGCATCTTTAAGAAGCAATAGGATCTGAAGGTACCATCTTCTCTAAGATGTTTTCTTGTATAACTTCGCACAGATTCAATTTTGTCCATGGCATCATTGTATTTGCCTTCGGTAAAGAGCAAGAGAAATTCAGCGACTATTATTGTAATATTTATCCCTTTTTTATCTTTAGAATAAATAAGCATCTCATTTCTAAATCTAGCATATCTAAACCTTTTCTTTTCTCGGTATTCATGCGGAATTTTGAGCAATCCAATATTGATAAAAAATTGAAAATAGGCTCGGTAAACCTTGAATATTTCTTTTCTGGATTCTTGTAGAAACTTGAAGCTCCTATGTTTCGTTACTTTAAAGTAAAGTTCAAAAGAAGTTTTATAGCTCTTTTCGTAAAAATTAAGTATAATCATACTTTCCAGTAATGTAAACCAAGACTTCTCCCCTTCTCGTAAGTATTTGAGGTTTTTCTTTGCTGTATCGTTTGCCTCCTTAAATCTTCTCAGGGTAATTAGAGCAAGTAGCTTTTTAGCAAAAAGAGTATTATAATAAGAACCTGCGGTATGTTTATATTCCGCTAATTCAAGGATAAATATATCAACCAATCGAATCACTTCATTGTAGTTATTTTCTAGCTCTTTACTGCGTATACGTAAATTAGCGTATGCAATAAATGTATTGCAGGTATGCTTTTGAAGCATTTTCTTCTCTAAGTCATCCGCATATTGTGTAGCACGGATAATAAGTTCGTTATCAAAGACTACTCTTTTTTTAGAATTGTTTAAAGAAATATTGAACCAATAATAAGAAGACAATTCTTCTAACATTTCCATCTCCCTATATGAGATATAAAGATTTCTGTAATATTCCATCAATTTATCATCTCCGAAGATTAGAGCCGACTTTCGAACTAATATGGCAGACACCCTGCACACATAGGATGGAAGATTGAATTTAATCGCCATTTTAAGAATCTTTTCTCCTAGAGGGAAAATACTATGCTGTACGCCCTTTCCACTCAAATATTCAAATATTGCTGTATGTTTTTTACAATAAGTTGCTGCCAAATTTAAGTCCGTATGATTTTTCTCAGTTGTATCTATGATAAATGTAGAATCAAGCAACTTCCCATAAAGTTTTTCCTTAAGCTGATATAAACCTGCTTTTGATTTTTGACCTGCATACAGAATATTCATCGCTTCATCATCACTAGTAATTTTACCACTATGGATTAAGCGATAAAGCTGATCCGCAAGAGCGTTGGATTTTCCTAATATATTAGTCCCTTTTAATTTGAGCGGGCTCACAATTTCTATTAATTCTTGTAGTTTTTTCATATATAATATTTAGCAATATTAATTATAGCAGGAATAAATATCTTTATAAGCTTGATAACATGTAAGTTACTCAATTTTATCAAAATTTTAACATTTTTCTTCTGCATTAATTATTAAGTATTTTAGCGTTGATCTTGGTTCTAAATTGAGCTTATTTGTATGAATATTATTCATTAAATAAACCCAGAATTATGTTAGAACTTATCATCGCCCTATTTCTAAGTCTTGGAATCATTTCATCAGGTGACGAGATTACTGATCAAATTATTAACAATAATCAGGATCAAATACAAACCCACATTATCGATGACGATTATGTTGTGAATTAAAACTTATCCCCAAAAACAACTATACTGAATCGTTTTTACAAAAAAATGAAATGTAGATACGATTTATAGGGTATGGATTCCATTTTTGCTCAAATCAATCAACGTTGGATCGCTGGTTGGTTTGAGCAGATTTTATAATCATACCTGCTGGCTGGCTAGTAGCTGATAGATTTTCATTTCTTTCGCTTCAACTTTAAGGAGGGAAGAAATAAATTTGTAGGATTAATAACATTACACTTTAGAATGTAAATGATATCTTATATTCAAGGAAGCTTCTATTCTTTGTTCGCTACTCTTACGTTTTCATTCACCCAAAGACCGCAAAGACAATTCTAACTTGCTCAACGCAAAGATCGCAGAGCCTTTATCTCTTGTGCTCCATACGTAAAGTCGGAGCGTCTCTATGTATTTTTACTTTATGCAAAAATCTGCATAGCTGCTTTGAAGCGTTCAAGAATCAAATGGGAAGGATTTTAATCATAAGGGTACCTCAATTAACCTCTGAATTGAGATAATATCATATTTATTACGCATAGACAACCCGGCCCGTTATCCTACTGGACGGCTGGACTGAGGCTCCCCTTGAATGACTAGTCGAACAAGGAATCAACCCTTTGCTAAATGACTGATGTACAATGTAGTCTGCTTATATTAAATTTGAAAAATTCTATAAGAATTTTGCTTTTATCCAATGAAAGAGGTTAGATAGAGGTGCGCTTCACATAATGAGTCGAATACCTCCTCTCTATATTTTTGTTACTCGATTTACTGAATCTCAATTTCACTTTTGTCCCTTTCCCAAATTTGATGTATGCAGTCCATGATTGTTTTAGATCAATTTCTTTACCTATTGCCTTCAAACTACTATTGATGAGACTTAATTTTGATAAATTCGCTTTACATACTTTTTCTAAAAAATCAACTTTCCCAGATCTCCATTTTTCATAATCTGACTTTGAAAGATAGTTGAGCCTCATCAGTACATCTATACTACTTATATATTTTTTCTCATTCAACAATTCAATTGCTAATAGCTTAATCTTCTTTTTTAATTCTATTTGATTCATTTATCTTTACTTTAGAATGTACTTTACTATCGAAATCCAGTTTAGTCCTAGCATAAGACTATGTATCATCATAAGGCATCTCTATATTAAGAGTTGCTGCAAATTGGTTATCTGCAAAAATCAAAAAAATAAAGAAATTCTAGCTTAAATTTAACCTGATTTCAGTATTGTTTCTTCTTGGACAAGCGCTGTGCAGTAGTGGCGACGTAGGAGCCAGCCTCAAGCAAACGATAGTGAAGCCGGGGGGCCGAGTGAATAACGAGCTAAGAAACATAGCGACGGCGATAGCCGATGGCCCCAAATCATGATTAGTTAAAAATACATTCTGCACGCCTCAAAAAGTTTTGCGAGGTTTCTCGTCTCAGAAACAGCCGAGCAAGCCTCCTTAAAAGTCTCTACTAGACACCTTTTGCTACTCAACTATCGGTCATATAGTGCCCCCAACACAAAAGAGGCCATAGCTTTTTCAAGCTATGACCTCTTTTGTATTGCATCAGTCAGTGTTACTCAAACGGATTCACACCCATATTCTCCCAACAGAAAGCATAGATATCCGCCTGCAAGTCAATAACCTGCGTAGTGGATACAGAGCCATGGCCAGCCTTGGTCTGGATACGGATCAACTGAGGATTGTCTCTTCCTGCCATCTCTTGTAGCGTCGCCGCAAACTTGAAAGAATGTGCTGGCACCACACGATCATCATGGTCACCTGTAGTCACCATAGTCGCTGGATAAGCCACTCCTTTTTGGAGCGCATGCACTGGAGAGTAGTTACGTAGATACTCAAACATCTCTTTGCTATCATCCGCCGTACCGTAGTCTGCTGCCCAACCTGCACCTGCTGTAAATTTGTGGTACCTCAGCATGTCCATAACCCCGACCGCAGGCAATGCCACCTTAGCCAAATCCGGGCGCTGAGCCATAGTCGCCCCTACAAGTAAGCCCCCATTGGAGCCACCTGCTATCGCTAATTTACCACTCGACGTATACTTATTGTCAATCAGGTATTGAGCTGCTCCAATAAAATCATCAAATACATTTTGCTTATTCATCTTAGTACCTGCTAGGTGCCACTTTTCGCCATACTCACCGCCGCCACGTAGATTCGGCTGCGCGTAGATGCCGCCATTCTCTAACCATACCAATCGAGATGCGCTGAAGCGTGGAGTCAAACTTACATTGAATCCACCGTAAGCATACAAGTAAGTTGGATTGGAACCATCAAGTTTCATCCCCTTCTTATAGGTGATAAACATCGGGACTTTCGTGCCATCTTTACTCTTATAGAATACCTGCTTCGTCTCATACAGTGAGGGATCAAAGTCGATCTTGGACTGTTTGTACAGTGTCGATTTTCCAGAGGCGATATCATACTTGAATATGGTACTTGGATACGTAAAGGAGGTAAAGCTATAGTAAAAATCTTTGTCTTCCTTCTTTGCGCCAAAACCATTGGCAGAACCAATGCCGGGTAACTCGATGACGCGATCCAATGTACCATCCATATTGTATTGTTTCACCTGCGTTTTTGCATCGACCAAGTAGCTGGCATACATTTTCCCACCACCCGTATTCGCATTCAATACATTCTCAGTCTCAGGGATCAAGTCTTTCCAGTGCTCTTGGGTCACCTTAGGAAATTCAGCAGTGACGACCCGATAATTAGGTGCTCCTACATTGGTCTCTAAGTAAAACTTACTACCTATATTATCTACCGTACTCGTTCTACTAAAGTAGTCATCTTCAACGAGCACAAAGTCACTATTCTTTTGCTGCAGATCTTTAATGTACAGCTGATTTCCAGACGTATTTTGCGCTGCAGAAACTACAAGATATTTTTGATCCTCTGTGACATAACCGCCAACATATCTATTCTCTTGCCCTGCACCACCGAACACTAAAACGTCCTCTGACTGAGCTGTCCCTAACTTATGATAATAAAGTTTATGCACTTGCGTCTTTGCACTCAACTCAGAGGCATCTTTGACTTTGTCATAGCTGCTATAATAAAATCCTTCGTTCCCTTTCCAAGACAATCCGCTAAACTTCACATCACGAATGGTGTCTCCCACCATCTTTTTATCTTCCGCATTGATCACAATGATCTTACGCCAATCCGAACCACCCTCTGTGATCATATAGCCCAACATAGAACCATCCTTGGTGAAAAACATCCCTCGTAATCCAGTCGTTCCATCTTCTGAAAAAGTGTTCGGATCCATGAATACGGTAGGCTCCGCATCAGACTGTCCTTTAGGTCTTCTGTAGACTACACTGTGATCTTGCAGTCCATCATTTTTATAAAAGTATTCATAGTTACCTTCTTTGAATGGCGCCGAGATACGCTCATAGTCCATGAGCGTCTTGAGTCGATCCTTAATCTGACCTCTAAATGGAATTTTGTCGAGATATCCAAAGGTCACTTCATTTTCTTCCTTGACCCACTCTGCCGTTTCAGCCGATCGATCATCCTCTAGCCAGCGATACGGATCAGGCACATCCACACCAAAGTAAGTATCCACATGGTCCCCCTTCTTAGTCCTAGGATAGGTCATCTTATCCTGCATCCCACTTTTCTCAGTCATGGTCTCTTTTATCATGGTGTCACTTTGTGATATTTGTTGCTTCGCTTTACAGCCTATCAATATAGGTAAGCAAATCAAAGCCATCCAATAAATTCTCTTCATAATATTTTAAGTTTTGAAATCAAAGAAGGTAACGATTATAACAATGTATCTCATTATATACAGCGTATTTTGCTAAGATAAGCTTATTCGCACAATTCTTTAAAATATACCTAAAGATATCTAGGAGTGAATAGGTATTTATTATTTGGGGCCATGCCGATGCTTGCCCAACCTGGCTAAGCGCGAAAAATCGGCACCGCGCTCTGCGTCACTCCATTTCATTTCGGTCCCAAGTATGGCTGACCCCCACCTGCCCACGCATACTTGCGACGCCCACCTATCGGCGTGCTGACTCCGATCCCTTGTCCGTATTAGTTTTTAGTTAGTTAGTTAGTTAGTTAGTTAGTGTAGAGATAGGCTCTGTGTTAAACGCAACCATATTTAATGGAGTTTTCTAATAAATTTACTTTCTTTAGGATAATAAAAAGGTAAAATATTCTTAATGAAGAGTCTCGTTTTTAGTCTGATCATTTCCTGTAGTTTAATTTACTCAGCTCATGCGCAGTCGCCTGTGTTGCCCTACTACATGGATCAGCCATTGACCTACAATCCTTCACTCGCTGGATCATTTAATCTTAGTAATGTTTACATAAGTTTCGCCAATTTTAAATATCAGAATCGACCTTCTGCTCTGGTAGGCCTCATACTATTCCCTACCGAGATAACAGAGCCCCATCTTGATGATTATCGCGATGGTCACTATATAGCCTACATGCGCAGCGACTCGATCAGATTAAAAATGAAGATAAGTTATGGTCTAGAATTTCAGCAATATAGGCTGCAAGACTACTTCATAAATCCAACATCTATCAGTACGTTTATCAATTTTCACTACACCTTAGTCTCTAAAGGGGCTAGCCGCCTAAGCGCCTCTGCTGGACTGAAATATAATCGCATCTATCGTAGGATAATCCCAAATAATCTGGAAGACATTCCTATTTTTTTAAACGGTTCGAATGGTTACAGTTTTCAGGAGGCATTGGATTTATTCTCCAATACGGGCAGACAAGTCACTTATAGCAGTTCTATCCAATATCATCTGATGGACAAACTATTTCTATCAGCAGGCATCAGCTATATGAAGATGCAACATCCAGTTTTGCAGGGATTTAAAAGCTCGGATACTGATCCACAGGGATTAGTACCTCTTTTGATTGACCGCGAGATTGGCTTCGGCTTAATGCATATAAATTTCAGCTTATTACTAAATCAGTTTTTAGCCATTGACTTGAATGTACTCGACGGATATTCATCTAATATAGGAGGCGGACTATCTTTTCGCCTAGGAAATCATGCGCTTTACAGAATCAATTTTTCTAGATCGGTAGTTGATCTCGACTCCAGATTAAATACTTTAGCAATTAATGTGCAAGTTAAAAGATGCAATATCAACCTCAGCTTGACAGGTCGTAATGGCAAATCTTTTCGGGACACAGTGAAGCATATTGTTCAGCTTGGAGCTGGCTATACTTTCGGAGGCGATGACTCCACATCTTTGATGAGGTTGGAGTGATGTACTTTGAAAAAAGTAGCACCTAATCCTATTTTTGCGTTCGAATAAATCTAATCTATTTTATTAAATTATGTATCTTCGAAGATGCGAAATATCAGTCTAACTTTTTGCTTATTTATTTTCATACAGATATGTTCTGGACAGTTGGCACTTACTCCGAGCTATCTCAATATGCCAAGCCTATACAATCCTGCTTCTTTAGGAGTTAACATCAAAGAAGGTATTACGGCTAGCATTTTTTCAAGAAAATCATTGCATGATGGAAATCCTAGAAGTCCACGATTCAGTAAAATCGTTGCAAATAACAACTACTTTTATGATAGAAATGGAGTCTCAGCCTCTTCAAATGCTAAAAACATATATTTCTTAGGCTATCATAAGACATTCGATATAAAAGAGAGCATAGCTATTACAGCAAGCGCTCAAACTCAATTTCGTCAAGTTACAGATCTAAGTTTAACAAGTCCACGGACAGTAGGATTCACCATAAATAGTCATTTCTTATTTCCTTCAAGACGGTTTAAGAAGCGCTTTTTTTCAAATGGAATTCAAGTAGTACTACACCATTTTAAAGCTAATAAGCCAATCGTAGACTTGCTATATAACGAAATTCTAATAGGAAAACCAGTCACCTTTGAGGAACTTAGTACGGAAATTTCAAATTACGGTTATAGCTTAAGTTATAACTTGAACTTCCATAGCCATCTCGATGAGGTAAAGGCTTTTTCAATTGGCGCTAGTGCATCCACCACAATGGCACAATTTGTAGATGAAGTGAGAAGCAATATTGATGAAGGCTTGCAATACAATCGAGAACGATATACCGAAGCTAAGTGCTTCATTAGTTTTCAAAGGATCATATATGGCCAGTTTGCATTAGAATTATACGGTTCATATGGATATGTCTCCTCCATCTCTTTTGGAACTGGATTTCGTCTAAATCAATCCTCAATCTTGAGATTAAATGTTGGTTTATTTACTGATCCAGAAGTGTCGTATTATCAGCTGAATTTAAATTTTGAGACCAATAGGTATAACTTCAGAAGTACATTTGGTTACGATGCAGATGATTTTAGCAATTTTGTTCAGCTCACATGTTCTTATTATTTAGATAACTCCTATACGCCTACTCTTTTACGTTTAAATTAAAATGAATGAGATATAATAACATGTATAGCATGAAATTAGGCTTCTATTCTAAGTGTATCTTTCAATTTGAGTGGATGCAAAAGTCAACGCTAACTGCTGTTCTATTCCTTATTACTCAGATCATATTCGGTCAAATATCACTGACTCCTAATTATCTGAACACGCCAAGCGCTTTTAATCCTGCCTCTTTGGGCATTACTCAAAAAGAAGGAATCAATGTTGGATTTTTTTCGCAAGAAAATCCTCAAGAGCAAAATATCATTAATGGTGAGTTAGAATTCAATGAACTAATTGGAAAAACATTTAACAGATTCTATGTCAACGATAGTAATATCTCAAGATCTTTTAGGTCAAAGCGTATTTATTTTTTAGGTTATCATAAAACGATAGAAATAGAAAAAAAGATTGGATTAACAATAGGTGTACAAACCCAACTTCGCCAAGATGGGTCAATTAATCTGACTAGTCCACAAACTATTGGCTTTACAGCAAATAGTCATTTCAAACTCAACCCTAAGAAGGGCAAGAATCGGTACTTTTCCACTGGCATCCAATTTCATTTGCATTATTTTAATACCAACAAGGCAGTTGTTGAATATTTATATAATGAATTATTGAATACAGCTCTATTCTATTCCTTAGATGAGTACAATGATGATATCTCAAATTTAGGTTACAGTTTAAGTTATAACATAAATTTTCAAAGCTTTAGAAAAGAAAAAAAGGCTTTTGTTTTTGGTCTTAGTGCATCTACCACAAAAGAAAAAATAGTAGATCCTAGCATTAGCAACACTAGCGATGGATTGGCTTATAAATTGACACGATATTTTGCAGTTAAGTCATTTATTAGTTTTCAAAAGGTAATAAAAAAGAACTTATTTGTCGAAGCATATGGGACATCAGGTCCTTACTTATCTGCATTTATTGGTCTAGGTTTTCGAGTAAATCAGAGGGCTATATTAAGAATCTACGTAGGTGGTTTTGATGATTACTTTAATTACTTTGAATCCTTAAATTTAAATCTAATTCTAGAAACCAAAAATTTTAAATTTGCTACTATGTATGGCAACAAAGCGATCGCAGGTGCTTACCAACTTGACTTATCGTGCTATTATAATTTACAACCTAAGAAATCCCTTAGACTTTTACGCTTAAATTAATCATCTTATTTTTTATACTTTTACAACAATTTGACTACCTAATCTTACACCTACAAGAATTGATACGTTTCATAATATTTTCTTTTCTGCTCTTGACTTGTAGCAACTGTATGGCACAGCTTCTCCACACCCCTACCTTCATTGATAATACCTTAGTGAATAGCCCTGCCAGTCTTGGAGCGCTACAGCAAGAGGGAATCAGTATAAATATGTTTTGTTATCAATCTAACTTTGATGAGTCAAGTATATTTAGTCCAGGTTTTACAGTTCCATTTAGAACTCCCAATTTAAGAGAAATATTCCCAAACGAGAATGAGTCATTATCTGTATATAATATAAAAAGATTTAACTCCATCTATTACTTTAACACCCAGACCTTACCCAATGATGCTAAAATAACAGTGGGCCTCCAGCTACAAACTATAAACTTGAGGACAGTAGAAATAACATCACCAAACACTTACGGACTCACCCTTAACTACCACATCCCTTTTGGAAGCTACGACGGGCACAGAAAATATCTATCATTTGGCATGCAAATGAATCTCATTCATCAGAAGCCACGCAAAACAATAACGGGTTATGCCTACGAAAATCTGATTGACTCACCGGTTATAAACTATGATTCTTTTCACAAGCAATTTTCCAAAACAGGATTCCAAAACACCATTAATATAGGATGGCTTAGGTATAAACCAAAAAAATCTATCATAGCCATTGGTGCTTCTGCGAGTTTTGTAAATTCAAAACTCCCTAATACTTTTGGCTCATCCTCTACTGGCTCATTTACATTTGATAGTGTTCTCATTTATAATGGCCATCTATATTTTAATGGCCAATATACATCGGGCGGTAGATTCATGTTCGATATCAGTGTAATAACTGGATCTTCTAATTCTGCTTTGTCACTTGGTCTTGGATTCAAATTAAAAAACTATAAAATAATGAGAATTGCTGCCACGATTGTTGCCGATGGCAGCTACGCCGATGGTGGTTTCGTGTTCAATTATGAAACATCTAAGTTTTCTTATGCTCTACATCTTAGCAACCCTTTAGTTAATTTTGATTCACTTTCAAGGGATGGAAGTATCATTCAATTAGGTGCTACCTATAGAATGAGTCAAAAAGGAAACCCAACACTTCTTAATCAAAGATATTAACTTTGAGTATGGGTAATAAAGATAAGCATATCATAGATACCTCCAAAAGTTGGGTGCAACGATTTATCATTGGGCTAGACATCTGTCCATTTGCTCAGTATATCCCTGAAGACAAAATAAAGTATAGTGTAGATCAATCAACAGAGCTTGCCCACATTTTCAACAGTATCCAACAGGAATGGCAATCTCTCATAAGTCATAAAGATATAGAAACCACACTGGTAATCTACCCAAATGCATCCACAGATTTTCTAGACTTTCTTGATGACTATTATGCTTGTGAGCAGCGGCTTGAAGATCTTAATCTAGACAGTATATTTCAGTTGGTCGCCTTCCATCCTCAATTTTTATTTGATGAATCCACCCCAGATGATCCTGCCAATTTCACCAACCGATCACCCTACCCTATGATTCACATCTTGAGGTCTGATTCTGTGACCAAGGCGGTAGACAATCATCCAGATATAGAAAGCATTCCACAAAAGAATATGGAGAAGTTGAGAAAGGAAGGAGCGGAGTATTGGAGTAAGTTTTACACTAGATGATAAAATTGTAAACTTTCGACAAAATAAGGATCTTGCTAGCTGTTGCTAGTAAGCAACAGCTCCTTTCCTATTTTGAACACTGGGTCAAAATTGCTTCGCATCGCGCAGTCGCATGAGCGGTAGTAAGGGTTCGGGCGATAGCCCGAGGTGCGCAGCACGGGAGCGAAGCGGACCCCTGCATGACGCGACCCCAGATGATGCGCTTTTTTAGCGCATTATCTGGGGTCATGCCCAGACAAAACAGTACAAAATGAAAAGAGGACAGCAAGCATTGTAGCTCACTACCCTCTTCAACTTTCGAAGTAATTATAATAATTTTCTATCCTTTCACGGTGCGAATTATAGAGGACGCTACTTTATATGGATCTGCGTTAGATGCTGGACGACGATCTTCTAACCATCCTTTCCAATTGTTCTCTACTGTAGCGATTGGAATACGGATAGAAGCACCACGATCAGAAACCCCATAAGAGAACTTCTTGATAGACTGAGTCTCATGTTGACCAGTAAGACGCTCATCATTGTGCGCACCGTAGACTTCTATTGCCTCCTTGATACGCTTCTTGTCTCCAAATTTTTTGCAAATTTTATCATACACCTCTTTCTTGCCAGCTTTACGGAGAGCAGTGTTGGAGAAGTTGGCGTGCATACCACTACCATTCCAGTCACCTGATACTGGCTTAGGATGAAGGTTGACTCGAACACCATATTTCTCAGCTACTTTCTCTAATAAGTATCTTGCTGCCCATACCTGATCACCTGCTTCTTTGGCACCCTTAGCAAATACCTGATACTCCCACTGCCCTTTCATTACTTCTGCATTGACACCTTCGATATTAATCTCTGCATCGAGGCACATATCCATATGCTCCTCTACGATATCTCTACCCACGATATATTCTGCTCCAACTGAACAATAATATGGCCCTTGAGGTGCAGGGTAATATCCTGCTGATGGAAAACCAAGAGGATTATTCATTTCAATATCCCAGAAAACATATTCTTGTTCGAATCCAAACCAGAAGTCATTGTCGTTATCGTCGATAGTCGCACGACCATTCGTCTTGTGTGGTGTACCATCTGCATTGAGTACTTCAGTGATGACTAAGTACCCATTCTTTCTGCTAGGATCTACAAAAACTCGAACTGGTTTGAGTAATAGATCGGAAGAGTTACCCTTTGCTTGGTTTGTAGAAGAACCGTCAAAAGACCATACTGGACAATCTTTAACTTTTAACTTTCCCTTGATCTTAGATACGTCTATAATTTTAGTTTTACTACGCATCATCTGGGTCGGTACTGAGCCGTCTAACCAAACATATTCTAATTTTGCTTTTTTCATAAGTATACTTAGGTATTTTTATAAAATGAATTTTAGAAATAAGATCCCTTTCGGAATTTTGGCAAAAGTACTGGTATTATAAGTATATAAAAAATCTAATATAGAATATATATTAATGCCCATTGCGTATATTTACATTCTATTATACTGCTAATCACTTACTTATGCCTACAAATACCCTAACGCCCAAAATAATAAAAGACCCTCTATTTTTATTGGTTCAATCCCTAACGAAGGCTGAGAAAAGGAACTTCAAACTATATGCAAAGCGACTGCAGAGTGGTGCAGATACAAAGTTTTTGGTACTGTTTGATATCATCAGTAAGATGAGCACCTACCAAGAAGATTATGTGTATAAGAAAATGAAAGGCCTGACATCCACACAGTTATCGAATACTAAACGGCATTTATATAAGCAAGTTTTAGTCAGCTTGCGTTTACTCCATAGTCAAAAAAACATCGATATACAGGTTAGGGAGCAGCTTGATTTCGCTCGAATACTCTACGGAAAAGGGATGTACCTAGACAGTCTAAAAATGCTAGATAAAGCAAAAGAAATGGCTTTAGAAAATCATAGAGACATTCTCGCTCTAGAAGTATTGGAGTTTCAAAAACTGATCGAAGAAAGACACATCACCAGAAGTAGATCAGTCAAGAACAAGGTAGAGGATTTGATAGACGAGGCCCTGCAAACGAGCAATGTGATTGCCTCCACTTGCAGGCTGTCTAATCTCAAAATAAAAATGCACGGTTGGTATATACAGATAGGACACATCAAAGATGAGAAAGATCGAATGATCGTTGAAGAATATTTTAGATCTAACCTTCCTAAAGTGAAAGTAGATAGTCTTGGATTTTTTGAAAAAGTCTATCTCTATCAATCTTATGTATGGTACTACTTTATCTTATTAGATTTTAAGAAGTGTCTAGTCTATGCCAAATTATGGGTACAAATGTTCACCAAGAATCCAAAATTTATAGACGCAGATCCAGCCTTATATATGCGTGGATTGGCTTACACGCTCACCGGATCATTTAATACCAGAGACAAAAAAGCCTTTGAAAAGTACTTGGAAATTTTTGAGAAATTTGAGAAAGAGCATGAAGCTAATCTAGACGCCTTGTCTAAAAAACTTATGTTCTTATATCTGGCGACCGCGCGGATCAATCGACACTTAATTTTAGGCACTTATAAAGAAGGGGTAAAGCTAATACCAGTCATCCAAAAACAGCTAGAAGTATATGCGCCACTGCTAGACGTACATCGCTTGATGGTATTCAACTATAAGATTGCCTATTTGTATATGAAAAATGGAGACTACAATAAGACATTAGACTACCTGAATGTAATTATCAATTTGGAAGTAGGACATCTGCGAGAGGACATTCAGTCCTATGCACGAATTATGCAGGTGGTGTCACACTATGAGTTAGGCAACATAAATCTACTCCCCTACCTGATAAAATCTAATTATCGATTTCTGGATAAGGTAAAAGAGCTCAACAAAATGCAGAAATCAAGTTTGGATTTTTTTAATAAAGTAATCCAACTTCCAGACAGCGAAACGAAGTCTGCCTGCAAAGAGTTTGTGCTTGATCTCAAAAAAATATCGCAAGACCCTTACGAGAAAAGATCCTTTTTGTACCTTGACATGCTGTCTTGGGCCATTGAAAAGCTTAAGACCTTAAAATAAAAATTTAAGAAAATGAAACCAGTACATATAGTCATTGCATTATTCATAACTATTTTATTTCAAGCTTGTCTAGTGCCTCCTGCTACTACAAACAGAGTACTAGTACCCGAGGAAACTCTAATGCGTTATAGAAAGTTTATAACTAGTGATGAGAAAATAATTTCTAAAAATTTTCAGACTGTCATCACCAAGCTTCCAGATGGTAGCAAAAGAGAAAGAATATTTTACCCTGAGAAGTATCAGTGTACAAATGAAACTACATATTCCGCAGAAAACCCAACAGTGAAAAATGGATCATACAAAGAATGGTGGGATAATGGATATCAAAAAATAGTAGGCCAATATGATATGGGACTCAAAACTGGCATTTGGAAATCGTACAGCCAATATACTGGTGATTTAAGTACTGAAGTGAATTACATCAATGATAAAAAAAATGGGGTCGAAAAAGACTATTCGAAAGAAGGGTTTCTAAGTTCTAACTATACATATCAAATGGGTATTAAAGAGGGCGCCTTCACGACTTTTGATTCTTTGGGAATTTTACAAAATGAAGGTGTTTTTAAATCGGATACAATTTTTAGTCAAATAAAAAAACAAGTCAAAAAAAAATTTACCGGTGTTGAACAAATGCCAAAATTTCCAGGCTGTGAAAGTATCAGCAGCGAAGGAGAATCTAAAGCTTGTGCACAAAGAAAGATGCTTGCGTTTATTTACAGTGATATAAGATATCCCGCTGATGCAAGAGAAAGAGGCATTGAAGGCACAGCTATTATAAGGTACGTAATAGACAGAGATGGATCAATCATAAAAGTTGAGACAGTAAGAGGGATAAGCCAAACCATCGAAGCCGAGTGTCTACGATTGGTGAACTCTATGCCAGATTGGAATCCTGGATATCAAGACGGTAAACCCGTGAAAGTTCAATACAACCTTCCAATTAAATTTAAACTTCAATAATTTATCAAAGGATATGCAAGAAGAATTTATGCGTGCTGCCATTGCAGAATCAGAGAGAGGAATGAACAATAATGAAGGTGGCCCTTTTGGTGCTGTAATCATAAAAGATGGAAAAATAATAGGTCGCGGTAATAATCGAGTTACCTCAAGCAATGATCCTACTGCCCAT
>Ga0209187_1002749_pt1 | contig 15909 bp, 23 predicted proteins | sample BantaG_FD_187430 | JGI IMG/M metagenome (GOLD analysis project Ga0209187, IMG submission 187430) | Marine algal microbial communities from Bantry Bay, Ireland - BantryBay_4 metaG (SPAdes) (version 2) | ecosystem: Host-associated > Algae > Red algae > Unclassified | place: Bantry Bay, Ireland... | reverse complement strand
AATCGTTTAACGATGCAAGAAACGAGCTTTCAGCCGCAGCATTCTCATTAAAAAACTGAGCAACTGTCAATGGCAAAAACATAATCGCCTGTGCAAATATTATTGGCATTACACCAGCTGCGTTTACTTTTAATGGTATAAAATCCCTGGCACCGGCTGATGGCAAATCACCAGAAGATCTTCCGACCATTCTTTTCGCAAACTGAATTGGAATTCTCCTAACACCCTGAACGATAAGAATTGTAGCTACTACAACTAAAAAGAAAATCGCAAATTCTATAATCAATAATAGTGGAGTACCATTAATCTTTGCTGTCACTTCCGCTATGAAAGCTCCCGGTAAAGAGGCTATAATACCTATCATAATTAATAATGATATACCATTACCAATACCTCTGTCAGTAATTTTTTCTCCCAACCACATTGCGAAAATAGTTCCTGATGATAATATAATAATATTACTAAACCAGAAAATAGATTGTGAAATATGCGGAGACATTGCTCCTTGTGATGTTATGTAAGCTAAGTAACCACTACCCTGAACTAATGTAATAGCCACCGTAAGCATTCTAGTTATTTGAGTAATCTTCTTTCTTCCAGATTCACCCTCTTTTTGCTGAAGTCTTTGAAAGTATGGAACAGCAAAACCTAACAACTGAATAATAATCGAAGCTGTAATGTAAGGCATAATACCAAGTGCAAAGATAGCACCTTTATTAAAAGCACCACCTGTAAAAATGTTAATCAAACCTAATAAGCCTTGACCAGCATTTCCCGAAGAAGCCGTATCTAACACATCAGGATTTACACCTGGTAGTACGATAAACGAACCTAAACGATATACGGCTAAAATTAAAAGAGTAAAAAGGATTCTACCTCTTAACTCATCAATCTTCCAAATATTCTTTATTGTTTCTATGAACTTGTTCATTTCTATTTCTTATCCAATATTAACAGATCCACCTGCAGCTTCGATCTTCTCCTTGGCAGATGATGAAATCGCACTAGTTGAAATTGTCAACTTTGCAGAAATATCGCCATTCCCTAGTACTTTAACTTTATCATTTTTCTTAATTACACCAGCAGTAGCTAACGACGCTTCAGAAATTTCAGATAAATTATATTTTTCAGATAAATCCTGAAGTCTAGATACGTTAATTCCAACGTACTCTACTCTATTTATGTTTTTAAAACCTCTTTTAGGCAATCTCATTTGAAGCGGCATTTGTCCACCTTCAAAAGCTCTTTTTCTACTATATCCAGATCTAGATTTAGCTCCTTTATGACCTCTACCCGCAGTACCACCTGTGCCAGCTCCCTGACCTCTACCAATTCTTTTATCTGACTTTGTTGCCCCTTTAGCAGGCCTAAGATTATGCAGTTCCATAACTTTTATCTTTCTTCGAAGGTTTATGCCTCTTCGATATTAACTAAATGTTTAACCTTACCAAGCATACCAACTATTTGTGGTGTAGCATCTTTCACTACTACTTGGTTCATTTTTCTAAGTCCCAAAGCATACATTGTATTCTTTTGCTTCTTAGTTCTGTCTATTACACTCTTTACTTGAGTAACTTTCAATTTCATCATGGTCTTTAAGTATTGACTATCCTTCAAAAAGTTTATTCAATGATATACCTCTATCTTTAGCAACCTGTAAAGGACTTCTTAATCTTCTTAATGCATCAACAGTTGCTTTTACAACGTTATGCGGATTTGAAGACCCTTGAGATTTTGCTAATACATTATGTACACCTGCAATTTCTAATACAGCTCTCATTGCACCACCGGCAATAACACCTGTACCGTCGGCAGCTGGCTTAATTAGTACTTTTCCAGCACCATATTTACCTAATTGCTCATGAGGTATTGTTCCATTAAATATCGGCACTTTCACTAAGTTCTTCTTAGCGTCATCAGCAGCTTTTGAAATAGACTCCGAAACGTCTCTTGCTTTCCCAAGACCATGTCCAACAGTACCATTTTCATCACCTACTACTACAAGCGCAGAAAAACTAAATGTTCTACCCCCTTTAGTTACTTTAGCAACACGACTTAGATTCACTAACTTTTCTTTTAGTTCAGCGTCAGCCGGTTTTACTCTATCAGTATTTTTTGCCATCGTTTATTCTTTTTTAAAAATTTAAACCTGCCTCTCTGGCACCATCAGCTAAAGACTTAACTCTACCGTGGTATAAATTACCGCCTCTATCGAATTTAGCTGCATCAATTCCAACTGCTTTTGCTTTACTAGCAATCAGTGCACCCACTCTTTTAGAAACTTCTGATTTATTTCCATCTGCTTTCACTTCTCTAGAAGAAGCGCTCGCCAAGGTAACTCCATTAATATCATCAATTAATTGACAAGATATGGCTTTGTTACTTCTGAATACAGCAAGTCTTGGCTTGTTAGCTACTCCGCTAACTTTTTTTCGAATCCTTTTTTGTATTCTCCTTCTACTCTTTAATTTAGAAATCATTTCTGATGTATTTATTTTTAATCTTGCGCAGCGTTACTTTGTGCACACTAATTATTTAGCTGCTGTCTTACCAGCTTTTCTTCTAATTTCTTCACCTTTAAATCTAATTCCTTTTCCTTTATACGGCTCAGGACTTCTAAAAGCTCTTATTTTAGCAGCAACTTGACCTATTAACTGCTTATCCGTTCCTGTTAAAACGACAGTAGGTGGAGTTCCTTTTTCCATCTTCGTTTCTACCTTCAATTCACTAGGAATTGAGAAGTATATAGGGTGAGAATAACCTAAAGTTAATTCTAATAGGTTACCAGTATTTCCAGCTCTGTAACCTACACCAATTAATTCCATCTCCTTTGTATAACCATCAGTTACACCTGTAACCATATTAGCAATAAGAGATCTAAATAATCCATGAACAGATTTGTGTCTAATCTGATCTGTTGGTCTTGAAACTACTGCTTCACCATCTTTAACTTCAACAGTAAGATCTTTGTCTATTTGTTGCGTCAACTCACCTTTAGGTCCTTTAACTTTGACAACATTTGAGTTATCAACAGTAATGGTTACTCCTCCTGGTATTGATATTGGTGCTTTGCCTATTCTTGACATGATATTCTTTTTAAAATATTGTTATTAGTATATGTAGCAAACAAGTTCGCCACCAACATTTTCATTTCTAGCCTGCTTATCTGTCATCAAACCTTTTGATGTAGAAACAATCGCTACTCCTAAACCATTTATGATTCTAGGAATTTCACTTGCAGGAGAGTACTTTCTCAAACCAGGTGTACTAATTCTACCTAACTTCTTAATTATAGGCTCTTTAGTTTCCTGGTCATATTTTATTGCAATCTTGATCACACCACCAATTCCTTCAGAATCATCAAATTTGTACTTTAGTATAAAACCTTGATCATATAAGATTTCAGTTATACCTTTTTTCATTTTTGATGCAGGAATCACAACGGTTCTGTGGCCAGCCTTCTGCGCATTTCTTATTCTCGTAAGATAATCTGCTATTGGATCAGTAGTTATCATATTATAATATCTTTTACTTTAATTAGTTTGTGTTATCGAATAGGGTAAAACCTATTTTCCTACCAACTTGCTTTAGTTATTCCAGGTATCTTTCCGTCAAGAGCCATTTGTCTAAATGTTACTCTATTGATTCCAAACTTCCTCATGTAACCTTTCGGCCTTCCTGTAAGTTTACATCTATTGTGTAATCTTACTGGAGAAGAATTTTTTGGTAATTTATCAAGTTCATCCCACTTACCTTCTTTCTTCAATTTAGCTCTTAGCTCAGCATACTTAGCTACTAGTCTCTGTCTTTTAACTTCTCTAGCTATTAATGATTTCTTTGCCATAGTATATTAGTTATTCTGATTTTTGAATGGCATTCCTAATGCTTTTAACAATGCCAATGCTTCTGCATCGGTATTTGCTGTAGTCACAAAATTAATATCCATACCAGTTATTTTGTTAACTTGATCAAGTACTATCTCTGGAAAAATAATCTGTTCTTTAATTCCTAAAGAATAATTCCCTCTTCCATCAAAACTTTTATCATTGATTCCTCTAAAATCTCTAACTCTAGGTAGAGCAACAGAAACCAATCTATCTAAAAATTCATACATTTGCTCGTCTCTCAAGGTAACTCTTGCAGCAATTGGCATGCCTTCACGTAACTTAAAGTTAGATACAGATTTTCTTGCCTTTACAGAAACTGCTTTTTGACCAGCAATTCTTGTAATTTCATCAAGAGCGTTATCGACCAACTTTTTATCCTGTGTAGCTTCACCTACACCTTGATTGATACATATCTTCTCAAGTCTAGGAACTTGCATGATAGATTTATATCCAAATTGCTCATTCAAAGAAGAGATAATTTCTTCTTTATATTTTGTCTTTAATCTTGGTGTATAACTCATTACTTAATAGTTTCTCCAGATTTTTTAGAATATCTTACACTTTTACCATCCTCGATCCTGTAACCTACTCTCGTAGCTTCTCCAGATTTTGGATCTATATATGCAAGATTTGAAATATCTATAGGTAGTGAAATTTCATTAATTCCACCAGGATTATCATTTGTAGGCTTTGTATGCTTCTTAGCCAAGTTCACACCTTCAACAACTGCTTTACCAGTCTTAGCGTGAATCTCTAACACATCACCAGTGGTTCCCTTATCAGAACCTGAAATCACTTTTACGTTATCACCCTTCTTTATCTTAAATTTAGGTGCAAATCTTTTACTGTTACTCATTATTTAAAATGCTAAATGTTCAACAAATTAAAGTACCTCTGGTGCTAAAGAAATAATCTTCATATAGTCACCTTCTCTTAACTCTCTCGCTACAGGTCCAAAAATTCTAGTTCCTCTAGGTTCCTCTGCAGCTGTTAACAATACTACTGCATTGTCATCAAACCTAATGTAGGATCCGTCTTTTCTTCGAATTTCTTTTTTTGTCCTAACGATAACAGCTCTGGATACTGTACCTTTTTTTACCCCTCCTGGGTTAGCATGCTTAACAGTAACCACTATTTGGTCACCCACAGATGCGTATCTTCTTTTTGACCCTCCTAGTACTCTAATACATAGTACCTCTTTGGCTCCACTATTGTCAGCTACTTTGAGTCTTGATTCTTGTTGTATCATTGCTAAAAATATTTATAGCGTTATGAATATTTTATTTAGCCCTCTCGAGAATTTCAATAAGTCTCCATCTTTTTCTCTTACTTAGAGGACGACACTCCATGATTTTCACTTGATCACCTTCATTACACTCGTTTTTTTCATCGTGTGCAATAAATTTCTTAGACTTCTTTACGAATTTTCCGTAAATTGGATGTCTTAATTTTCTTTCAACAAGTACAGATATTGATTTATCCATTTTATTACTGGATACTCTACCTATTCTTTGTTTACGTAATGCTCTTTCTGTCATTGCTAAATTAATTTGCAGCTTAAGCCGTTATTTTCTTCTTGCTCTAATTTTACTTCTCCTAGCTAATTGCTCTGGTGTCATAGCAGCTAATTCTCTTCTCCTGATTTCAGTATGAATATTAGCTATTTGCTTTTTAACCGTTTTCAATTCTAGTGGATTTTCTAAACCCTTGATAGCATGTTCAAATTTCATCTTTCCCAGATCAATTTGAGCTTCCGCTAACTCATTTTTTAAAACATCATCTGCTAGCTCTCTGAGCTCTATAGTATTCTTAGTTGCCATATCTGTTCAACTTTTATTTTTACCAAATTAAGCGAAGTCTCTTCTAACAACAAACTTCGTTTTTACCGGAAGTTTTTGTGCAGCTAATCTCATTGCTTCTTTAGCAACATCGATAGGTACTCCATCCATTTCGAACATGATTGTACCTGGTTTGATTGCAGCTACATAATGATCAAGACCACCTTTTCCTTTTCCCATTCTTACCTCTGCAGGTTTCTTAGTAATAGGCTTATCAGGAAAAATTCTTATCCACACTTTACCTTCTCTCTTCATGAATCTAGTCATCGCAATCCTTGCAGATTCTATCTGTCTGTTTGTGATAAACTTCTCATCCATCGACTTCAAAGCAAAAGAACCAAAATTAATAGTACTACCTCTATGAGCTATTCCTTTTAATCTTCCTTTCTGCTGCTTTCTATATTTTGTTCTTTTTGGTTGTAACATCTTAAAAATGTTTTATATTTTCACCCACTTTTTTTAAAAAGTTTGGCAAAGGTACAACAAATTGACTTAATTATCTTCTTCTATCGTTTCCTCTTCTATCGTTCCCTCTTCTATTATCTCTTCCTCCTCTTCTATCTCCTCTCCTATCTCCTCTTCCTCCTTTACCAGAATCAACTCCTACATTTGGTGATAGATCTCTTTTTCCCAATACTTCTCCTTTACAGATCCATACTTTGATACCGATCTTACCATACACAGTTAATGCTTCATGCAATTTATAATCAATGTCCGCTCTGAAAGTATGCAATGGAGTTCTTCCATCCTTATACTCTTCAGATCTTGCCATCTCAGCACCATTAAGTCTACCAGAGATTCTTACTTTGATTCCTTCAGCACCAGCTCTCATCGTAGATTGAATAGACATTTTTATAGCTCTTCTATAATTAATTCTCGATTCGATCTGCTTAGCAATACTTTCTCCGACGATTGATGCATCTAACTCAGGCTTTCTGATCTCAACTATATTGATCTGAATATCTTTTCCAGTCAATTTTTTGAGCTCTTCCTTAATTCTATCAACTTCAGAACCTCCTTTACCGATAATGATTCCAGGTCTTGATGTATGCATTGTAACTGTTACTCTCTTTAGAGTTCTTTCAATCACTATTCTTGCTACACCACCTTTAGTGATTCTGGCATTTAGATATCTTCTGATTTTTTCATCTTCAACAACTTTATCTCCGAAATCTTTACCTCCGTACCAATTAGAATCCCATCCTCTGATGATTCCTAATCTATTACCTATTGGATTTGTCTTTTGACCCATATCTTAATAGTTATGCTTGTTCTGCTGAGTTATTTTCTTCAATCGCAACTACATTTTCTACAATGATAGTTACATGATTTTGTCTCTTTCTGATTCTGTGAGCTCTACCATGTGGAGCTGGTCTAAATCTCTTGAGCATCGTTCCTTCATTTACGAAGGCTGTCTTTATTTTGAGATCGTAATCAGCGGCACTATATACCATGTCACCTTTATTTTCCCAATTAGCTACAGCAGCGACTACTACTTTTTCCAACCAAGTTGCAGCTTCTTTCTTGGTAAACCTTAAAATATTTAAAGCTTCGTCCACAGACTTTCCTCTTATATTATCCGCTACGATTCTCATCTTTCTAGCCGACATTGGACAATTTCTTAATTTTGCAACAGCTTCCATGCTATATAATTTTTCGAGCTTACGCTATTAATTACTTCTTACCACCGTGGCCTTTGAATGTTCTCGTAGGAGAAAATTCACCAAGCTTGTGACCGACCATATTTTCAGTTACGAATACAGGTACAAAAGTTTTTCCATTATGAACCGCTATAGTTAATCCAACCATACCCGGTATGATCATTGAAGATCTTGACCAAGTCTTAATTACAGACTTTCTTTCTGACGACTGTGCTTTCTCAATCTTATTTAAAAGCTTGTGAAATATATAAGGTCCTTTTTTTATTGATCTAGCCATTATATTGTATTAATTGCTAATGATTAATTTTTCTTTCTTCTTGTTACGATAAGCTTATTAGAAGCTTTTTTAGGATTTCTAGTCTTTTGACCTTTTGCCATAACACCAGTTCGTGATCTAGGATGCCCTCCAGATGATCTACCCTCACCTCCACCCATTGGGTGATCTACTGGGTTCATCGCTACACCTCTAACTCTAGGTCTTCTTCCTAACCATCTCTTTCTACCCGCTTTACCAAGTACTGTAAGACCGTGATCAGGATTACTTGTTGTTCCTATTGTCGCTCTACAAGTTGATAAGATTTTTCTTACTTCACCTGAAGGCAATTTTACGATAACGTATTTTCCTTCTCTACTTACTAATGTACCGTAAGTTCCAGCTGATCTCGCTAATGCCGCTCCCTTTCCTGGAGTCATTTCAATAGCATGAATCGGAGAACCTAGTGGAACATCTCTTAAGTAAAGTGCATTTCCAACTTCTGGAAGCGCTTTTTCTCCAGATATGACTTCCATACCTACAGTTAACTTATCCGGAGCAACGATATATCTTTTCTCTCCATCAGCATACCACAATAATGCGATGTATGCAGTTCTATTCGGATCGTATTCAATAGATTTTACTTTCGCAGGGATATTATCCTTCTCTCTTTTGAAATCTACGATTCTATATTTCTTCTTGTGACCACCACCAATATGTCTCATGGTCATTTTACCAGCGTGGTTTCTACCACCAGTTTTCCTCTTACCACTGATAAGACTCTTTTCTGGCTTATGTGTAGTCACCTCAGAATAGGCATTACCTACTCTTGCTCTGGTACCAGGTGTTATCGGATTATATTTTTTTATTGGCATGTCTTTATCTTTTTATCAAGTATGTATTATATAAACTACGATTGAACCAATAATCAATCTACAGTTTTCATCACATTAGCACTTTGTACTTAGAGAATTAAACCTCTCCGAAAAAATCTATTTCACTTCCTTCTGCAAGAGTAACATAAGCTTTTTTGAACCCACTCACTCTTCCCTTTAGTACTCCAGCTCTAGTATTTCTAGACTTAGCCTTTGCAGGCATTGTTGCAGTATTAACTCTTCTAACTTTAACTCCAGGATACATATCCTCTACAGCTTTTTTAACCTCAATTTTGTTTGCTGCCTTATTCACTACAAAACTGTACTGACTTGGACTTCCCGCTGACAATATTTCTGATTTTTCAGAAATGATAGGTTTTATAAGTATATTCTTAGCCATCTTATTTTATATTTATTTGGCGTACAATTCTTTCAATTTGCCCACTGCTCCTTCAGAAATCACAACATTATTTGCATTCATGATTTGGTAAGTATTTACCTCATCTACACTTACAACATGTGTTCTTTGGATATTTCTACTTGATACGTATACGTTAGTATCATATTCTGTAGTAATAAACAATGATTTTTTTCCTTCTAAAGACAAACCTCCTAAAACTTCCTTAAACGACTTTGTTTTTGGAGCATCAAAGGTAAAATCTTCAATTACTGAAAGGTTACCATTGCTCACTTTATGAGACAATGCTGAAGCTCTTGCAAGAGACTTAACCTTTTTATTCAATTTAAAATCATAATTTCTAGGTCTAGGTCCAAACATTCTACCTCCACCTCTAAAAACACCTGACTTCAAAGAACCCGCTCTTGCAGTACCTGTTCCTTTCTGTTTCTTTATTTTACGAGTAGAAGCTGTGATTTCACCCTTCTCTTTCGCTTTATGTGTACCTTGTCTTTGCGCTGCATTATACTGCTTAACTGCAAGATATACAGCATGCTCATTTGGCTCAATACCAAAAACTTGCTCTGGAAGCTCAATGCTTTTACCAGTTGATACACCTGTTGTATTTACTATATCTAATTTCATCTTACTTGTTATTTTTCGATAACTACAATAGACCCTTTATGTCCCGGAATAGCACCTTTGATTAACAATAGATTTTTATCTTCTAAGATTCTAACAACTTCAAGATTCTTAACAGTAATTCTCTCGCCACCCATTCTTCCTGCCATCTTCATACCTTTAACAACTTTTGCTGGGTAAGAAGCCGCACCAATTGAACCAGGAGCTCTTAATCTGTTATGCTGACCGTGTGTAGCGTCTCCTACACCTCTAAATTTGTGTCTTTTCACTACACCTTGAAAACCTTTACCTTTAGATTTTCCTACCGCTCTAACAATATCTCCTTCCTCGAAAATATCAGAAATCGCTACAGTATCACCTAAAGATTTTTCTAGAGTACAATCTCTAAATTCAATAGACTTTCTCTTTGGTGTTGTTCCAGCTTTATCATAATGCCCTTGAAGCGCTTTAGAAGTACGACCTTTTTTTGCTTTTGCTTCACCGTGGCTCAACTGTATAGCTGAATACCCATCAGTATCTTCGCTTTTTACTTGAGTAACCACATTTGGAGCAGCTTCAACAATCGTACAACTAATATTCCTTCCATCTTCATTGAAGATGCTGGTCATACCAATTTTTTTACCTATTATTCCATTCATATTATAGGTTTATATAATTACTAACGATCATGGCACAAATGCCAATCAACGTTTGTTATTTTCAAAAAAAATGAAATTATGTCAATTTGACTTGGATATCTACCCCACTTGGAAGTTCAAGCTTCGATAGTGCGTCTACAGTTTTTTGTGTAGGAGTAAATATTTCAATCAATCGTTTGTGTGTTCTCATCTGGAACTGCTCACGAGATTTCTTATTTACGTGCGGTGATCGCAATACTGTAAATATTTCTTTCTTAGTGGGCAGCGGAATCGGACCAGAAATAACCGCTCCACTGTTTCTCACAGTTTTGACGATCTTCTCCGTACTTTTATCAACTAAATTGTGATCATAAGAACGAAGTTTTATTCTAATTTTTTGATTCATAGCCTTTTTTAAAAGTGTTTATTTCTAAATCGGCTGCAAATGTACAAATGAATAAGCAATTATGCAAACTAATTCTTACAATAATTACAAAATAAATAAATACGCATACTCCGCAGACTCCCGTCATATAAAGGTTTTTTATATGTGTTATAGCCAAACACTCTTTTTGTATTACATCTATTTAAGTCAACCAAATTTATATTGGCAATCATGCCTTTTTTAAATTTTAAATTCAGTACAATACATGTAAGCTTTGCCTAAAAAATTTAAATATCTGAACTATCTGAACGAAGAAAATTTATAATCAATACTATCATTATATAGCAACCAATTCACTTGTAGAGATTACGTGTTACCAAAATTATTCATTACTAATTCTTTAAAAGCTGCCTTTCTTCTTTCACTTAATAATATAACTGAATCATCTGACATGGTTATTTCCATTTTCCTATGATTACTGCAATGAACTATATGATTAACATTTATTAAACTTGATCTACTAACTCGGTAAAATATTTTAGGCGATAGAATCTCTTCATATATTTTTAAATTCTTGGACACCAATAAATTCTTATTTCCAATAATATTGAAATTTGTATAGTTTGATTTCGCTTCACACCATATAATATCTTCAACATTAATAAAATGCAGTCCTTCTGTTGTTGGCAATACCAATCTACTTAAGTTATCTTCTTTTGCAGCATCCCATATAGCTACTTGCATCTCTTTGGATGGATCTTTTGGATTATGTTTATCACTAACGATTACTTTTTTTAAAGCAATTTGCAACTCATCTATATCAATGGGCTTAAGAATGTAGTGTATTGCACTATAATTGAATGCTTTTATTGCATACTCGGAGTATGCTGTTGTAAATATGATATCAAATTGATGATTCGGGAAATATTTGAATAATTGAAAACCATTTTCCTGGGGTAATTCAATGTCTAAAAAAACAACATCAGGCTGTAATACTGGTATTTCATTTACAGCATCCTTTATTGTAAATGCATTTCCAATCAAGAGTACATTTTTACAATACTTTTTTAAAATTTGAGCTAGGTTTTCATATCCAGCCAGCTCATCCTCTATAATATATGCCTTAAGGTATTGGTTGTCTGTTTTCATTTATTGTAACTTTTATTGTTGTCCTAGTACCACATGCTTCATTATCACATATCAAGTCTTCAATAAGTATATTATTTTCATTCTCAGGATTATTAAATTTAAATAACTCTAGCCGTTGTTCTATATTCTTCAAACCTGAATAACGTTCTTTAGTACTTAATCCTTTTTTCATTTCTTTCACAGCAGTTCTGCCTATGCCATTATCTTCTACAACCATTATGATAGTGTTGTCTGATAAATCGTAAGAAACCGAAAGTGTCCCTCCACTTAACTTGTGAAATAGCCCATGTTTAAATGAGTTTTCAATTATTGGCTGAATTAAAAGTGGAGGGACACGTAAAACATCTTTATCACTTTCGATGTCCTCACTAACCTTTAATTCACTTTTAATCTTGTCTTGGAATCTTAGTTGTTCCAAATCAATATACAATCTAACAAATTCTAATTCTTGCTCCAAAGTAATCAAACTCACGCTTGAGTATTCAAAAATAAGCCGAATCAATTTTGCAAATTTTGCTAAATATATGGTAGCATCCTTTTCCTTGTCATTTGTTATAAAATTTTGAATTGCATTCATCGCATTGAAAATGAAGTGCGGATTCATTTGCAATTGTAAAGCTTGATCTTTTACCTTATTTATTTGTTCGAGATATTCCCTTTTAGAAGCTTCTTGAATCTTTAAAGCCTCCAAACGTTTCTCTTCTTCTAATTTTAATCTTTTATTGCGTAAAGAAATGTATAAGTATACAGTTAACAAAACTGCAAACAAAGCCAAAATTCTAGCCCAAATAGTTTGCCACCACGCTGGCAAAATGCTGATATTTATTGTTTTTTGTATAGTATATTTTTTATCAGTTAAAACACCCTGAACGTGGAGAATATAATCTCCTGAAGCAAGTGATGGAAGACTGACATTAAGTCCATTACTCTTAGTCCATTGTTTTTCATCATTCAATTTAAAACGGACTACTCTATTTTTTACATTATTAAGAGTAATATAATTAAACTCAAAATCTAATTTATTTTTGTCATAACCTAAAACTATTTCTTCATCAATACTTCCGGTATATTTCTCATTATTCACTAATAAGGACATTATATTTATTGAATATGTCTTATCTTCATGTCTAAATTGTTCATTTGTAATAGTCAAATATCCTTTCTTTTGACTAACTAATAAATCCCCATTACTTGTCAAATTAATTGATTCAACATTACTATCCGCAAGACCTTCAAATTCAGTAATAAAAAAGGTTTCTCTAGTTTGAAGATTAATTCTAGAAATCCCCTCAGAAGTAGCTACATAAAGTAAAGAATCATTTACAGCAATATCGTTTACTACATTTGACAATAATTCCCTGTTTACAATAAAAGAATCTTTAAGTGCCCCATTCTCAATCATTAATACCCCATTATTAGAAGTACCATACCAAATCTTAGAATTGTCCTTCACTACTATTTGCCTAATACTATTATCTTTAAGCATTTTATTTGTCGACTTACTCAATCCATCTAAAAAAGAATAAGTGTATGCACCTAGAGCTGTACCGATGTGAATTAGATTCGTATTCTTATCATATTCTAAGCATTGCACTTTTTTTAAGTCAAAAATTTTTGTCAACTCATTGGATTTGGCTTTAAAGGAAAAATCAGGCAATCTATACACCGCTTTTCTATCGGCCAAAATAAGATCACTGTTCACAAAACAGCCAGCTTTGGCTAAAAAATCACTGAAATCAATTTTAAAAAACCCAGGTTCCCTATTTAAGCTTGAATAGTTTTTTCCCAACACAAATCCTCTACCCAACACCACAAAAATAGAAGAATCAGAAATTACAAATTGATCATTACTGTAAGGTAATTCTACCTCAAGTAACTCCTTAGTATTTAATACTGTTTCTAAAATAGAACTACTAGTTACTAAATTAACTTTATTGCCAAAGCAAATTACTTCTTCTACATTATTCGACAATGAACCAAATTCATAGAGCATCTCTGGCAAAAGACTAACCTTTAAAATACCATTATTCGCCGTAGACAACCATAAGTTATTTTCAACATCTTTAAAAAGTTTATGGATTGTGAAATTCTCAAGCGAATTAATATAGGTTCCAGTGATCAAATCATATACCAATAATCCTTCTTGAAGTCCAACTAAAATTAAATTTTCGTGATATAATAAATCAAAAATTTTTTCTTTTTCAGCAAGCAAATAAACAAATGAATCTTTCAATTCAACATCAAATTCAGAAAGTAAAAATTTACGCCCATCATTTAAAATTAAAAACTTAGTCTGTTTTTTATTAACAGGCTTAAAATAAAGATTTGTTACTTCATTCGGTGTCTTTCTCTTACTTGGGGAAAAAACTCTTGTGCTTTTAGAACTTATCAAAACCAGTCCTTGATGTTCTTCCGAGCCATATATAAGTAATACTGAATCCAGTTTTGCATCTATTATTTCTGCTTCATAGATAAAAAGTTTATTCGTAGACGTATTGTAGTTTGAGTGGTAAAACAAAAAATCAACATCTTCGTAAGTAAATAAATCAACTGTCCCGATAGATTTAGGGTCTTTATAGTCAACCACTATAGAATTTATTACAACTTCATTGCCCTCCAGTCTACAATATTGATTCGAAATATTAGTAAATGTGATATGCCCCTCTTTACTAATTTCTAGCTCAATTACATCATTATCTATCAGTCGCGAATCAGAAAACCTCTCAAATGATTGTCCATTGTAGGAAACCAATCCGTTCTCAGTTCCAAACCAAAGTGTGCCACTACTATCTTGCACAATCTCATATACAGTATTACTCGGCAAACCATCATCTGTCGTATATTGATCATAGTGTAAATCCTGTCCAAATGAAACCAAAGGTGTCATTAGTAAGAAAAAGTATAAAATGTTCTTCACAAATTTCATTCAATAACTGATAATAGGCATTCATCATTAAATTATACGCACTCACTCATTTCGCATATTCTAAAACAAAAAGATAGTTAATTTTGTAATGAAATTAGAATATAGGACTCCAATTAAGGTGTTGACATATTTTTTCATGTTATCACGATAGCCCAACCCGAACAGCCAAAAAAAAAGACGGTCCTAAACGACCGTCTTTTTTCATTTTAAAGTATAGGGAGATTCCTAAGAAGTGAAATCCCTTATATAATATGAGTTTTCATCGAATTACTTCTGAACAATTACCCGTTTTTCGAATGATTTATCGTAAAAACGGTGCACGGAGAATTAAACCTTGTTTGCCGCTCGCCGCTACCGGCGTTCATTTCTTTCTTGAAAAAGAAACGAACCAAAGAATTCAAGTCTTTACCCAGCACTTAACGTTTTTTGAAATAAAATTCCCTAAACATATCTAAACTCACTTTCGCTAAAGCTACAGCTCAAACATAGATTTGTTTTTAACGGAAATTTGATCCCAAAAAACTATGCTGACTAAGGACGTTTTTTATTACTGTATGTAAACAATTAGAAAGTAATTTAAAACACGGCTTACTTCTGAAAACCCCTAAAGTAAATCTAAAAAAGGATCTAATCAATTAAGACTAGACCCTTTATATATTCCTAAGTAAAGATCTCCTTATACTTCTCCTCTAGCATCAGCCATTACCTTCTCTACAACACTCTTAGGAGCAGGCGTGAAGTGTGAAAACTCCATTGTACTACTTGCTCTACCAGAAGTAATCGTTCTCAAATCTGTTACATATCCAAACATTTCAGATAATGGAACTTCTGCATCAATAGTTACAGCCCCTCCAGATCTAGGCTCTTGACCTTTTGGAAGACCTCTTCTTCTATTCATATCACCAATAACTGATCCTGTATACTCTTCTGGAGTAACGATAGTTAATTTCATAATTGGCTCTAGTAACACCGGCTTACACTTTGCCGCTGCCGCTCTGAATCCTTCTTTTGCACAAAGCTCAAATGCGATAGGCTTACTATCGACTGCGTGCGTATTACCATCATAAAGCTCAACTTTCATACTGTCGATCTTATAACCAGCAACAATACCATTGTCCATCATTGCAGTAAATCCTTTTACTATAGATGGGAAGAATTCTTTAGGAATAGATCCTCCTACAATTTTGTTTACAAATTGTAGTTTCTTCTTACCTGATTTAAAATCATCAGAATCTAAAAATTCTTGATCAGCTGGACTCAATCTGAATGACATCTGTGC
>Ga0209187_1002743_pt1 | contig 15932 bp, 13 predicted proteins | sample BantaG_FD_187430 | JGI IMG/M metagenome (GOLD analysis project Ga0209187, IMG submission 187430) | Marine algal microbial communities from Bantry Bay, Ireland - BantryBay_4 metaG (SPAdes) (version 2) | ecosystem: Host-associated > Algae > Red algae > Unclassified | place: Bantry Bay, Ireland... | reverse complement strand
TTAGCAGGGTTTTTCCATCTTCAATAAATTCACCGTTTGTATCAATATTTTTTCCAATTTCTTGAATACGATCGCGCGTATCCATCATGATTTTTCTAGGCGAAAGTAGCTTCCCAGTTTGATTAGCCGGACAAGCTGCTGTACAACGTCCGCACTCCGTACAGGCATAGGCATCTAATAAATTGGTCCAACTTAAATCGGTTGCATCTTTAGCACCAAAACGTTGCGGCTCCGCACTAGCAGCTTCACCCGTAGGAGCTAGCTCCGGTTGCATCATATACTTAATTTCATTTTGAATAGCAGGCATATTGGTCATACTTCCCATACTTTGCAACTTGCTATAAAAAGCATTAGGGAAAGCCAAAATGATATGAAGATGTTTAGAATAGTACAGGTAATTCATAAAGAAGAATATACCGACAATGTGCAACCACCAAAAAATACGCTCTACGCCAATTACGGTATTCATGGAAAGTCCTTCAAAAATAGGTTTGAGCATTCCAGAGATTAGAAAGGTGCCTGTCTTAGCATAGTGATCTGCTCCTAGATCTTGAAGAACTAAATCGGCAGCGTTCATACCCAAGAACAAACTCATAAGAACAATCTCAAGAATCAAAATCAGATTCCCATCCATTTTGGGCCAGCCCATGGCCAACTGTCCCGTAACGAGACGTGGTATTTTAATAATATTTCTTCGAATTAAAAATAGTACACATACCACCAATACAAGGGCAGCTAATATCTCAAAACAATTAATCAGGAATGTATAAAAACCACCAAAGAGGGGAGCAAATATTCTGTGCTGCCCGGTTAATCCATCAATAATAATTTCTAAAATTTCTATATTGATTATTATAAAACCAGCATAGATAATAAAGTGCATCACCGCGACTAGTGGCTTTTTGAACATTTTCTTTTGTCCCATAGCCAGCAACAATACATTGCGCCAACGCTCCGGTTTATTGTCGTTAATTTCCTCTTTTTTACCCAAGAAAATATTTCGGCGCAGACGCTTCATATTTCTTACCAAAAACCAAATGGAAAAACCAGAGAGTAGAAGAAATAAGATTTGCTGTAGTATTTGCATGAGTTACAAATTTAATGCAGATTGTTCTATTTTAGGCATTAGGAGATAGCCAATAGGTGTAAGGAAATTCATAATTAATTTATTCAACGCCCATTTCCTATTGGCTAATGGCTATTCCCAAATAGTGCGCTAACTTTGCACAGCAATGGGCAAAAAACAAATACTCACCGAAGAAGAAATTGGTCTCAAACTAGAACGGTTGGCTTACCAGATTTACGAGAATAATTTAGATCAAAAAGAAATCGTACTGGCAGGAATGCAGAAGAGAGGCTATGCGATTGCAGAAGTGTTAGAGAAAAAAATTGTCAAACTAAGCAAAGCGAAGATCAGATTAATCTCCATCAATATTGATAAACGAAACCCGATTGATAGCAGCTTGAGCGATACGAAAAAACTAGACGGAAAAGCAATAGTAATTATAGACGACGTAGCCAATAGTGGCCGCACACTACTGTATGCATTGAATCCGTTTTTAAACATAATTGCCAAGCGGATTCAAATCTGTGTGCTTGTGGACCGCAAGCATAAGTCGTATCCCGTATGCGCCGATTATATAGGCATGCAACTTTCTACTACCGTTGAAGAGCATATTAAAGTTGAAATTGAGAAGGGAAAGATTAAAGGGGCTTGGATTGAGTAGTGGAATATGAAAAATAAATTAAGTATTACGTTCAAACAGCCAAACCACGGTTGGTTGCCTTTAGTTCTAACCTACGGTGATTTTAAACTTTCTATTGAAGTATCCGATGTGCCAGTTAGCCCTATGAAATTACTGTGTAATACCTTAATTCAAATCTGCGAAGGCATCAAAAATCCAGATAAAGTTTTATTGAACCTCGAACCGTACCAATATTTTTTAGATTTTATTTACATTAACGGTTTGTATAAACTGATAATATCAGAAAAGAGTGATCAAGAAAGCAATGAAAGGATTACCAAAGAAATAGTTGGGGACTTTGATTCTCTAATTCTTCCATTCTATAGATTTTTGGAAAACTTTACATCAGAAAAATATAGCTTCCCGCACTGGGAGGAATTAAACGCTAAACGAATTGAGAAATTATCTCAAGTTGTAAAATCAATAAAACAAAAAGCATGAGAATTTTATCCTTAGATTATTGCAAAAAAAATCCCCAAGCTAAGCTTAGGGATTTTCGTTTCATTTTAAAAGTTATTAATATTCGTCTTCATTAAAGAAGAAATCATCGTGTGTGGGATAGTCCGGCCAGATATCATCTATACCTTCATAAGCTTCACCTTCATCATCCATTTCTTGAAGATTTTCGATTACCTCCAATGGGGCACCAGAACGAATTGCATAATCCAACAATTCTTCTTTTGTGGCCGGCCAGGGGGCTTCCTCTAAGTGAGAGGCTAATTCAAGAGTCCAAAACATATTTATTCTATTAGTGTTCGCTAAATTTGCGCAAATGTATGATATAATTTATATCTACCAAATCAAAGATTTGTAAAGAAAAATAATGTTAAAACTAAAAAATATAAGCAAGTCATTTGGTGATTTACAGATACTAAATAACATCAGTTTAGAAATATCCAAAAAGCAAATTGCTAGCATTACCGGGGCTTCTGGCGCGGGAAAATCAACCTTACTGCACATTATGGGTACCTTAGAAACCGCTGATGCTGGAGAAGTGATTATCAATGATAAAAATGCCGAGAAGCTTAATGCAAAGCAATTGGCTAATTTTAGAAATACAGAAATAGGATTTGTTTTTCAGTTTCATCATTTATTACCAGAATTTTCGGCCATTGAAAATGTGGCCATGCCAGCCTTAATCGCAGGAAAAAATAAATCACAGGCTTTTGAAACAGCTTTAGATTTATTAAAAAGACTAAATATAAACGAACGCGCCGAGCACAAACCCCACCAAATGAGTGGTGGTGAACAGCAGCGTGTGGCTATAGCTAGAGCGCTTATGAATCAGCCAAGTGTGCTGCTGGCCGATGAGCCAAGCGGCAATCTAGATAGTAAGCATTCGGGGGAATTACTCGACTATTTATTTATGCTACGAGATGAATTTGATCAAACCATCATTATGGTAACTCACGATAATGAAATGGCCAAACGCTGCGACACCATACTTGACCTCAAAGACGGTAAAATCAATGAGTAGACCGCACGCGTATATTCCGTATAGCGATACAGGCGCTTTCTCAAAATTGGTGATTGACTACCAAAATCAAGATGAAAAATTAAAGCCTTTTATCAATGACTTTCCTAGTGTGGAAGCTATCAAAAATCAAATTAAACGAAAAGAAAAACAAGCTGTTGATCGAGAGGCCTTGGTAGAGGTATTGACGGAGCAATATACCCATCAAGGAATAAGATTAGACAAAACGCCAGTAGGGGAGAATATTACTCAATTATTAAATAAGAAGACCTTTACAATTTGTACAGCTCATCAGCCCAATATATTTACCGGTTATTTATACTTTATATACAAAATTATTCATGCTATCAATTTGGCTAAAGAATGCGCCGAGCAGATACCAGGCTACAATTTTATCCCAGTCTATTTTATCGGCAGCGAGGATAATGATATTGAGGAAATTGGGACTTTTAATTTTAAAAATAAAAAATATCAATGGTCTCCGAATGAAACAGGCGCTTGCGGTCGTTTTTCGACGGCTAGTTTAGTAGAAATTAGAGATGAAATACTTGGACAATTTGGGAACTCCGAAGCTGAAGTGAAGCTTAAAGAACAAATTTTGATAGCGTATGACGGTAAAAAGACGCTAAGCCAGGCTACGCAGCACTTTGTGCATTTGCTGCTTGGAGAATATGGACTAATCGCACTCGATGCTGACGACAAACGCCTTAAAGAGTCGTTGAAGCCCATAATCAAAGATGAGCTAAAAAATTTAACTTCTCACCGCATACTAATTGAACATAATAAATTATTATCGAAAGATTATAAGGTCAAGGTAGAGCCTAGGGAGTTGAATTTATTTTATTTAAATAAAAACGTACGAGAGCGCATAGAAAAAGCAGAAAATGGTTGGAAAATTGTAAATAGTGACCAAAAAATAGACAATTTTGACACAATTGAGTCTAATTCTGAATATTTTTCACCAAATGTAATTTTAAGACCAGTATATCAGGAACTGATACTACCGAACCTTGCTTTTATAGGTGGCGGCAGCGAAATAGCTTATTGGTGTGAGCTGAAAACTTTGTTTCAGTATCATAAAATAGAATATCCTATTTTGTTTATAAGAAACTCATTATCAATTCTTTCAGAAAAACAATTAAACAAATTAATGAATCATGGATACAAGGAAAGCTTTGAGCCGCTTGAGAATGCGCTAAAAGAAAAATCAACGGCCGATCCTGCATATATGCAATTATTAATAGATCTAGAAGCTATTGAAAATTCGTATAAAAAAACAATCCAATCTGCCGATAGAATTAGTCCGAATTTATCAGTATCAGCTCAAGCTCAATTAGCTAAAATCACAAAGATCAACGAGCGAATTAAAACGAAATACCGTGCACATATCAAACGCCAGTACGAAGATTTAACTAATATGAAAGTAGAGATTGAGAATGCTTTATTACCGAATGGCGTATTACAAGAGCGAAATGAGAATTACGTAGAACTTGTTTGCAGATTTAAAAAGGACATCATTCCTTCATTAATAGAATATCAAAGACCGTTTGGCTTGGAATACTTACTACTGGGGTTCTAACTATTATTGGGATTCTGTTCATTTTTCCTATAATTAATATTATGTTCAATTACAATTTAAAGGATTTGGATACATCATAGTAATACCCACCTATTCCATAAATATCATAAAACACTCGGCATAATACTATTTTGAATCCAATTCTTGCACTGTTAAACAAAACGGATCAAGAAAAATTCACTAATAAATCAAGCAGGAACTAGTAAAATCAACAAATAATACTTTCGTTTTTTAAAAGACTATTGCTTTCGACTATTGCTTTCCTTATATTTACCCTACAAATCTTTATTATGAAAAAACTATTTGCCTTAGTGCTGATAAGCTGTTTTAGTTTACTATCCAATCAAGAAATTCAAGCGCAGCGAAATATGGGCTATGCTCCAAATTCTACAGAAGGCGGATTCAGAGTAGCTCGTAATTATGGAAAACGTTCTGTTAGAAGCATGAATTACCGCAATGAAGTCAATGGTTTTAATGGCTCACGGAGATTGCAACCTTCAAACTCTGTAAGTGCCCCGGCCTGTAAAAAAGCATGTTGTCAAAACACTTACAAAAGAAATTGTTGTCATGAAAAAAGAATGTGTCAGCACCAGAAAAGCGTAGACGCCTGTAATAGCGAGTGCACATCTAATGTAGGACGCGCCTGTTGTAAAGCAAAAAGAATGTGTGCTCATGAACGCCAATATCAAAGAAATGCAAACTGTCATACAAAAGGTTGTTCCCAAAATGACAATTGTAAATCTTCCTGTAATAAGCAATCTTGCTCTGGAGCTCGCTCCTCTTGCTCTAAGAAAGATTGCAGCAAGTGCAACAATAAGACTTGCAGTACAAAACAAGTTTGTAATAAGTCTAGTAAAAAAGCTTGTTGTAAAAACAAGGCGAATTGCTCAAAGAAATGTTGTGCAAAATCCAGCTGCTCAAAATCGAATAAAAGTCAGTGCAATTCAAGTTGCAAAAAGGCTTGTTGCTCAAAAACTAAAGCCAAAACTTGCAGACCTAATTGTAAGAAACAATGCTGTCGTAAAAAACCTAAGAGAAAAAATTCTAGTCGTTACAATCGCTACTAATATTTAAAAGTAAATTCACTAACAAATACCTTCTTTCGAGAAGGTATTTTATTTATGCCAAAAACCGACCGCCTCTAAAATACTAATCAGCAACAGTGAGATGGCCGAAGCAAACAATACGAATAGCGAAATAAATAGAAGGAAATAGCTAATTGAGAACCCTATCTCCCCTAGCGGAGCGGGATAGTTATTCATAGCTAACCAATAAGAAAGTCCCCCCGTAATAGCCAAGCAAATTACAGCAACCAAAACCAACTTTTTAAGTTTATGTCTATTTTTTAATACATAGCTGCTCATTTCTTTATCTATTTCTTAGTTGTTCTCGTGATTGTGGGCGTAGTTCAGTTCTCCATTGGAAGCCCGATAAAAATTGATCTTTTTTATTTATTTTTTCCATAGGATAAAATGCCCCTTTGGGTTGGTTGTAAAATACAATTCTATTTACTTCTTTTTCCTTAAATAGAATTTTAATTCTTGCCCCCTCTGCTTTGTTTAATCCTATAAACTCTTTGGCTTCATTAGTAGCGTAATAAATACTTTGAGCGTTACCCAAAACAATTGCACGTTTAATTTCATTATCAGCAAAAAAGGCATCAATATTAATCCCCTTAATTTGATTATACAAGCTAGGGTATTGCGTATCATTTATAATAAATGAATTAGCACGTAACTCTGTTTTACGAATTTTATTATTCGCCATATAAATATGAATCGTATCACCTTCCGCTTGTTGATTTTGATTCCAAACAATTGGTTTTTTAAATAGATGAAACAAAGAATCTGATTGTTCATAAATCATACTGTCGCAAACGGCTTGCATACTGTCGCCATAAATTTGAACTTGCTTGTTACATATAATAATCTTTTTATCCTCGTAAGATTCCAAATGCTTTTGGTGCAATAAGGTATACACAGACTGGCCATTTTTAATAATCCTGCTTTTTAAGTTTAGTGTATCTACCGAGCGAAGAGAAATCATTGTATCCGAAACAATTAGAATGGTGTCTTTCTCATTTATGGTCGTCAAAATTGGCTTCTGGGTTGCCAATAAAAAACTATTGTGTTCATTATATTCAGCCTTACCGGCCGTAAGTTCAAGGTTTTCAGTAGTATCTGTGTAGCGTACGTTACCCGTGGCTACACCATAGCCAGTCGCCTTATTATACCGAGTAGCATCAGCATAAAGAACTGTATTTTCATTTTCATCAACTATAATTACGCGCCCTTTAGCACTACCCGATCCCGTTTCTTTGTTATAATTTGCTACTTGGGCATAAATGATAGTGTTTTCAACTTTATCCACTATAACTACATTGCCTCTCGCCTTTCCGGAGCCTGATTTTTCGTTATAAGTTAATTTGTCTGCTGTGATAATTTGTGTCTCGTTGTTGACCGTTGTTCTTTTTGAAAAACTAGCTTTACCCGTTTTTTGATTGTAGGTACCCGCTTTAGTTTCAATCATAGCGTCTTTCGAGTACACCGTAGATTCATCTAGAAATACAACTTTTTTTGAATCTGTGTTATAGGTTAGTTCCTTTGATTCAATATCACTATCAGGGCTTGTGATAAATACATTTCCTTTAAAATAAGACTGTTTTGAACGTCCGTTATATTTGCCGTAATCGCTACTAATTGTAGTCCCATCAGTTACAAGTTGTCCTCCATTTTTATAGATACCTATTTTTGATTTTAAGTTGTAGCTAAGATCATCAGTAATTAAATTGTTACCATTGTCAAATACCTGCACATTATCCTTCATAAAGGCCTGAGCCGTATTACCTACATACTCTACATAATCAGCCTTCGCCGAAGTGCTTCCACCCCGGCGAATGTCTACGCTTCCAAATGCCTTAATTCGATTGTCAACATCGTTCAAATAAGCACTGTCGCAGTACATCACAACATCGTCGCTACGGACCTGTACATTGCCAATTAGTTTATTCGTGTACCCATCTGTGGACACTTTGATAGCTCGAAGGCTATCGGCATGCACAATTTTTATTTTGGTTTGATTGGCTTGCGAGCTATCACTAAGTTGTATTCGATTCGTTGAATCAATTTGGGCAAAAGCGGTCACATTAAAAAATGCTACTGTAATCAGAAGCATCCCTAAAACTTGTCCATATTTTGCCATCTTCTTAATCGCCATTAGGTGCCTTCAACGGTGGTGATGCCTTTTTCTTTTTCCCACCAAACAAACTTAAGTTTACATATCGGTGTGGTCGCGCACTTAAATCATATAATAGGTTGTTTAAAGTAGCGCTTGTATTCTTTATATTATTATATAGCTGAGCATCATTCATTAGCAAGGCCATACTCCCCTTACCATTGTTTACTTTGTTAAGGGTTGATTGCAGCGAACCAATCGTAGTATTTAATTTAGCCACGGTTTGCTCCAATTGAATTTTACTGAAGTTTTGAGAAGTCGTTTCAAGGTTTGATAAGGTTCTAGTTATAACACCATTGTTTTTATTAAGATTTTTAGAGAACCCTGTTAAATCGCTAGAAATATTCGTCATATTATTCATGACCTGGTCCACATTACTTTTTTGATTGTTAAGTGTTTTTGCAAAACCTTCAAATTGATCCAAGGTGCTCGTTAGGCTAGCCACCGAATTTTTTATATTTTGCTGCGTAGTGGGTGTCAGAATATTATTAATGGAAGCTACCGATTCATTTAAAGAAGACAGGGTCTCTTTTAATTGTTTCATAATTGGATCAATTTGATCTCCCACTTTGTCTATCATCCCATCTTGGATTTGACCTTGAATTGTTCCATCTCCATCCAAGTATTCATTTGAATTTCCCAATGTTAATTGAATTGCTTTCGTTCCTAATAATCCGTCGGCTACAATAGATGCTGAAGAATTCTTAGGAATTTTTATTTCTTTGTCAATAGACATTTCTACTGTAATACCCTCCTCAATAGTACCGCCCTCCAAGTATATATCACTTACAGAGCCTACTTCGTAACCATTGAGCGTAATTCGATTGGCGGAAGTCAATCCACTCACATCGTCATACTTTGCTGTAACAGTTCTTGCACTTGAAAGCATTCCCTTTCCTTTTAAATAATTGAACCCTAGCATGAAAATAGCCACAGCTATCACACCCAATAATCCAATTTTTACTTCATTCGCTATCTTCATAAATTATCAAAATTTACAATATTCATTAGTTCGTTTTACCGACACTTTCTACTTCAGACTTATACTTTTCAATCCCTCTAAAAATAGCAAGCGCACATTTATTTTTACCAATTTCACTATTCAACATCGCTTCTTCACTGGGATTATTTAAAAATCCTAGCTCCACTAATACAGCAGGCATAGCCGTGCCGGCTAACACTTCTAAGCTTTTTTGTTTGACTCCTTTACTTTTTCGGCCTTGTTTTGAAAACTCATCTTCTATCGACTTCCCTAATAAAATACTTCTTGTTAAAAAACTTTGAGAATACTGCGCTATTAAAATTTGATTGAGAGGATCTCTTGGGTCGAGCAGCCCTTCATCCGAAACATAGTTCCCTGCAAACTCACCTATCGCCCCTTCTTTTTGATCAGTGCGACTTAGCCCAAGTACATACGTTTCCGTACCATTGGCCGTAGTTACCCTTTTCGGACTTGAATTAATATGTACAGAAATTAGCAAATCGGCTTTGGCACTGTTAGCCATTTGATGTCTGTAGCGAAGTGATTGCTTTATGCTTAAATCGTCCCCTCCGGCCAGTATATCGTAATCACGAGTATATAAGACTTTCACATTGGGCATGAACTTTAGTATCATATCACCCAACTTCTTTGAAACATCTAAGGCAATGTTCTTTTCATACGAATATTGACCATGACAGCCTGGATCTTTACCACCATGTCCTGCATCAATAACAATTTTACTTATTTTCTTAACTGCTGGCGTAGGGACCACCGGCGCAGCAAGCAAATACAAACTGCCCATCATAAATGCCACGATAAGTGTGACCATTGATAACTGTTTTAGTTTCATATTTTAATTTGTTATAAATCCTTTAACCCTTGCCGTAAGTACATTGCTTGTGATAAGCTTACATTTACCGCAAATTAATTTGATTGCGTAAAGTTAATTCATTCCGACTATTAGCAAGTGACTCTAGCAGATATATTCTGTTAGCCATTCTGTTATTTGTCAATCTTTTAACAGCGGCCCAGAGCCCTGATTCAAGCGCCATAGTCCAAGATACTTTACCATCCGATTCGGTACAAACTGATTCTCTTCAAAAAAAAATACCAATCGCTAAGGGCGATCTGTCCGATCCGGTTTTTTATGAATCTTATGATTCTATAGTTTATGACGCTGCCAATAAACGCTTACTTCTCTATCGGGATGCTCAAATTAAGTATCAAGATATTGTTGTGGATGCTAGCTTTATAGAATATATACAAGATTCTAGCACAATGAAGGCTAGCCCATTGGATTGGGAGAAAGATTCGGTAGATCAACATCTGCTAACCAAAGCAGAAGAGAAAACAAAATTCAAAGAAATGCGATTTAATTTCAAATCGCAGCGGGCCGTTTTAAGCAATGCCTATAGCCAATACGGCGAAGGCTTTATTAAAAGTGAAAAAATTAAAAGGAATAAGGACCAAAGTATTTACGGCAAAAATAATATTTATACCACTTGTAACTTAGAGCACCCTCACTTTGGCATTTCGGCAAAAAAAGTAAAAATCATTCCAAATAAAGTTGCGGTGAGCGGAACAGCCAACTTGGTAGTAGAAGATATCCCTACTCCACTCTACCTCCCATTTGGATTATTTCCTCTTAAAAAAGGACAGCGTTCTGGATTTAAATTACCTACCTATGACATGAGCCAAAATCTTGGATTTGGGCTGCGAGGTGGTGGTTACTACTTTGCAATAAATGACCATTTAGATTTATTGGCGCAGGCAGATATTTATTCATTAGGAACCTATCGTATCGGCGCTATCAATAATTACGTTTGGCGCTACCGTTTTAAAGGTAATTTACAATTTGACTATGCCTATAATAAGATTGGAAATGAGTTTGAAAACAGTGCAGGAAACACATCTAAAAATTTCATATTTCGCTGGTCACATCAGCTCGATAGAAATGTAAAACCAGGAACTAATTTCTCGGCAAATGTTACATTAGGAACGAGTCAATACTATACCAACAACTCCTATGATGCTAGCCGCTATTTAAATAATAATTACTCTTCGTCTATAAATTACTCTAAGACCTGGGAGGGCTTACCCTTTAATTTAAGCGTTAGTGCACGGCATAATCAAAACACACAGACTAGACTAGTAAACGTGACTTTACCCGAGATCAATTTCTCAGCAAATCAATTATATCCTTTCAAATTTAGAAAAGATGTAATCAAGCCACGCTGGTATGAAAAAATTACAGCAAGTTATCAGCTATCTGCAGTCAATGAGTATGAGTTTATTGATACACAGCTCAATTTTCAAACGCTCAATGTCAATGATTTTAATAATGGAATCAAGCATAGCGTTCCGATTACGGCTACCTACAATTTATTTAGATATATCAATGCAAATTTTACAACCTCTTATAATGAATATTGGTTTTCAAAAAGGCTATTTCAATCCTATGATTTTCAAAATGAAAAAATTGATTCTTCTATCAATAATGGTTTTTATACGGCTAGAGATTTTAATATTAATGCTGATTTTTCAACTCGGATTTATGGTATCAAACTATTCAACAAAGGACGAATCGCTGGTATTCGCCACGTAATGACTCCAAGAATTAATTTCCAATATCGACCTGATTTCGGCCTAGCTCGTTATGGTAATTATTACGACACCTATCGAGATCAAAACTTTACTAGGTCAAGACTGTCTTACTTCGCTGGCCAGCCATTTGGCGGACCTCCTAATGGAGAAATCGGTGGTATAGGATTTAACTTAGGCAACAATCTTCAAATGAAGATAAACTCAAAAGATAGCAATGGCAAGGCACAAAAAGTAAACTTAATAGATGGTTTAAATTTTAGTACATTTTACAATATGGCAATAGATTCTTTTAACTGGAGAAACTTAGTTATGTCTTACAGAACAACTCTTTTCAAAAAAATTAATATCTCATCAGGAGCTAGCTTTAGTCCGTATGCTATTGATACCAACACACTCGTCCGAAAACAAGATTTTTACTATAAAACGGACAAAAAGTTTTTACGATTTGAGAGTGCTACTGTGGCTATTGGGGCTAGTTTCCCTTTAGACCGGAAACGAGACGAGCGTACGGAGGAAACAGATGAACGCCTGGTTGACAATGGATTGGACTATGGTAACTATGTTGATTTTAATATCCCTTTTACACTGAGAGTCAATTATAACATGCGTTTTAATAAATTGTACAAGAGAGACAATATCACAAACAACTTTAAGGATACCTTGTCATTTGGTCAGGATTTAAATTTCTCGAGCGATGTGAATCTAACTCCTAAGTGGAAAATTGGATTACAAAGTGGTTATGATTTTATCAATAAAAACTTAACCTTTACTTCAATTGACATTTTTAGAGATTTACATTGTTGGGAAATGAGAATTAATGTTGTTCCCTTTGGTTTTAGAAAGAGTTACAATTTCTCACTGAATGTAAAAGCTTCTGTATTGCAAGACTTAAAACTTTTGCGCAGAAAAGATTTCAGAGACAATTTCTAATTGAGAGAGATTCCTACGAAGTTTAAATTTCGTGTTTTATCACTGTAGTATAAGGTATCGTAAGTCTTTGTATCAAAAACTAAGTTACCAACGAAGCGAGTTGATCTTGCTCCAAATATCCCAACTACATCTTTTTCAAAAACCCCATCTCTCGATAAGTTTGTGTAGATAGGTTTAATCTGATCATTAGTCAAGCCTCCTTGAGCGTTATTAACGTCAATATATTTTTGAACAACCGTATCCCCCGCAACAAAGAACAACTGAGTCGTATCAACTCTACGAATAATATTAGCCGGCGCAGCACCGATATTAGCACTTAGCAAAGAATAAAATACTACATTATCCATTTCAAAACTCATAGCACCTGCATTTCTAGGAATAAAAGAACCCAATGCTAAATCAACTGACTTTTTCACAGTATCCTTTGATACCAAATTGATATCATCATAATAGAATTTTAATAAAATATCAAACAGCTCGGCTTTGGGTGGTGCTTTCCAACTAAAAGTATACGTCTGCAACGGTTCTCCAAATTGCAATTGATCATTCGCCGTAAAAGGCTTGATAATCGTAAAAATGTTAGGGTCGGTACTAATAATTCCAGTTCGAGCTGTGATTACACTTCCGCTTTCATTATTTTTTACAATCAACTTATATTCTCTATTCGCGTCTAGCGGTTCCATAAAACGATAAGCGTAATTGGGGCTATCCGCAAACACACCACTCTCCTTCCTAATTGGAACGGGCAAGCTAGCCAAATCTACTCGGATACAATCAATAGTTTTTGTCAAATTACCGTTGTCATACTCCTCTACTTTTACATCTAAGTCACGATAATAAATAGAATCTATGTTGGCAGCCAACAAAAGATTATCTTCAGTTTCGCTATAGTAGCCACGAGTTACTTTAATATATTGTTCATTCGTCAAACTGCCATGGTCTAGCAAGCCGTAAACGATAGTCACTTCTTTATAATCTGCCCCTACTTTAAAGTCATCATCACAGGCTGAGAAAAACAACACCACCATGAAAAGAAATCCAAAATTTTTCATTGCCACAAAACTAAGCTTTTTTAACGGAGCTTGAAATCACGGTGTTACATTTGTTCACAAGTTTTACAATCCCATGAATTTTAATCATAAGATAAAAGAAATCGGCGCTACTGCTGTTCATGACTTATACGGCGAGTCTCTTGAGCTCAATGAGATTCATATCAATGAAACCAAGGCTGAATTTGAAGGTGACTATACGATAGTGACTTTCAATTTGAGCAAATTGGCCAAAAAGAAGCCCGCTGAAATTGCAGAGGAATTAGGGCAGAAAATACTGGAGTCGAATCAAGCCCATTTTAAAGGGTATAATGTAATCAATGGCTTTCTAAACTTATCCTTGACTGACTCGCTTTTACTAGGCTATGCTCAAGACAAAAATAATGTAGAAAGTCGCATGGCAGAAAAGCAGGCTGACGGAAAAATCATGGTGGAGTTTTCCTCTCCCAATACAAATAAGCCATTGCACTTTGGTCATTTGAGAAACAATTTTTTGGGCGATAGCATTGCCAAAATTTATGACGCCTATGGATTTTCTGTTTGCAAGGCTAATTTAATCAATGATCGCGGTATTCACATTTGCAAAAGCATGATTGCTTGGCAACAATTTGCCCAAGGGGCAACACCTGAGAGTACCCAACTTAAAGGAGATCACTTTGTAGGGAAATATTATGTAAAATTTAATGACGTTTACAAAGAGCAAATTAAAACGCTAGTTGACCAAGGCATTGCTGAAAAGGATGCCGAACGTCAAGCACCGATTTTTTTAGAAGCGCAAGAAATGCTTAGAAAATGGGAAGCTGGCGATGAAGAAATTGTTGAACTTTGGAAAAAAATGAACGCTTGGGTTTATGATGGTTTTGAAGTTACCTATAAGCGACTAGGCATTTCTTTTGATCGGTATTATTATGAATCTGAAACTTATCTTCTTGGTAAAAAAGAGGTAGAGGAAGGCTTAGAGAAAGAAGTTTTTTATACAAAAGAAGACGGTAGCGTTTGGATTAATTTGGAAGAAGATGGGCTTGATGAAAAGCTAGTATTACGTGCCGACGGCACCTCTGTATACATTACGCAAGACATTGGAACTGCGGAGCTAAAGTATCAGCAGGAGCAAATGCAAAAATCAGTTTATGTGATTGGCGATGAGCAGAACTATCACATGAAAGTGCTAAAATTGATTTTACAAAAATTGGGCAAGTCACATGCTAGTGGCGTTCATCATTTATCGTATGGCATGGTAGAACTGCCCCACGGTAAAATGAAAAGCAGAGAGGGCACGGTTGTAGATGCTGATGATATGGTAGATGAGATGCTTGCTATCGCTAAGAAAAATACCGAAGAACTCGGCAAGGTCGATGGATTTACCAATGAGGAATTAGAAACCCTATATCAAACCATTGGAATGGGGGCACTCAAGTTTTATCTACTGCGAGTAGACCCAAAGAAAAAAATGATTTTCAATCCTGAGGAAAGTATAGATTTCCAAGGGTTTACAGGGCCTTTTGTTCAATACACACATGCGCGACTTTCTTCTATTCTTCGCAAAGCCGATTCGATTGGAAGTATTACTGGTAGTGAGCTAAATGCTGATGAAAGAAAAATGCTTATACAGTTAGAAACCTTTAGCTCAATTATTGAAGAAGCCGCATTAGATTATAGCCCATCCGTAATTTGTAATTACGCTTTCTCACTAGCTAAAAGTATGAACAGTTTTTTAAATTTACACCAAATCATAGGTGCAGAAACAGAAGAAAAAATGTCTTTGCGAATTGCTATAGCTCATCTTACTAAAAAAACTATCGCTGAAAGTTTATCTCTCTTAGGAATTGATGCACCGGAAAGAATGTAGTAGAATAAAGAATAATAAATGATCTGCGAAAAACGAAGAGTCGATAAAAAGCGAATGAAGAATATTTCTTCGGCCATGGTGACAACCGTCCTTTTATGTTTTCTTCTCTCGGCCTGCCGAGAAGAAGTCTATATCCCCAAACCACGGGGATATGCAGCTATAGATCTGCCTGTAAAAGAATATACAAGTTTCTCAAAAGACTCCTACCCGTATCAGTTTGATTATCCAGTTTACGGAACGGTTGAAAAAGACAGTCTTTTTTTTGACAAGGAAACAGAAAACCCTTGGTGGATTAATATTGATTTTAAAACCTTGGGAGGAAAAGTTTTCATAAGCTATAAAGAAATTACGAGTCAGACTAGCCTTTCAAAGCTTCTAGAAGATTCTTATCAGCTGAGTTATTATCACACTAAAAAAGCAGACTACATTAATGACCCAGTTTTTCATACTGAGAATAATGTTCATGGTGTGTTCTATAACGTAGGT
>Ga0209187_1002741_pt1 | contig 15938 bp, 11 predicted proteins | sample BantaG_FD_187430 | JGI IMG/M metagenome (GOLD analysis project Ga0209187, IMG submission 187430) | Marine algal microbial communities from Bantry Bay, Ireland - BantryBay_4 metaG (SPAdes) (version 2) | ecosystem: Host-associated > Algae > Red algae > Unclassified | place: Bantry Bay, Ireland... | reverse complement strand
AAAGTATTTACGAAGCGCTGAGTAATCACAATTAATCGTTGGCCAAGATCGGCCTGATTTCTTTCTATACAGAATGAATTGTTTGGCAGACTCCTGACTTAATTTTTGTTGACCATACTTCGATTTGTGAAAACGTAAATAGCGTTTAAGAGTGCGCAAGTACATCTTACGAGTAGCTACACTAAAATTTTTCATGATCATATGATCATCATAATTCTGTAACTGAATCTCTATTGTCTGTGACATAGTAAAATGATTTATGGGTTAATAAATAGTAATCCAAAGATCATAGACTCCATGCCTTTTCGTCAAAGTTATACCACTAAAATTTATGGGTATTTGAAATGGGTTTGTTCAACGGATGATTATAACGATCGTCTCTCCGAGGTACGAGGAGATATGATCTGTTAGCACCCATGTAAAAAGCAGTAACTTAAGTAGACAATTATTAATTCATAAAAATTTATAGATATGTCTAAAAAAGTCACTACTTCGACACCTAAGTTATTCATTGGTATCGACATACACAAAAAGAGTTGGAAAGTTCACTTCTGTACAGACATCACAGAAGGCGCTACAGCTACCTTTATACCATCAGCATCTAAGCTCAGAAAGTATGTCTGCAAGCATTACTCTAACCACGAAGTGACAGTAGCCTATGAAGCTGGATGTTGTGGATTTGATCATGCTAGACAATTCATTGGTTTCAAATGGACAACACTGGTAGTCAATGCAGCAGACATTCCAAGGCCTGCTAAGCAAGCGATCGTTAAGACAGATAAGATAGATGCTAAAAATATAGCAAAGCAGCTCAGAGCTGGATTGCTTAGGTCTATCACCATTCCTGATGTTGATCGAGAGTGTTTACGAAGTCTAACAAGACACCGCTCTTGTTTGCTTAAGGATTTGAAAAGGACAAAAACCAGAATTAAGAGTTTACTACTATACTATAACGTAGATATCCCAGAAGAATATGATAATGCCAGTTGGACGCATGCATTCAGGCAATGGCTTAAAGATCTCAAATGGAATTATGTGAATATAGATTTGACACTAAAGAGTCTACTGAAACAATATACAGTCTTAGATCAGATGGTAAGAGAAGTAGCTAATCAAATGAGGGCTCATTGCAAAAAGTATCTAAAGCATGATTATAATTTATTAAGATCAGTACCTGGGATTGCAGGGCTGACTGCATCATACATTTTAGCAGAAGTAGGAGATCTGAGGAGATTTAAATCATTTAAAAAGTTTGCTGGGTTTGTTGGGCTTTTACCTGGGATATATAGTTCTGGTGACAATGAATCAGTAAGGGGAGTAACACCAAGGGCTAATTATGTTATCAGAAGTCTAATAGTTGAGGCAAGCTGGGTAGCGGTTAGAAAAGATCCAGTAATGCAAGAATATTACAGGCAACACGCTGGAAAAAATAGTAAGGCAGCCATATTTAAAGTATCAAGAAAATTATTGTCAAGAGTACATGCAGTCATCAAGACGGATACACCGTATCAGTATGGGCTTGTGAGTTAAGTTGATATTCATGAGTTTTCAACATACCAACATTCTAATAAAACAGGCTAATTTCAATAGCAATAGCCTTCGCTCAATATTGGTATATTGAAAACTCGCATTACAAAAAATAGTAGCAAATATAAATATCTATAAGTTCACTTAAGATAATGAAGAGAATAAGACAACAAAACAATATGGGTGAAATGATTAAGTCATTATCACATGTCATAGCTCGTAGCTTTTTATTATCTATAATTCAAATAAGTACTTGTGGATGAGTCGTAAGTAGAGATGATAAATATAGACTTATACCACACTACTTGTCCCGCTTTGCGGGATAGGATGCAGAGCTGTAGATTAATTAATTAAAGAAATGTAGAAATTAGCTAAACATATTATATTAGTGGTCTACTCAAGGGCTTTTACATAGGATATATTGTTACCTGCTGGCTATGTATTCAACTTTTGTATTCTCTCTTCGACAATTTCATAGTTCTGAATTTTATGCTCTAATACTTTTCCATTTGCTCTTTTGAAATTAATAATTGAAAAGCCTCTTCTATTATCAGAAGTCCTATGCGATTTATCTAAACTCAACGTACTTGTCATATGGTACCATATTCTAGAAGTGTTATTTCCTTCAGTTGGAAGAGGATATGTTTTGAAACCATGTCTATGTCCATGCAAATACATATTTGGTGCTATAGATTCCATGAAATTTCTCAATAAGTGCCAACGTTCGTCTTTGCTGTCGGAGAGCTCCCAACCAAAATCTTGTGGCCCATGGTGTGCTAGTATTATTTTATACAAAGAGTCTTCACCATCAGGTAAAGTATACAGAGAGCCTAACTCTTCTTTCGTTAACCCACTTAACGAGGGATTATTTGAATCTTGAATAGATGCAGTATTTAAATGATAGAATATGAGGCCATAGTTTCTAAACATTCTATTAAGAAATGATAAGCCATCTATATTCTTAAGCCAAATTTCGTTTTGAGTTAATTGATATGCAAACTCTTTGAATTGATGAAGCGAGAAATTATTGTAATTAACATTCTCAGTCATACTTTCCTCTAGCCCCTTTGTTTTAAAACTAAACTTGTATTTATTTAGACTAGATAACTTAAGGTCTACGTCATGATTCCCAGGCACCAAGAGAATTTTATTCTCATAGTTTTCCCCTAAAATATTCTTACAGAACATTTTCAACCATTTATTGGCTTCCGCGTATTCTACAGATGTGCCTGAATATGCTATGTCGCCTGTGATTGCTATCAAATGGATATCAATTTCATTTTCTTTGAAATAGCGATGAATGTTATTTTCGATTAAACTTGCCTCAGATGAATATGCCTTATCACCAAATTGCAGGTCAGCGATATGCAATAGATTAAGATCATCGTTTGACGACAACCCAAGATCAAAAAGTTTGTAATATGAATCTAAACTTCTTTTTATATTTTCTCGGATTGGAACATAAGGAGGAACTTTATCCTTAATATTCTCAATAGAAGTATCCCAACTGAAGTAGTGTAAAATTGTAATCTTAGAACTTGATTCATTTACCCATTCTATTGAGTCTGAGTTCCATGTATTACTGATTAAGAATACAGGAATTTCTTTGCCAATTCTTTCACAAATTTCTCGAAATAAATCCCTACTTGATTCATGCGTCCAATCATCTAAGTTTATATCAAGTAAAATCCCATGATTTTTTTGACATATTTTTTCAAATTCGCTAGATGGTGCTGCTTCAACATAGTTTATATTGAAATAATCTGTAGATAAAACATCAACATAACCCTTCTTTCTGTTTTATAAATCATCATCTATTATTAGTAAATTATACTTCATCTTGATAAAATTTATTTTGTGGGTAAAATGATTCTTACTTCTAAAATCCCTTTTCCGTTGTTGAAATTTCCAATTTTGAAATCACCATTTAGTTGATGCTTAATAAAGTCAATCTCTGACTTTTTCTTATTCAAAATAATCTTTTCAATTTCGACTGCAGTTTCATTGATAGTGCTGGCTAGTCGTATTGTTGCATAATCAAATTTATAATCTATAGAAATCCACATATGTGCTCTTACTTCAGATGGAGATATACTAAAAACATCTTCCATAGTGGATTCACAATGGATTGCATTTAGAATCGAGTATGTAAGTTGTTTTTGAACACTTTTGTCAAAAGATACCCAGAAATTCTTTCTGTTATAGAGAATTTGATTATCAATAAAATGAACCGACTTCGATATTTTCACAATAGGAGGAGAATTTATGAATTCTTCATTTTTCAGAGAAGCTTCTTTTTTCCAATCAAATTCATTTATGGACATTAATATATTTTGAACTTCATCTTTTAAACAAAGATTGTCTTCATCTTTTACATATGGGACCATTAGAAAACGGTGAAGATCTTTCAATTTAGGTAGTAAACTGGATTTGATACTGTTCTGTGCAATTGCTAGCTTCTCAAAATCTATTTTATCTTCAATTAATTTGGTTCGGTTAAGAAGATTTTTTAAAAGATTTTGGTGTTTATTGAGATCAACAATAACCGTTCTTAATATTTGTTCATTAAAAGTTGTTAAATCGCTAGAAGTCCTATAATTCCAGACACCTAACTGATCTAGTGTACTTTCTATTTTAGATATACTGTGAAGTGCCTCTTGTGTTCTGTGAAATTCATCTCTTTCATGTTTTGAGTAAAAAGACTTTAAAGGTGCAGAGTGAATTTGTCCATTTTCATTATAGATTTCATAATGAATAGTTGAATATATTTTATCTAATGTTACTTCTGAATTTAATTTTAGGAGTCTAAAATGTTTAATAAATGACTGGTGGGTATTTGTTTTCAAAACTTCTTTAATGATATATGAAAAGACTAAATCCAAATCCAGATTACTTAGCTCTAAATTTTTCTTTCCTTTTGCTTTTATAAACTCTAGCAATTTAACTAGTTGCTCCGTTTCTAAGGATAGTAAAGTTAATGCAGATAATGAAGTCCAATTGTCTTCTCTATTAATTTGATTTGTACATTCAAATAATTCTTTGATCATCTCAAATTGTAAAAATGTTGAATACTCATTAGGATATAAAAGCAATTGAGAGCAAATCAATTCTATTTTTGCAGAGTTAGTTAAATTAGGGTTTGTCTTAATAATTTTCAACGTCAAATCATCTCTTGAGGTCATTGTATGCAACTCGCTCACATAAATAGCTAATCCCAAGGAGTTTTTTATTTCAATTAAATTTGACTCTAAACTATCAATACTCCTTTGAGATTGAATCTGAACAAATTCATTAGTCTCACTATTGAATTCAATCCCAAATTTTTTAGTAATCGACTTAATAGGAGTAGATTTTATTCCATGACCAAGATGAGAGTCAAAATATGAAATTGAGCTCCAACTATTATGAATTTCCGAAATTCTCTCTATTGCATATTTTGATGCTAGCTGAGATTTGAATTGTCTTAGTCTGTTTAAACCCTTGCACACGTGACATTGATCTTTACTGCCAAGTCTTGGAATGTCAAATCTCCAATATGATTTATGTTTATGATTCTCTGGTACTTTGTAGGGCAGTCTGAATCTATCGGTAATACTTAAAGTATATACTTCTGATGCTCCATTTGAAAACAGTAAGTGCTTAATTTCTTTTCTTGTTCTTCCAGATATAACAGCACTATCAAATAATACTATATTTTTATTTGACTCTTTTGCGATTAACTTCTTAATATTATCAAGAATCAATGGTGAAATTAAAAGAGAGGAACCATCTATGTTTTTATTTACAGGCATAAACGAAATAAATTTATTTCTAATACTTGAAGATAAATACGGCTTTATTTTATCAATAATATAAGAAGTGAATGAATTATTCGGATAGACTAAGTATGAGCATACATTGATCTCTTGAGAATAATTTTCAATATATTGATCAATTCCTTTTTTAAATGAATCCGCCTTAGAAGTTAGGTCATTTTTAATTGTTCCTCCTAAAGTTATGAGGATTTCTCCTATTAAGAATATTGGAAGTTGATGTTTATAAAGAAAGCTTTGATCAATTAACTTAAATATATTAAGTCGAAATAAATCATGTTTATTTCCATAATGAAAATGACCGAATGTCATGATTTGGTCTTTTTCATTTTGCCAATCTTGATAGGTTTGTGGCGGAGTTCGGAAATAGGCACTCTCTAGATTTGAACCAAAATATCGTGGCATTGTAAAGCTTTTATACCCATGTTCAGCAATTACATATGTTCTTCCTATTCGTTCATACTTTTTAGTGTTTTCTGGTATTCTAAGATTTAACCATTCCTTATCTGGCCAATAAAACAAATGAGGCACATGAGATATTGAAGAAGAATGGTTGAAAAAAAGAAAATGTAAATACTCCTCTTTGCCTTCTTTTGAAAGATAGAATAAAGCCTCTTCTTTACTCAAGCCAGAAACAAAAACACTACCGATATATACAGGCAAACCTTCATTTCTTACCTCGTCAGTATATTTTAATTCGGTATTTAATTTATCAGTAAGTTTTTTAGTAAGAATATCAATGTTTTTAAACTCCGTGAATGATCTATTAACAATTGATTTCTTACCTATAAATCCTGAAATCCTTTTTAGATTTTGATGTAATAACTGAAGACAAAATGTATCAGTTGTTAGTTGAGCAAAATCAAGGTAACCATCAATCGTATCAATTTCATTATTCCATGTTATTGAGCCGTTTATGAAGAAATTGCTAAGCTTGTTATTCTCTACTAAGTATGTCCATAATAATGTTGACTCATAAGATTTTATAACCTCCAAAAGATTGTCAATATCTTTACAAGATGTTTTTAGGGAATCACTTAAGCTTTCGTTGTCACTAAGAATAAATGTTGAATTCTTGTATTCTAACTTAAGGTGTGATAGACCTTGAGTGATTAAATGGATTTTGTCAAATCTTTTTGACCAATCATTTAAGTTTGAATAAATCTTAACTTTCTTAAGGGCATATAGGTAAATATGTTTTTCGTTGTTCGGTATGTCACAGATGAAAAGTTCTTTCTTTTTATCTAGTGAAATTGATGAGCTTGCCTCACCAATCATTTTCCATATACCTATTTTAGTTTGATATGGTTTTGTGAATATTATCAAAGAACTTGAGGACGGATTTTTAAGACTCAAATTTTGTCTTTCCCATCTTAAATCTACTATGCAAAGATTCTTTAATTTTATTTCAGTAGCGGTTTTCTCATAGATTTTATATAGAGGATTTAGAGAGGGTTTGTCTATCCAATTACTCCAGTGTTCATCAGTCAATCGTGTGAATCTATTCTTCCATGAAAACCGTATGATCCAACTAAGTCCTTTTGGGTGACTAGAACCTTTAGGACTACATAGTTCATATGAGGATGATTCAATTGGCAATGTCCCGCCAACCCATTCGTTTTCATCTCTTCCACATAGATAATCCTGTCCTGACTTAAGCATTTCTCCAATTAAGTAAAGTCCTCCCAATTCTGTTTTATCTGGGGAGCCTTTATAAATTCTTCGCAGCCCCTTTTTGAAAACATAATCAAAAGCTTGTCTAAATGGATATTTATAATTTTTTCCTAAGTTTTCTTTTAACGAGTTTGAAAACCCTTGACCCGAATCAGTTATAAAAAGTTCTACACAACCAATATTCACATCTAGGAATTCTCTTATTAATCTAGGACAACTTTGACTTTCCAATTTAATAGCTTGATTTAACCTTTTTCTTTCATTTGTACTTAAGGTTTTATTCTCTAGGCCATTCCTTAGTCGAATATATAATCCAAAATGGGATTTAGGATTTTCTGTATATGCATGAAGAACTATGTTTTGGATTAACTCTGAAAGTGTAATAACTAATTTGTGCAATAAGTTATCTAAGATATTTATATCAGTAAGGTAAGAAAGCCTTGTAGATATATCTTTAATGTATGAATTAACAATAGCATCTATTTTGTAGTGTGGGTCATCTGTTAAACTTGTTGAATCAATAATAGTTGCCTCAAGTAGAGTGCTGTTCGTATAATATAAATTTGTCGCGAAATTAGATATTGTTTTCTTAAAATCCTCAGATTCGTAATTCTGTGAAATGTTATAACCATCTGAATCTGTAACTTTTGAACAATGTATAAGATGAAAAAGAAATCCTTCATTATATAAATAAGCTAAAACTTTTTTTTGCTCGTTATTGGGGCTATTAATAGATGGTAAAATTACTTTGGATTGAATTCCAAGTTTTTTTAATTCATATAGTTCTACTAAATAACTTAGAATTGGTAATGGATCTATCCAATTTATTTTTGTAAAATCAAATATATAGCTTTTAGGTTTTCCATTAGGTTGAAGCAATTTTTGAATTGCACCAAAGCTCGCCCCCCAATCATTATTTCTGAGATTGATGCCATGTTCAACTTTAATAACTCCATCTTCTAATTCTATTACTTCCATTCTTTAATTTTCTTTTTAGCTTGCAGGTAACGGTTCTGCGGTATCTGGCGTGTCGGATCGCTAGCGAGGCATGACATGATTACCGCATGTTATAGCCAGTAATCATTACGTTCTTTTGTCAACTTCTACTTTTTCTGAAAGAAGCATTTGATCTCCATTTTGTGGATCGATGTATTTTATTTCGAGAAAATCCGTAACAGTTGGTGGCGGTGAATCTGAATTTAGTATATCTATACCTTCTATAGGTACTACTTTAAAATAAAATGACATAGTAGTGTTCGAAGGAATTTTTATAATATTTTCCATTTGGTTTAGGAGATAGCTGCTTTGTTCTGATTTAATATATACAGTAATGAGCTTCTCTCTTTCCGTTTGAATTCTATACAAATTAGCTCCACCAGCTACTCTGGGAACATTAAAATTTTGCACCAACTCTATAGTAGTTACAACTGTTGGATTATTCAAGTCAGTATAGTTAGATATACTAAAATATATTATTGATAAATCATCTTCAGATTTAACTAAATCAATTATTAGTTTTGGCTTTTTTTTTCTTCTTTATCTTTTATTGCCGCAAAACTTGAATTAATCTCTGAGTAAGATGTAATCATTTTGTCTCTTTGAATCGAGGTTAAAGTAACATCATTTAGAAGAAAGAGAATATTACAAAGTGCATCTCTTTTTGATCTATAGTTTTCATAGAATTCTTGTGATACTGTCACTTTTTCAGCGGAATTAGAATTTACTACCTTAACAAAATCCGAAGTAAAGCTACCACCAACATTTCCAGATCCATCGACGGGTAATCCTTTTAGTTTTTCAACATCTGCCTTTGCGGCGGCTTCAAATTTAGAAGCCAATTCTAATACAGTTTTACTGTCGTATCCATTTGACACTTCCAACCATTCTGTATTTTCAAGTTTACAATCACCAGTGGATGGAGAATCACTTTTTTGGGTTTTACAAGAAGTTAGTAGGATTGTTAGAAAAATAATTGTTCCTAAATATTTCATAATTCTATTTTTGAATAATTTACAATATTACGTTTGAAAATAATAATACTTTGTCATTTATTAATTTCCTTTCACTTTTTTTATTGGCTATAACTTGTGTATATCCCCCTAGTTATACTCAAGTCTTTACGTCTTTATATTTCTTCTGACAAGCCTTTCCTCTCCCTAAATATCTCATTATCAATCCTTTAATACTCATACAAACGGTTATAATTGTTTGTATGATAAAATTGACCTTTATGGCTAGGATTTTGTTCTCATACGTACCAATATATAGCTTTTGTCCCAATATCAAAAGGATATCAAAGACTTCTACTGAAATCTAAGAACCATGAATCAGATCGATATATACTGATCCTACTTACTTTGGAAAATTAGATGGAGTATCATACCCGAAAGAAATAGGTTTACTGGTTTAGGGATGTTCAGAAATATGAGGACATAGCTATCTCACGCTATCTTTATTCATTTCCATATTTACATGAAAAATTATGCTATTTAGGCTATTGATTTGCTCATTCGACTGCCAATAATGAGCGTATTGGATGCATGGATGCCCATAAAAATCCATAGCTTTTCTGATTCCTTGGTTCGAGCTTTAATTTATTCAGAATAAAGTAAGCTTTATCTGTACCAAAGCTACCTTCTAAGCGACTGGCTTTTTTCTTAGTGATCAATTTTGATAATTGGCTTTTGTGAGCCTTTTGTCTCTTCCTGGTCTTCCTTTTGGTTTTAAGTCCGTCTGTATACCTCGATCACTGACATACTTCCGATATATGATGACTCCTAACTTTCGAGCGGTTGCTGATATTGCCGCTTTCCTCCCTTTTCTAAATGCTATTTTTTTGAAAAACTTTCCTAAATCCGAATCCTTTTGATTCCCTATCGCATTTGCAGCATTCCTTAGAGCTATTTTCAATCGATTACTTCCTTTTGGTATTTTATAGGACAGGCCTTTTCCGCCATTCATTCTATTACTTGGAGCAAGTCGTAACCATGAGGCAAAATGCTTCGCTGTGGGAAATCTTGAAAAGCATTCTGGACCTATTTCACTCATCAAGGATAATACTGTAGAAAAGCTCACCCCAGGTATTTCAAACAAATCTACTCCTTCAAAGTATTGTTACGATATAGTATTTAGATCTATTCCCTTTATCGAGTTTTTGTTATTCCTTTTGTAAGGCTTCTTTTTAGGACGGTATGTAATTTCTTTTTCTTGATGTGTAATCAAATGTTCCAAAAAGTCTTTGCTTATTGAAGTATGCTTAGGAAGTGTCAAACTTCCCGAATAGGATTTGAAATTAAGAGCCAGTCTAAGTTTGTCGTTCAATGCTAGAAGCTATCAGGTGTTTCATTTATCAATTCAAAAGAAAATGACTTATAGCTTAATCACTTTCCCTTTACGATACAGCAACCATGCAAATATCCAGATAAAGAATGTATAGACTAAAGCAAACATAAACGAACCCGGAAAATTCCCAAATATAGGCTGAAACACTTGCTGATATAACCAACTATATCCGTTGCCACCCTCCCACTTAACCGTATAAATCATAAGCTTCACAAAAAGTCCAGACAGCACATATGACACCAAGGGATTCAATCCAAAGACTCTAAATACATAAGTCCACTTGGTCCTGCCTCTGATATCTATGACCCAGGTCAGTGCTGCTAATAATAGAGTCGCTAATCCGCATGTGTACAGCACATAGCTACTTGTCCAAATGGGTTTATTAATGGGAAATCCATAATTCCATATCAAGCCTAAAACAGTCAAGCCTACTCCGGTCAAGATCAGTTGCTTCACCAAAGACTTATGATCCGACTGCATCTCGATCACCTGTAAGCCTACGAAATAACCAATTAATACATGCGCGATACCCGATATCGTACTGACCAGTCCTTCTGGATCAAATGGAATGCCAAAACCTCCATAGACGTGGGACTCTCCTAAGACTTTAGGGTCGAATGTAGTTGCCAGATTACCCTCTAGACTGTATGGATCTCCTGTACCACCAGAATACATCAATAGCCAGTAGCCAAATAATATAACAACCGCAGCAATGGCCAATTTAATCTTATCCTTCAGCAAAATGACTAATAGGCCAGCTCCGCCAAACGCTAAAGCAATGCGCTGAAGCACACCAAGTATTCTTAAATCTAAAATATGCTTATAGTAAAATGGAAACCAATTCAATAATAATCCTACCAAGAATATTAGAGCCGTGCGCTTTAGAATTTTACGAGTCATCCCACTGGCATCAGCTGATTCACTAGCTAAGAATTTGCTCATGGAAATGGACATGCTCACACCTACGATGAACAAGAAAAAAGGAAAGACCAAATCTGTCGGTGTACAGCCATGCCAAGCAGCATGACGCAGTGGTGCATAAACATACTCCCAAGTCCCAGGAGTATTCACTACTATCATAAAGAAAATGGTCATGCCTCGTAAGACATCTATGGAAAGTAATCGATTTTTCATACGCTGGATATTAAGGATCACTAATACCAATAAGCTACCAAATTAATCACGTACTTAGGTAGCTTATTCATAGCTGTGTCACGTGCATTGAAAATGATCTTTCTTAATCGACCAAATAGTGAATCGATCTGATATTTCTTTTTATAAGATCAAAAAACAGCTCTTACGGAGATTGTATTGAATACATCATTGAAAATACGCTCTTTTCATTGTATCCCTGAAATAGTAAAAGCAAATCTGTTATAGCAAGCTTATTAACCTTTTAATCATATAAATATAGGGTTTACACTACAAAAAGTTAATACAAACTCTGATGTCCATGCGACCAAATCATCTTAAATTTAATCTATCAATTAAAACCAAAGGGAATGGCGAAAAGACGCTGTAGACATATTGTAGAAAAAATATTTGAACTTTTTAAGGGTATACGGTAACCCTTTACGTCTTAAGAGTACATACTTATAGAAAACTTAGTGAAATGAAAATAATGATCAAACATGTATTTAACATCAAAGAGGGAAGTCCCGTGATGCTGAATCTTACAGAAGAGACCACCATAACTAATTTAGGTAAAGGAGAATGGATCGGTGTCGTGCAGGAAGAAGGAGACTACTTCGAAGTATTGACGAAGAATGGATATGGATGGATCAAAAAGGAAGATTGTGCGATGAGCCATGACTTAAGATTCAGCCTTAATCATAACTTTTATAATACTGAAGTCCTCGCGGCTTAAGGGAATCACGATACTTCCAGCTTAACTGAACTTCTTACTGTCGTATAGAATACCCTTCACACCATCATATCCAGGCTTAATACCTAAATGCATCAGTGTCCGCTTATAAGGATACTTCTTACTGTCAATAACGTAAACCTTGCAGGCCACAGCTTCTTGAAATTCGGGATGTTCCTTTTTCCAACAATGTGATATTTCAAACACGGCTGCATTATAAGATTTTTCCCATTTTCTTCTTACTTCCATCTCTAAGTAGATGATCCCCTTTTCAAACCTCAATAGTTTGGAAGATAGTCCGTATCCGACACGGTAGTAGATGTCCTGAGTGATGTAGTGTTTTCTATTGATTTCCTCGATATTCATAACATCGATAGAAAAGGCAGAAATTATGCCATAAGACGGTCCGCTGCTATAGGAGTATTTTATATAATAAAAAATAGATTTAGATAAGTCATTGATTATGTATTCCTTACCTTTCAATTCAGACATTTTTGATAAATTTTAAAATATGAAGGCGACCCTTTTCACGATTCTATTTTCTGTTCTAATTTTTGGTGTATATAGTCAGTCTCCCCCACAATCTGATGATCGAATCTATGATATCATAGATGCTGTGAGTGCTGACAGGATCAAAAAAGATATTCAGACCTTAGTTGACTTTGGTACCCGACACACCCTATCTGATACAGTATCGACCACAAGAGGGATCGGTGCGGCTCGTCGATGGATCAAGTCCGAATTTGACCAAATCTCTACCGACTGTGGTGATTGTCTAGAAGTGAAATACCATAAAGGCTTAGTCAAGGCGGGAGAAAGTAGAAGAATACCAGATGACACATGGATCGTCAATGTCATGGCCATCAAGCGAGGCTCTGTACATCCCAATAAATACATCATCATGTCTGGTGACATAGATTCGAGAGTGAGTGATCCTGTCGATGGTACATCTGATTCTCCAGGTGCTAATGATAATGCATCGGGCATGGCAGGCGTCATCGAAGCTGCCAGAGTCTTATCTCATTATGACTTCCCTACCAGTATTATTTTCTTAGGTCTTAGTGGTGAAGAACAAGGTCTCTTCGGTGGAAAATTCTTAGCCAAAGATGCGAAGGCAGAGAGTTGGGATATCGTGGGAGTTATCAATAATGACATGATCGGGAACATCAAAGGTATAGATGGCGTCATAGATAATACATCATTTCGGGTATTCTCTGAGCCAACACCACCTGTCACAGATGAGCAGCAAGCCATCTGGAATCGCTTCTATGGTGGCGAAGTGGATGGCCCTTCTAGACAGCTGGCCAGATATGTCCATCGCATGACTAATCAATACATGACCAATCTGAAAGCCACCATGATCTACAGACTGGATCGATTTGGAAGAGGCGGACACCATCGACCCTTTAATGACGAGGGCTTCCCTGGTGTCAGAATCATGGAGACGCATGAAAACTATGTCATGCAGCATCAAGATATCAGAGTCGAAGATGGCATTGCTTATGGTGATGTGATCGAAGGAGTGGATTTTGATTATGCAGCTAAGCTGACAGCTGTCAATGCAATCGTGCTTGCTGGAATAGCCTGGGCACCAGCTGCACCAGAACTCGTCATGATCGGAGGCGCAGTCAAACCTTCCACAAGATTGAAATGGGACGCTGTGGAAGACCCTAATCTGGCTGGCTATAAAGTATATTGGCGCGAGACCACGAGCCCACAGTGGGAATACTCCAGGTATGTGGGTATGGATACTGATGTCACACTTGAGAATATCATCATCGATAATTATTTATTTGGTGTGACTTCTGTGGGAAAGGATGGCCAAGAGAGCGTTGTGGTCTATCCTAAGACGCTGATCCCGAGAAGATGATCCAGAGATGCACCTTGTCATTTTATGGAGAAATCTAAAGACAAAACATATATCGGCCTATAGAAATTAACTACCTGTATATTTTTTATAATATTTTTTCCAAGTCAGGAACTTGATAAGTTTCATATATTGAAACTAAGTTGTATCGTTAATAAATGAAGGTCAGGTTGATCTAAAAGAAAACAATTGCTAAATATGCTCTAAAGAATTCAAATAGCAAGAGATCATTTGACCTTTAGATAGATAAATTGAAAAATGCTGATTGGGAAAACGCAAATGACATAAAAGAGCCGTATGGCACAGCAGACTTAATCGGTAAGCGATCAAGCAGAGTGATATTTAACATTGGTGAAAACAACTATAGAATGATATACAAATATCATTTTGGCAAAAACAATATTCATTTATTCATCAACTGGATAGGCACACATAGCGAATATGATAAACTATGCGAACATGAGCTGCAATACACAATAAACTTATTTTGATATGGAAAAAACAATAAAGTACAAAATCATCAAGACAGAAAAACAGTATAACAAGTATTGCAAAGTACTTGAAGAAATTGTATTTAAAAATAGAAAAAAAGACGAAGATGAAATTGAGCTTTTAACACTATTGATAGAAAAGTGGGACAACGAAAATTATATCACTCCTGAGATCGACCCAATTGAACTGATAAAATCATTAATGGAAGATCATAACTTAAAAGCTAAAGATCTTGCAGCTATTTTGAATCTTACTAAGGTAACTGTGTCAAAAATACTAAACTACCAAACAGGGCTTTCAAAGGAAACAATTAGAAACCTATCTAATAAATTTAAATTAAACCAAGAAGCATTCAACAGACCCTACAAGCTTAAAAATCCAATTAATCGTAAATATAAGAATGCGGCATTAATGAATACACAAAAGAAAATTGGAGCTGTGGCCTAAATAAAGACTCCTCTTGACAAGGAACACTTTATATAATAAAATAAATACGATTAGAAAATGAAGCCTATTTCCCTCTCGACAATCACTATTATTTATTGACAAATCACGCCAAACAAAAGAAAAAAATAGGTGTCTGGATTTCTACCTCCTTGGTACTGGGCAATATGATTGGTTCTGGTATTTTTCTTCTACCCGCTAGTTTAGCAGCTTATGGAGGGATCAGTATCATCGGCTGGATCATTGCTTCTATCGGTGCCCTACTCTTAGCAAAAGTCTTTGCTGATCTCTCAAAACGAATTCCAAAGTCTGGTGGGCCCTATACTTATACCAGAGCTGGGTTTGGTGACTTTGCGGCCTTCTTAGTGGCATGGGGATATTGGATATCTATATGTGCGACTAATGCTGCCATCACAGTCGCTATGCTCAGTTATCTGACTGTCTTTATTCCAGCACTTAGTGACTCAGTCGTGCTGTCTATAACTATTGGGCTTGGTACCATTTGGTTCTTAAGCTGGATAAATACCAGAGGGATTCAAGCAGCAGGCAGGATACAATTAGTAACCACGATTCTAAAAGTACTTCCTCTATTTCTAATTTCTGTGATCGGAATTTTCTACGTCGATTTGTCTAATCTTGGTTCTTTTAACATCAGTGGCAAAAGTAATCTACTGGCAATAACAGAGACTGCTACCTTGACCCTTTTTGCATTTCTTGGACTAGAATGTGCGACAATCCCTGCAGAAGACATTCAGAAAGGCAATACCATTTCTAAAGCTACTGTGCTCGGCACATATCTGGCGATTGGTATCTATATTCTTAGTTCTATCGTCCTGATGGGTTTGATCTCGCCAGAAGAGCTACAGTATTCTAAAGCACCTTTTGCAGATGCAGCAGCATTTTTATGGGGAGAAAG
>Ga0209187_1002736_pt1 | contig 15959 bp, 10 predicted proteins | sample BantaG_FD_187430 | JGI IMG/M metagenome (GOLD analysis project Ga0209187, IMG submission 187430) | Marine algal microbial communities from Bantry Bay, Ireland - BantryBay_4 metaG (SPAdes) (version 2) | ecosystem: Host-associated > Algae > Red algae > Unclassified | place: Bantry Bay, Ireland... | reverse complement strand
CATATGGACCCGAGGAGATCAGTTGGACGTACACGAATCTTGATTTGTTTTCTGTTCGAATCTCTGGTGCGCAGCCTTTGCCAAACAATAATATTTTAATTTGTGAAGGTACTAGTGGGGAGTTTACGGAAATTACGCTGGGTGGTGAGAAAGTATGGCGATATATTAATCCGGTGAGTCGAGTAAATGGCGTAACGAGTCAAGGATCGGAGGTGTTGGGTAATGATACGTTTCGGGCGACGCGCTACGGGGCGGACTACGGTGCTTTTGAAAATAAAGACTTGACGCCGAGCGGGCCGATTGAGTTGGATCCGCTGGTGAGTGATTGTGAGATTTTTATGACGACGAGTGTGGAAGAGGAGGAGGAGAAGGTGGCTGCTGATATTCGGATTATCAATACAATGGTGAATGAAAGTTTGTGGATTGAAAATATGAATAACATAAGTTTGGAAATAGAAGTGTATGATTTGTTGGGTAATTTGGTGGCGCAAAAGTTATCTCACGATTTGGAAATAGAAGTTTCGATGGAGCATGTTAACAAAGGAATTTATTTTGTCCAGGTAACGGATCAGCAAAGTAAAAGCCAATGGAGTCTAGGAATGGTAGCGACGATTTACTAAATCTTTTCCACCGATTGAAGTGGGTTTAGTAAACCTGAGCGGGGCGATAACTGGTTAACTTCTTTGCAATCTGCCCGAACAGTCGAATTTAAAACGGTGATAGTGGAAAACCAACAACATAACAATAAAAATTCATCTCCTGGGCTACCACTTTCGATGGGCCTTACTAGACAACTTCCAAATCTTATTCGGTGCTTTGTCAATTTATTTCTATTTTTTTTTTGAAAAGTATTGTTTACCTTTAATCCCTAAGGAAGGTTCTACAAAAAGTTGTAAATCGAATAGTGTCTGATTTATGACTACTACACTGTACATATTAAAAATCGTGGGAAAAGAAAATTGTCTGGTAGTCGGTAGGCTGCGATCGCTCAGGTACGTCAATAATAATTAATTTTCAAGATATGATTTTCAAAGACAAAATACTCGTACTTGTACCTCTCTTAATTTTCTGTGTTCCTGACTTTGCATTCGGGCAACCCGATCTGATAAAAGAAAAGATCCGTCAGCTGAAAGAGGTGAATAAAGAAATTGCTCTTAAAAAAGGAGAAATTTATAATAATATAATTCTTGCTATACCTAGTGCGGGAATAAATGAAGGAAAAAACATTGAATATGCACCACTTATCAGTGAAATACTGGAGTCGGATGCACTCTATCCAGAGATGTGGCTTGATTTTGTTTATACTAAGCGAGTCGCCTTTAATAGTAGTCATATTTCAGAGGTAAGAACAAAGTTGAAAAAAATATTATCTAATGATGATTATCGATACAACGAATTAATATACTTTTTTGGTTTGAAAAATCTTATTCCGACTTTAGAGAAGAGTATGGATCACAACCTTTTGGATACAGTACAATATTTTATTAATACCGAGCAACGATTACCAAAAGTATACAAAATTCAACTCAGAAATATGGCAACATTAGCCAATCTTGGGGATGAAATGTATGAAGATGAATTATTAGAATTAGTGAAGAATACTTATAATAGTATAGAGCGAGAATACGGAACAGATCGTAGTAATATTTTGAGAGCAATACTATATACAGATATTATTCCCAATACTTTAAAAATGTTATATTCCAAGAAAAGTACAATGAATTCATTATTCTTGTTAAAAAATTCACACGTCGATCCGGGAATTCCGTACGAAGTTCCTCCAACAATTTATTCTAAATTGTACTATGAATATTTTCTTAGTAGAAGAATACATATTAGTTTGCTTCCTGATTCTCTTGTCGAAAGGTATAAGAAAAACTACATAGTAAATGATATAGGAGAATGGGAAGAAGCTTTATCTAAAGATGGAATTTGGAGGTCAATTGTAGACTATTGATGAAAGTGGTCAATAGCATAGTTTTTTATTTATAATAAAGAATTTTAAAAGAAAAATATAAGTTCATGAAAAATATTTCTTTAAGAGTAACTTTCCTGCTTCTCTTTTGCTTAGGCAACTTATGGTTACATAGCCAAGCAGCCACCTCCTTATCAACACCTACTTCTTGTCCAGATGTCTGTGATGGGAGTATTACCGTTACCATTGACCCGGATCAACTTGATTCTGGAACATTGCTTCCCTTTACGATAGAATACGAAAACGAAAATAATGGAGATTCGGAAATTTTTACTATGAATGAATATCAAATAACTTTTTCAGATTTATGTAGAGGCGATTATGATATTAATGTCACCTTAACTGAGGACGAAAATGAGGTGTGTAATATTGAACTAATTAGTAGGGTAAAAACCACTCCCTACAAAGCCGACTATTCTCTTTCTTTTTCTCCAGGAAGCGAACCTCTATTAAGAAATGCTTTCTTTGGATTAAATAATCCTATTCCAGGAGAAGATATCATGTTTAATTTATACAGTGTGTCCGATCAAGAAGAACTATGTTTTGGTCTGCTGTGAGATGTTCACTTCAAAGTCCTGCTTCGATCTTAAATCTGCGTACGAATACTGCGCCATTTTTACCAGACCAAATGGTTGTCAATTTCGAAAATGTTTTATCGTCCCCGGAACAGGACAAACTTGCGAAAACGAACTCAATATTTCCCTCGTATCCAACACCGACGAATGCAAAGACCTTGCCGATGGATCCCTCGAAGTCAGTGTCGAAATAAATGAATGTACTGAATACAATATTGCCTGGACCAGCGGCGATATCGGCCTCGTAGCGGATAATCTCAAAGCCGGAAACTACTGCGTAACGGCTATCTCCAAAGATTGTAAAAATTGTAGAACGGTAAAATGTTTTGATGTAGAAAGCACGAATAATTGTGATGATAATCGACCCTGCGAAGCAATCATAGCCAGCGAAGTCCTTATAGCCACCGATTTTATTTTTTACAATACATCTACAAATAACTGTGAAGGAGGAAGCTTTGAATTTGACGCTAGTGGAAGTAGTGTATTTCCAGTGACGGTGAGTGTTGCATCTCAGTCAAATGACGGGTGTATACCGACCCTTTCGATTGAACTAACCCAATCTAATTCTTCTCGTTCTTTCGAGGTTAATTGTTTTGGTTTTGACTCTAAAAATTGTGCGGGAAAATATTGCTTCAATGTAGAAAGACCAGGTTGTCCAGTGTATCAAGTTTGCCGAAACATCAATTTTTGTCGTGGAAAGTTTAGGGATTCGAAGGAGTTAGGTTGCTTAAAAGGAGGTGACGGAGGGTCAACTGGTAATCCTCGTTTAAAGATTTCAGAAGAAGTATCACCTATTGCTGGAGGCAATCTTTTAGAGCTTTACACAGGAAAAATAGTGCCGCAGGAAAACAACACTGGATTGACTTTAACGAAAGTATATCCTAATCCATTTACCACTGATATTAGTATCCAATTAGAAAGTACAGATGAACAAGCAGTACAAGTCGAGCTGGCTGATATTTATGGTAGAACGGTAATTCGGAAAGTTCAGCAACTGACTAAAGGCATCAATCTTATTGAACTTCAGCCATCCAATAATCTGGCCAGTGGAATCTACGCATTGATAATTACGGATCAACACCAGAAAAAATACACTCAATTAATCACCCGAATGAATAATTAACAGTATCTTTCTAACAAGATGAAATTAATCAAAAATATACTCCTCACGGCCATCCTGATTTTATCGGGATGGCCTTTGCTTTTTAGTAGTCACCAGATTGGTAACGAAATGTACTACGAACTAATTGGTGAGGGGAGTTGGCCAGATTCTAAATTATATAAAGTGTCATTTGTTGCTTATATAAAATGTCCCACTTCCAACGTACCTGAGTTGCAGATACAAATAAAATCACTTAATCTCATTGAAAGAGATATAAGACTTTTAGTACCTGATAGTACTGAAAATTTTGATTATAATTTCGTTGATTGTAATTCTAGACCTTCTGGAGTTTGTTATACTAAGGTATATTATTCCGATACAGTTTCTATCAGAGAATATCTACTCCCTTATGACATATCATCAAGTCAGTGTTGTCGAGACCCAATTTTAGATAATATTGTAACACCAGAATCATTTGGTATAATCAATGGTGTAGAAATAAACAATCTGATCTACAACCTTAATAATAATAGCCCAATTTTTTTTGACTCTAAATTTTTAAGTTTCTGTGTTAATGAAACGACTAATTTTGATTATACCGTTATTGAGTCGGATGGGGATCAGTTAATTTATAAGTTTTGTACACCTTTAGGCGATATGTTAGGATCAGTAGTTGCTGTTGATCCACCCTGGCCAACCATCCAGTATTTTCTCCCCACCTACGCCACCAATTACCCCCTCGGCCAAGGCGGCTTGGAAATAAACCCCTCCACCGGACAACTCACCGGAACCCCACAAATCACCGGAAATTTCGCCGTCGGTATCTGCGTAGAAGAATATCGGAACGGTGAGTTCCTCGGAACCATCCGACAAGACATCGCTATCAACGTCGTCGCCTGTACCCCACTACTCACCGCCGATCTCGAAGCCGAAACCACCGATCCCCAAAACCGCGCCGTCTATCAACTCTGTAACGAAAATACCCTGACGATCCAGCACCTGAGCGAGTCGTCCGAGTCCATTACCAATTTTGAATGGTATATTGACTATCCCGATCAGCCCTTGATAAGCAACGACGAGATTCCGACCTTCACCTTTGATCAGCCCGGTGTGTTTTATGGTCACCTCGTCATTAATCCTGATAGTATTTGTAATGATACTGCTTTTTTTGTCGTAGAAGTCTCTTCTTTAAATACAGACTTCTTTATGGCATACGACACCTGTAATGCCGGCCCTGTTGACTTTATCCCCACTCCGATCAGTAGTGCGACGGTCGATAATTATAGCTGGGATTTTGGAGATAGTTTGACCACGAATCAGCCAAACCCCGCACACCAATATAAGGATGCCGGAATCTACACCATCCAACTAATTGTAGAGGACGAATTCCAATGTCGCGATACATTATTCCAAAATTTAACTTGGCGGCCAGCGCCCGAGGTGATTCTGGTCTCCCCCGACGTAGCCGCAGGCTGCACCCCGCTCCCGACCACGATCCAAAATCGCTCCCGACCCGTCGATACAACCTATCAACTCTATTGGGAATTTGGGGACGAAAATACCGCTACGGGATTAGCTCTTTCACATACTTACCGCAGATCGGGGAATTATAATGTTTATTTGTCCATCACTTCTCCGTTGGGATGTTTTGTGGATACCGTCTTTGAGGATTTAATTTTTGCCGATCTACCGCCACGGGCTAATTTTAGCTGGACACCTTCCACTGATCCCGAGCAATTTGCGCAGCTACAGTTTTTGGATGCCTCCGAACGGGCGCTCGCCTGGAACTGGATTTTTGATACGCTTTCGGTACCTGACATTCGTCGGGAGCCCAGTTATATTTTTCCTGACACAGGCTATCACGACGTAGTGCTGATGGTGGAAGATCAATATGGTTGTTTTGATACCTTGACGCAACGAGTGGACGTCGTTCCTCCGCAAACTTATTTTTTACCCAACGCCTTTACACCCAACGGCGACGGTCTGAACGACGAGTTTATCGGGGTTGGGCTAATGGATTATTTGCTGGATTTCAGGATGGAGATTTTTGATCGCTGGGGTGGTTTGGTTTTTAGTTCGCAAGATGCACGGCGGGGCTGGGATGGTGGCAATGCTCCGGCGGGGGTGTACGTGTACCGGGCGAGCTATCGGGTGCCACGGGGTGAGCGGACGGAGGTGCAGGGCGAGGTGGTGTTGGTGCGGTAAGGGTGGTTTACTAAATTTGCTCACCGATGGAAGCGGGTTTAGTAAACCTGAGTGGGTCGATAACTGGTTAACTTCTTTGCAATCTGCCCGAACAGTCGAATTTAAAACGGTGATAGTGGAAAATCAACAATATAACAATAAAAATTCATCTCCTGATATACCACTTTCTGTGGACCATCCTAAACAACCTCCATATCTTCTTCCTTAATTGTTAATTTTTTTCTATTTTTTTTTTTTTTGAAAAGTATTGTTTATCTTTAATCCATCCTCAAAAACATTTCTTACAAAGAGTCACAAATCGAAGGTTGTCTGATTTGTGGATAATACACTGTACAAAGTAAAAATCGCGGGAGAAAAGTTGTCTGTTAGTCGGTAGGCTATACAGGTGGTGATTCTATTTTTTATATCCAAAGTAGAGGCTTTGGTGTAAAAGGAAGGTGAACTCGTTTGAGTTGTCATAGTAATGTTATGCTTTGTAGCAGGCTGCGGTGGCGGCAGGACGCTAGTTAACTTACGCGATGAAAGGATAAATTTATTATTCACTTTTGTATAAACTTTAAAATGATGAAACTAAAAACACGTCAGGAAATCGCAAATGCTTATGGAATAACCCGTAGAACGCTTTATGAAAGAATAAAGGCAGCGAACGTTAAGTTAAAGAGAGGATTGGTAGGTAGAAAAGAATTGAAAAAGATTGAGCGGGTAATGGGAAAAATTGAGGATGACAAATTTTTTAATGAGTAGGATATTTTAAAAATACTGGAGTTGTTTGTTAGGAAATTCCCAAGATTTCCCAAGATTTCCCAACTTCTCCCAAAATAGGGAGGGAATGTTGGGTAGTTTTGTGGGGGAACTGTTATTCTGGACTTATTTTATCTTCGATTTAATTAGTGTTAACTCAAAATGACTTTTAATGTTTTTAAAAATTATGTTTATGAATTTGCTTATTTCTTTTCGATTTATTTTGATCTGTATTTTTGGGGTTTTTCTAACGATAAGTTGTGTTCAGAAAAAAACAAAAGTTGTGGAAGAGGAATTGTCGGTAAAAAATAGTACTCCAGTTATTGAAAGCAATAAAGATGTTCTGATAAATGCTACGTTAGAGAAAAATAGGGATTCACGTAAAACACCTGTTGATTCCATAAAAAAATGGAATGCTGAATTCATGCATGAGAGAGAAAAACTTAAAATAAAGATAGATTCTAAAACACAAAATTTTTCTATCAATACAAAGACAGGTGAAGTGGTAGGGTGTCCTCTTTTAAAATTTCTGGGAGAAGATGATGATAATTATTGGGCCAGTAAAAAAGAAAAGAGGAAATTATTAGGAGCTGATTTTAAGAGCGTAAAACCCAACATTAGATCAGCTCTTATGCAAGGTAAAAAAGGAGAACTGTGGTATGGCGATCCAAAAAATATTGAAATTGCAGGTACACCAGAAGCTGCTCATAGTGGTCGAGGTCCTATCGGATTTTTATATACGGATAATAGAAGTCACTTAATTGTTCCTTCCGGATTTCCACACGGAGGTATGATAGATGAACTGTTTTTTTTTGATAGTGATGGCGTATTTATTTCCAAGACTGCTTTAGATAGGCCACTTAATGTGCCTTCAGTAGAATTTAATGCTGCGCAAACATTTGTTACTGTTAGTGATGGCGTGAATGGTGATTTTTACTTTTTCAAAATAGATGGTAGTCTGGAACGGAAAGGTAATTTTAATGAAATTACCAAAGACAGGGGAACAAGCTACGGAAAACCTGTAATCAGTGAAACGGGTGAGTTTTGGTTGCTAAAGAATAATTTTGGATATCTTTTTAAAAATGATTCGTTAGTCACAAAGATTAGTGGGTATAAATTTTTCATTGATGAGCATCGTAAACTATTATATTATGGTATAGATGGTAAGCTTGTGATAACAGATATAGAGAATAAAGAAATGAAGTATCAATTAATTCAAAAGGATATTTACTTCCTAAATGTGCAAGGAAGAAAAATTCGGTTACAAAATTTAGAAAATAAAAAAAAATATACATATGAAATTATTTAAATTAGGTATAATAACAATATTGTATTTCATTAGCTTAAATTGTGTCTTTTGTCAAGATCCAGTTTGGCCAATTAGCGCAACTGTAACAAATTACAATCAAATAAGCACCACATTTGCTGAAAAACATGCGGCTTTTCATGGAGCAATAGATTTGTTTGTAGCGAATGGCAATGAATATTCTGCTATTTTGGATGGTAAAATATTTGATGATGCAGCTGGTGGTAATCCAAACGCGATTGATTTTATGATAACACATCATGATTTTACAGATGAGGATGATATAAATAGTAACCTTAAAAAGGTTAGATACGGAGATGTTGTAGATCCTCTGAGTGGAATAGAAAATGAAGATGTGATTGATTCTGGTCAAGCCATAGGAGAAATTGTGGCAAGAGGGCATCTTCACCTTGAAATGTGGATAAGAGGTTGTATTGAATGTGATTGGTACCTTGTTGATCCATTAAATAATCTTAATCTTAATTATGAGAACCTTCCGCCTGAGACAACAGATGTTTTTGGAGTGGAAGTGAACGATATTATTCTAGAGCCACAAGGAAATACATCTGGGGTTATTTTTGATTCTGGAAATGGTTTGACCTCCTGGCATTTTAATTCTTGCAAAATACATAAAATAGACAGAGCGGATAGTCAGGGTGATAGACATAGTTTTGATTCTACACCAATTACAGTATTTGGAAATATATTACAAACAGTTCATGTTAGAGATACAGATGTGACGGATGACACTGATATCACAGCTAGAGGTGAAGGTTTAGGTATCTATGAATGCAATTATTATATTGATGATGAGTTAAAGTATAAAATAAAATTCGATGAGATAGAAGAAAGATATAAACCTAACTATACTACTTTTTTTAACGAAAAGTATAATACTGCTACTGGAACTGATATCAGATATGGTAATCATGATTATATTAAAATGCATCGGTTAAATACAGATCGGAGAACGTTTGCACATAAGTCTTTTAATGATGGTATTTGGAGAACAAGAGTTAAGGAAGGTTTTGTGAACACACTAACAGATATTCCATTGAATGCTAATTATATCGACGGTGAACATGACCTTCTTTACACTGTGTTAGATGCAGCTGACAACATAGATGATCAAGAGAATAGAATTATTGTCGATAACTTTCAACCCTTCATCAGCAGGTTTCAAATCAAACCGAATATAACTGGTCCTTTGGAAAATGAAGTTATTTTTGAGTATGTCCGAATTCAAAGTGAAAACGGTACTGCTCTTAATGATGGATTGCTTATTAATCAATCAGCAAGAATTGATAATGATAACACAGTTTCAGATGTACAATTTAATATATTAATGTCAGAACCTATGGAAGAAATGAGCGTCCGCTACAGATATGAGGGAGAACAATATACAGAGTGGAACGAAATGTCTACAAATTCTTCAAATCAGTTAATATGGACATTTGAAATTGATGATTTTGTAGATGGATGTATTTTATTTAATTTTAAAGGAGAAGACAAAGCAGGAAATGACATTATAAATGTTTTTGAAGAAACCAGCAGTAATACTTTAGGGAATAATTTTTTTATTCCAACAAGAAGTGGAAATAATAGCTGGAAAAACAATCCTTCCTCCGTTGGAGAGGATTTTTTCAGTACTTGCACTGATTGTGCAAATCTTATCGAATTGGTAGCAGATTGTGATGATATAGAGGACTTTGTAGAATTATCTTATATGGACTGCAATGGAAATTATATTGTTGAGTTAAATGGAATTGACGAAGAATTTAATATTGGATGGTTAAACGAAAATGAAGAATATATAGCGGGAGGATCGGTTCATCCTGCAATTATTGGACAAAACTGTTATGTTATTCAAGACGAGAATGGCTGTTGTCATTTCCAAGGCTGTATAGAAGTAACCGGAGAGGAAAGATATGCTGATAATTTTGCTTATGCTTTTGCGGATGGTCCTGCTGATGACAAAGCACTCTCTATAAGCACGGTAGGTGGTGATGGACTGAATTATCCAATAACGGTTAATGTGATTGATGCCACTGGTAATATCTTATGTAATAGACAGATTGATAGCCCAGCAGATATTCCAAGTTGCGTAGGACTCATTATTGGTGAAAGTTACTGTGTGCGATATACAGAAAGTAATGGATGTACTTATGAAAATTGTTTCACAACACCAGGAAATTCCTGCACCGATCCATTAATACTAACAGTAGATAATATTCAACCAGAATGTGAAAATTCTTATGATGGAGCAATCAATTTTACGGTTGAGGGAAATCCCTGTGAGAGATACGCTGTTAAATGGAGTACTGATCAGGTGGAGATTGGAAGCGCTGGACAAAATGAATTTCAATTGACAGGATTACAGGCTGGTAATTATTGCGTAATTATAGGTGGTGTTAAGTGTGAAGATTGTGAAGCTACTATTTGCTTCGATGTTGGCAATGCCCCTACCAACTGTGACAACAATACCCCCTGCGAAGAAATTCTAGAAAAAGAAATTTTAAATAAAAGAATTATTGTCAACGCTGAATCTATCTTCTTTAATTATTCTACGGGTGTCTGTGAGGGAGGTAATATTACCTTTGATGTAAGTGAAAGTGAATATGATATTACGGTTTCTTTACTATCCTTAGTTAATGAGGCATGTCTCTTGGATGATAGTGATATAGAGTTAGATCAAAATAATCCTATTGGATCATTTGACATTATTTGTAACGAAGATAATCTGACGCAAGCAAGAAAATGCGCTGGAACTTATTGCTTTGAAGTGAGTATTACAGATAATCCCGGTTGTTTTGTGAAAATATGTCGCAGAATTAATTACTGTGAAGGGAAGCCAGCAGATCCAAAAAATATAGCCTGTATATACAAAGACGATGGTGGAGGGCAGAGTAGTCTTGCGGGAGCAGAGGAGACAGAACCCACCAAGGCAGTTGCCATCATCGGTAACGATAACTTAAGTTTACCAATCCTGGAAGAGTCCTCTATCATGCTGACTAAACTATTCCCTAATCCTTTTAGTACGGAAATTAATATTTTACTGGAAAGTAAAGAGGTACAACAAGTTGAATTTATTTTAACGGATATTTACGGTAGGACTGTATACCAAGAGGTGAAAGAAATAACCGAGGGAGTCAATGAGTTACGGATAAACCCAAATAATAATTTAGCCAGTGGTGTTTACGCACTAATTATTATTGATCAACACCAAAAAAAGTACACTCAGTTAATTACCCGAATAAATAATTAAGCGTATCTTTCTGCCAAGATGAACATAATTAGAAATATACTTTTGACGGGTATCCTGATGTTATCGGGATACCCGTTAGTTTTTGCTGGTCATCAGCTGGGGAGTGAAATATCCTACGAGATAATCGGGGAGGGTGGATGGCCAAATTCCAAATTATATAAGGTTACGTTTATTGTTTATTATAGTTGTACAGGTTTCATTGTTAATCAAATACCCATAAAAATTAATCCGGTTGATTTTCCTGAGAGAGTAACGAGAATATTGGAAAAGGATAGTATTGTAGAATTAGAATATAATTTTCTTAATTGTAGTATTAGGCCGCCAAGTATCTGTTACAAAAAAGCCTATTTTTCGGATACTATTTCTATCAGAGAAGCATTACTGCCCTACGATATTGCTTGCCGACAATGTTGCCGCGATCCAGCAATTGATAATATTTTATATCCGGATTCTTTTGGTCTGATCAATCACGTAGAAATAATAGACTTGGCTTACGGATTGGAAAATGATAGTCCAGTTTTTACTGATTCTAAATTTTTGAGCTTTTGTGTAAACGAAGAAATTACCTTTGATTATAATATAACGGAGGTAGATGGCGATCAGTTGGTCTATAAATTTTGTACACCCCTGGGGTATGATAGAAGATTACCAGATCCAGGTTTTTTATGGCCCGCCGTTCAATACCTTCTCCCCACTTACGCGACCAATTATCCCCTCGGTCAGGGTGGTCTGTTCATTAACTCCGCTACCGGACAACTCACCGGGACACCCGCAACGGTTGGAAATTTTGCCGTCGGTATCTGCGTAGAAGAGTACCGTGATGGCGCATATCTCGGTACGGTCCGCCAGGATATTACCGTGAGCGTTGTTCCCTGCACCCCGTATCTCAGCGCCACCCTCCAGGCCGAAACCACCGACCCCCAAGACCACGCTGTCTATCAACTCTGCAACGAAAACACCCTCACCCTTAACCAGGTCAGCGAACCACCCGAGCTAATCTTCGACTACCAATGGTACATCGACTACCCCGGTCAGCCTCTGATCAGCACCGAAGAAAATCCAACCTTCACCTTTGATCAGCCCGGTGTTTTTTATGGACATCTCGTCGTCAATCCTGACAGTACTTGTAACGACACTGCATTTTTTGTCGTAGAAGTATCCGATCTGGACGCCGATTTTTTGCTGGCTTATGATACCTGTGAGGTGGGCCCCGTAGCATTTACCTCCACCACGGCGGCCAGTGCGACGATAGAAAATTACCGCTGGGATTTTGGGGATAGTTTAGTGACGATTGAAGCAAATCCCACCCATCAATATCTGGATGCTGGAATTTACTCCGTACAGTTGATCGTGGAAGACGAATATCAATGTCTGGATACCTTGCGTCAAAATCTCACCTGGCGACCCGCTCCGGAAGTCATCGTGGTATCACCCGACGTAGCCGCAGGCTGCACCCCGCTTACGACCACGATCCAAAATCGCTCCCGACCCGTCGATACCACCTATCAGCTCTACTGGGAATTTGGGGACGGAAATACCGCTACGGGATTGACTCCTTCACATACTTACCGCAGATCGGGAAATTACAATGTTTATCTGTCCATCACTTCTCCGTTGGGATGTTTTGTGGATACGGTTTTTGAGGATTTAATTTTTGCCGATTTACCGCCACGGGCTCATTTTAGCTGGATGCCGTCGGCTGATCCTGAGCAATTTGCGCAGCTACAATTTTTGGATGCCTCGGAACGGGCGCTGGGCTGGAACTGGATTTTTGATACCCTTTCGGTACCCGATATTCGTCGGGAGCCCAGTTATATTTTTCCTGATACGGGCTACCACGACGTAGTACTGATGGTGGAAGATCAATATGGTTGTTTTGATACCTTGACGCAACGAGTGGATGTCATTCCTCCGCAAACTTATTTTTTACCCAACGCATTTACACCCAACGGAGATGGTCTGAACGACGAGTTTATCGGGGTTGGGCTAATGGATTATTTGCTAGATTTCAGGATGGATATTTTTGATCGGTGGGGTGGTTTGGTTTTTAGTTCGCAGGATGCGCGGCGGGGCTGGGATGGTGGCAATGCTCCGGCGGGGGTGTACGTGTACCGGGCGAGCTATCGGGTGCCACGGGGTGAGCGGACGGAGGTGCGGGGCGAGGTGGTGTTGGTGCGGTAAGGGTGGTTTACTAAATTTGCTCACCGATGGAAGCGGGTTTAGTAAACCTGAGTGGGTCGATAACTGATAGATGTCTGATCGTGAATTTCCCTTTTACAATTTTTGTTATCGTTTTACGTTTTAAGAAAAATAAGATGTTGAAATAAGAATAAGATGTTTATAGTTAAAGTGAAATCTATTTCACAGTACTGCTCGCTAATTCTATTCCTCACTTTCTCCGCTTGTAGCCCAAAAACCAGTTTGTTGATCCCGGAGCAAAAGCTGGATGGAATTTTTAATTCTGGAAGTTGTGGTTTTTATAGCCAGCCATTTGATAGGAGTGTCTTATGGGAAACCGACGAAGGAACCGAATTTCTTTTAAAGAAACTAAATAGCAAATATCGACGTGATCAGGTTATGGCGATTACTTTTTTGGGGCAAACTAAAAATCCTGATTTTATCGATGTCATTGCTCCATACCTGAAAAGCTCCGACCGCTACGTAGCGCAAAATACCGTACAAGCTTTAAGTAGTATAGGCACACCAGAAACGCTTGTTTTGCTACAAGCACGATTACTCACCGCAGATAAAAATGAAGGGGGCTTAATTTTAAATCTGCTAGGTAGCCTCAAACGTTCGACCGATACTTCTTCCCTGCCTTATTTAAATTCTTTTATTAATATCTGTGATACGTCTAAAATCCTGAGGATTGCAATTGGGCCCGAACAAAACTCTACCAAAACAGAGATACGAGTGATCTACCGTTGCTCAGAAAGTTTATCAACAAAACCGGTCAGGAGTACAACCGAAGAAGTCTCCTTAAGTTAATGATGCTTTTGGGGGAAAAGAATTTTACTGAAAAAGATCAGTTGGTGTTGGATAAAATGAAAGATTATGAAAAGGCTATAAAGGAGAGAACGAGACTTTTCCTAAAAAAATCGTTGACGAGCCGGGTAGTTAGTGATTTTTAAAAGTGTCGAGCCGTTTTAAGAAAACTTGCTTTGCGCTTTGCTTGCTCGCAGTTTTTTCAAAACTTGATTCGAAAATCAAAAAACCTACAAATCCTCCTCCCCTCGATGCGCCTTATACCGTCCCTTCCCAAATTTCGTCCCGTTAAACTGCATCGTCGCCTTCAACAGATCCCGCTCCTCCTTTGGTAATTTTATAAAATTCTGACAAACTTTGGAACAGGTATCCTCGTACTTTGTCGCACAATTCTTACACTGAATAAAAAGAATATGGCAGGCTTCGTTGGCGCAGTTGACGTGTGTGTCACAAGCATCGCCGCATTGGTGACAATGTGAGATGACCTCTTCACTAATCCGTTCGCCCATCCGCTCGTCGAAGACAAAATTCTTTCCTTTAAATTTATTGGGCAATCCTTTTTCGTTGACCTGACGCGCGTATTCGATAATGCCGCCTTCGAGCTGAAAGACATTTTTAAAACCTCGGTGTTTATAATAAGCGCTCGCTTTTTCACAACGAATTCCCCCCGTACAGTACATCACGATATTTTTGTCCCGGTCTTCGGCCAACATATCTTCGATGATGGGCAACGATTCGCGGAAGGTCTCTACGTCCGGCGTAATTGCTTTTTCAAAATGACCTACCTCACTTTCGTAGTGATTACGCATATCGACAATCACCGTGTTAGGATCGTCCGCCAGTGTATTAAATTTTTCGGCATCCACGTGCGTCCCACCATTGGTGACATCAAAAGTCTCGTCGTTCAAACCATCCGCTACAATTTTGTCTCTGATCTTAATTTTTAATTTATAAAAAGATTTTCCATCGTCCTCAATTGCGATATTCAATCGGATACCCTTCAAAAAATCGATACCATATAACTGCTCCTTAAACGCAGCAAGCTTTTCTTCCGGTACTGAAATCTGCGCATTGATCCCTTCCGTCGCCACGTACGCCCGACCAAAAACACCCAACTCCTGCCACGCCAAAAACAGCTGATCCCGAAAAGCGTTTGGATCTTTAATCTTCGCATACTGATAAAAAGACAGGGTAGTCCGTGCCTCGTTGCTTTGTTGCAGCTGTTCTTTTAAAACCTCTTTATTGATTCGATTATAAAGTCGCTTTTTCATTTTTTCTGGTAGACAGTTTATTAGGAATGTTGATTAAATAAATTGATATTTTAGTGACCTTGTCCGATCTGACAATCAGTCCGGCGGGGCAGCGTAGTAGCAAAAGAAGCAGTCAAAAGTGTAAAGTTATTTTTGAACCGTTCCTTAGCTCGACTTTACTACTTTGTGCAGCTAGATTAAACAAAGGAAAACTACATCATTGAAAAAGTAAAATGTTGATTATCAGTTGTTTAACATTAAAAATACTACTACAAAATGGAAGTAGTTTAATTGGTTTTTAATTTAAAATTTAAACTATTAATCAGCGCTAAAAATGAACTATAAAAAGTAAAATGCTTACATGTAAATATCTACTGTTTAATAAAAATAGTAAAGTCAAGCTTAGTTAATCGGTTTTATTAGCTCATCAGTTAATGGGTGAATTAGTCTATCTGTGAGCTCATCGGTTGAATAGTACCAAAGGCACAAGTAACACGACAACGGGAATTATTTATTAAACTTAAAACAAAGTTACCAAAATCTCCACTTAGGATC
>Ga0209187_1002735_pt1 | contig 15965 bp, 15 predicted proteins | sample BantaG_FD_187430 | JGI IMG/M metagenome (GOLD analysis project Ga0209187, IMG submission 187430) | Marine algal microbial communities from Bantry Bay, Ireland - BantryBay_4 metaG (SPAdes) (version 2) | ecosystem: Host-associated > Algae > Red algae > Unclassified | place: Bantry Bay, Ireland... | reverse complement strand
CCTGATCAAAGAACTTCGCTCCAAATCAAAGATTTATCTTGATTTTGAGCTATTTACTAAATTTTTTTCTCACTTTTATGAAATTATTATAAACTCAGAATTTGTCAATTTTTTTCGGGCCGTACCATTAAACCACAGAACTAAACCACAGAATTGAACCACTGTAGATTTAGCCCCAATCAAATTGAGGACAGGCTTAAATATTAATTTTAAGCAAACAAAACTTGAATTATAAAAAGTCATTAAATATGATTTGTAGCAATCACACATTATTCTGTGAATATTTTATGTATTTTTGCGCCAAATTCAAGTAATTAATGGGAAGATTAGACGAAATTAAAAGACGACGTACATTTGCTATAATAAGCCATCCAGATGCTGGAAAGACCACCTTGACTGAGAAATTGCTTCTTTTCGGTGGTGCCATCCAAACAGCTGGAGCGGTAAAATCAAATAAAATAAAAAAGCATGCCACCTCCGATTTTATGGAAATCGAGCGTCAAAGAGGAATTTCTGTAGCAACTTCTGTTATGGGATTTGAGTACAATGGCGTTCAGATTAATATTTTGGATACTCCGGGTCACAAGGATTTTGCAGAGGATACTTATCGAACCCTGACCGCAGCCGATAGTGTAATTGTGGTGATTGATGTTGCAAAGGGTGTGGAAACGCAAACGGAAAAATTGGTGAGTGTTTGTAGAATGCGAAAAACGCCTGTCATCGTATTTATCAATAAATTGGATAGGTCTGGTAAGGATGGAATGATTTTGATGGATGAAATTGAGCAAAAACTAGGCTTGACCGTTTGTCCGATGAGTTGGAATGTTGGAATGGGTCCAGATTTTAAAGGCATTTATGACTTATACAATAAAAGACTGCGTTTATTCTCTGCTCACGGAAAACAATCAGAAGAAGATACCATTGAAATAACCGATCTTGCAGACAAGCAACTAGATGAGCAAATTGGAGAAAAATTAGCAGATGTTTTGAGAGAAGAGGCTGAACTAAATACCGCTGTCTATCCTGAATTTTCTGTGGAGGAATATCGAAAAGGCGACCTTTCACCAGTATTTTTCGGCTCTGCAATCAATAATTTTGGTGTAAAAGAAATGTTGGATTGCTTTATTGAATTTGCTCCCTCTCCTACTCCAAGAGAAACGGACACGAGAATTGTCTATCCTGAAGAGGAAAAATTTACAGGCTTCGTCTTTAAAATTCACGCCAATATTGACCCCAAACATCGTGACCGAATTGCCTTTTTGAGAATTTGTTCTGGAACATTTGAAAGAAACAAATATTATCAACACATCCGTTCTGATAAAAAATTGCGTTTTTCTAACCCAACTGCGTTTATGGCATCAAAGAAAAGCATCGTTGATGAAGCTTATCCAGGAGACATTGTTGGTTTGTATGATAGTAGCAATTTTAAAATTGGAGATACTTTGACAGAGGGAGAAAAAATGAACTTCAAAGGGATTCCTCATTTCTCACCAGAGCAATTTAGATACATCGACAATGCTGACCCTTTAAAATCAAAACAATTAAACAAAGGTGTAGACCAATTGATGGAAGAAGGTTTGGCTCAACTTTTTGTCAGAACTTCCAATAATAGAAAAATCATCGGCACAGTAGGAGCACTACAATACGATGTTATCAAACATAGATTAGAACACGAGTACGGAGCTAAATGCAGCTATGAGCCTATAAGATTACACAAGGCTTGTTGGGTAACCAGTGATGATCCAAAAGAGTTAAAAACCTTTGTGGACAGACAAAAACGTTTAATGGCTAAAGACAAAGATGGTAGAGATGTATTTTTAGCAGAGTCTAGCTTTAGTTTACAAATGATCCAAGATCAGTCTCCTGAAATTGAGTTTCATTTTACATCGGAAATTTAGGAATGCGAGAATGCTTGAATGCCTGAATGCTTTAATAAAATGCCTGAATGCTTTAATGCCTGAATATTTATTGCCACAATTAAAAAATGATTCAATATTTATCTAATTGGGAAATTTGCTTAACTGAAGAACATTGATGCGCGAATACTTGAACGTTTTCAACTTTCAACTTTCCACTTTCCACTTTCAACAACTACTAAATCCCTTTCATTCTAGTCCAAAGTACGCCTAAAATTTCAGTCAATCCACCTTTATCTGGACCGCCCTTCGTTTGATACATTTCGTACTCGCCATCTGATTGGTGCTCCACTACAAACCTGAATACGTAATCACTTTCTCCACCTTTATTGTTAAATGTACCGTATCTCAAATCATTAATTTGTAGAAGACCATCTTTTCTTTCAATGACATTGTAGTAATCATTGCTAAACCACCTCAAGGTATTAATTGTTTTATCATCTTGAGATTCTGGCAACAAATCATGTTGCTTTTCAACTCTGTCGAACTGTATGGGCGAGGTGTCAAAAATAGAATATTTAGCCATGTAAAAAGCATCCTCATTCTCAGCGGTTAGATTCCAAAGAACATTGCTAAATATTGTGGGTCCAAGCACATATCTATCGTAAGAAATATTCTGCTCTGCCATCTGTTTTTCAAATACTGTTCCCACTCTGTGCTGATGCCACAGTGTAAACACCAAGTAAGAACAGCTTATTCCAATACCCAACCAATTCCAAAATCTTCGCTGAGGTTTTGTCTTCATATACCTGGATGCGATCACTAGGCAAATAATAAATGGAATGGTATAACCAAAAGGGTCTGACACCGCTATTGAAGAAATTGCAACCCGATAATCTGAAAAGGGAAGGAATAGTTGTGTACCATACATGGTAAAGCTATCCAATATAGCGTGAGTAATGAATGCCAAAAAAAACATCAATTGCCAAGCTCGCAAACTAAGCTTTTCATCATCAGCAACATTACTAGTAACTTTAACCTCTACTTCATCTGGATTTTTCCGTGTTAGTTTTTGGATCGTGAAAAATATACCCAGTGATAGTGCAATTGCCACCGCTGCCACAATATTTGTATTCCAAGTACTTCCAATTAGGAAATAAGCAATACTTATGGGTATGCAACTTAAAAAAAGAGAAAGTATCGCTTGGAGTATCTGTTTAGAATAATCACTTTGATAAAGTCGATACCAGAGCCAGCCAAATAACAGTCCGCCCAAAATTGCGAAAACAATTGAATGAGAAATTCCTCTGTGAAAAGCAAGAGATTCTACTTCAGACATTAGAGGTTTGGTAATGATATCAAGGTCAGGAATGGTTCCACCAAGTGCTCCCCAAAACATTGCTTTATTACCTAATTTTTTACCCAGCACCGCTTCTCCAACAGCCGCTCCTAAAACAATTTGTGATACGGAATCCATAAATAATCTAAATTACCTTCGCCTCTAAAAATCAATCAAACCTAAATAGCCTACAATAAGTAGCTCGCGTTAATTAATTGGGTAAATTTTAGGGCGAAGATTTTTTTGATATTTTTTGAGGAAATATGGCGGAAAAAGATCGTTATAAAATACCCAATTAATTGAGGTGAGCTACTTAACACCAACCTCTTCTAAAAATCAATCAATTCAATGAAAAATCAAACAACTCAACTTCAAAGACCAAAGGTGTATTCCCAGGAATACTTGCACGTCCAGAACGACCATATCCCAAATCAGAATGCATAATAAAAGTGCTTTTCCCACCATATTTCATCATAGGAATTCCTATTCGCAAACCTTCTACCCATTCATTTATAGGATAATCTCCAAAACGAGAATCAAACTCCGTTCCATCGATGTAACTACCTGTGTAGTCAACTCTGACAGTTGCATCAACTGTTGGACTCTCTCCCTTTCCTTTTACATGTTGAACATAGTACAAGCCTTCTTGAATCATTGTATAAGAAAATTCACTTTCTGCAAGATAAGCATCTATCGCTTCTTGTTCGTTTTCTGTTTTTTTACATGAACCTAGAACAATAAACAATAAGCCTAAAAATATTAATGCATTTTTCATTCGCCAAAAGTATTAATTAATTATTAATTATGAGTTATTAATTATGAATTCCTGTGTTATTGCGCCCTGTAGAGACAAGGCATGCCTTGTCTACCAAATTATGAATTATGAATTCCACTGTTATTGCGCCCTAGTAGAGACAAGGCATGCCTTGTCTACCAAATTATGAATTATGAATTCCACTGTTATTGCGCCCTGTAGAGACAAGGCATGCCTTGTCTCTAAAAAGGTTATCGTGGTTCAATGCAACTCATAATTCATACGGTCCGACGTTCGGTTCACAACTCATAATTATTTAGTTCTAATGTTGCTTAACAATTTAATGTCAGAGACAGAGGAATAGTCATAAATATTGAATCCTTCAGTTGTCACGGTAAATAGTATGTCGTTGGCAGGAATAACGTCAATTGCGTTAATATCATTGTATTGCTTGATGAGTTTTAAATCAAGAGGATCAGAAGAATTATAGATTTTTAGACCGTCTGTTCCATCACAAATAAAGAGCGTTCCATCGTCAACTCCCAAACCGTGAGGATTGTGCATCTCATAGCTTTTTAGCAATTTCAAATCTGTAATAGTAGAAATATCAATAACATCCAATTGGTTTTCAAAACCATTACATTCAGAACCATCTCTCAAAGTTACATAGGCGTAATTTCCCTCCACAACCACAGGATCACAAGCTTGGAAATGTTGAATGTCTGAAACATAGGTAGGATTGTTTGAGTTAGTTATATCATAAACAAACATACCGCTCTGAGAACCAATGAATAAATGGTCTTGATATGGATATAAAGTTTCGATGTTCCAATTGATGTAAATAGGTTCTCCCACTTGTAAAGGCGACTCTGGAAAACTAATATCGTACACATACATGTTGTAGTTGTCGATAACATACAAGCTGTTTTTAACAATAGAAAATCTAGCAAAAGATCCTGCTTGTCCAGATCCTCCTGGAGAACCAGTGGCTTCACCTGGCGGAGTTGATTCTGCAGAGTCAAGAACAAAATCATCTTCAAAACCATTATTGAAAATCACAGGACTACCACCAAACCATTCAACATCGCAATCTACTTCCATCGTTTCTTCTCTTCCAACCCAGTCTACAACAACTCGTGATCCGTCCGTTACAATTCCACTAGCCCAATTGTATTTATAAATTTCATTAACACGACCTACTTCCTTGACATTCAATGGATCAGAGATGTCTATCGAAACCAAATCCATAAAGCTATCTGCAATCAAAATATCGTCTTTGATGGCAATATCCACATTACCCATAATGTTAATAAAACCAACATTGGTGGGATTACCAGGATCACTGATGTCAAAAATATGAACCCCTTTTCTCAATTCATTTAAGAAAAAATAATTTTTATAAAGATAAATTTTTCCAGCATTTTCAATCTCTCTTGGTGTTTCACTAGCAACAGTATTTCTAAATGTTTCGTAATCCATATACACTGGTTCCATTACCGTAAAAGTCCGTGTTTGAGTACATTCGTCTTTTACACAGCCAGAAAACATTATGCTAAAAAAGCACAATAAAAGTGAATATGATAGATACTGAAATTTCATAAGTAAAATTTTATTTAAATTATCTTGATTTAGACAGATTCTTAATGTTGAAACGCAAATTTCGTTAGCTTAGTTGTTATTTTTGCACAAAAAAATTTACTATAATTCAACAGCAGTTCACTAAATAAAATTGGCTCATGAAAGGATTTAGTGGAAACGTTGTTGGTCTTTGGCTATTGGTGGCTGTTGGCTTTTGGCTATTGGTCAAAAGCCAAGTGCCAAAAGCTAAAAGCCAATAGCTAAAAGCATTTCCACTAAATTCCTCTATGAGCCATAAAATTGCAGCATTGAGAAGTATAAAAACATTACATCATTGAAGCATTACATCACTGAAGCATTCACCATGAATATACTAAAGCACCTATTACTAATATTTTCCCTTATCTTAATCACAAGCAGTTTCAGCTATGCCCAGCAAAATAATGTGGAGGATGTTTTGTACTTAAAAGATGGGAGCATATTAAGAGGGGAAATTATTGAAGAATTAACTCAAACCGTTCGCATAAGACTGATTGGCGGCTCTGAATTGGTTATTAAAACCGAAAACATCATTGAGCGAAAAGAAGAAAAAAAATATGCTCCTGAAAGACCATTTCACAATAAAAAAAGAGGTATTTACAGCTTATCATCGTTAGGATTGCACTATGATTTTGACAACAATCTAGACCTGTTGTTGGAAACTTCAATAGGCTACCAAATAGATCCTAGATTAGCTATTGGGATTGGGTCAAATATCACCTCTTATAATGGCAATGTATTCGTTCCTATTTTTGGTGAAATAAGAGGCGAAATTTTAGCAAACAAAGCCGTTACGCCAATCTATTATGGATCATTTGGATGGGGCTTAAAGCTGGATAGACTAAAAGGCTTCAACCAATACGAAGAAAATGATGCTTACATAGCCTATGGTTTGGGACTCAAAATCAAAAGTCCTTCGTCGTTGAATTTCACCATATCCATCGGTCAACAACTCCAAAAATACAATCACTTTTCATTTTGGCCTGGCAATGGCTGGGACACCGCAGACCAATTAACCAAAACAGAAATCCGATACAGCAGAATTCAATTTAAGTTTGGAATTGGGTTTTAAATTTCATAAATCCATACAAAAGCAAGCTAAATAACCAATGGAAAATGATGGCGGTTTAATGGACAAAATACGAAGAAGGAGTGAAATTGCCACTCGTCACTAAAATTTAACCTTAATTTTGCTTTGTATAATAATAAAATGCTTATCTTTGCCGACTATTAGAATACAAGTAAGTAAATTTTAACTAAAATGAATACCGTAGATCTTATTATAGACGAATTAGGTTATAAAAATCCTCATCCAGACTTTGATGCTGGTGATACCATAACGGTTTATTACAAAATTGTGGAGGGAGACAAACAACGTATCCAGGCTTTTAAAGGAAATGTTATACAAAAAAAAGGTGGAGCCAAAAGCCATACACAGACTTTTACAGTGCGTAAAATGTCAAATAGTGTTGGTGTTGAGCGTGTTTTCCCATTATTTTCTCCAAACATTGACAAAATTGAGGTAAACAGAAAAGGACGTGTTAGAAGAGCAAGATTGTTCTATTTGCGTGATGCAAAAGGAAAACGTGCTAAAATTAAAGAAAAACGTTTTATCAAGAAAAAATAAATTAAAAAAGCTCTTCTATTATATGGAAGGGCTTTTTTTTGTGGTTTGCCTTCGAGTGTTGGAAATGGCAAAGATGGATGCTTCGATTGCAAATTAGGAGTAAGTTGCCTTCGAGTTTTGCAAATGGCAAAGATAAACCTTCGATTACAAATTAGAAGAACGGCTAAGGTTTGGGTTTTAAATTGGAGCCTCAGGCAACGGCTGATTCGACATGGTAGCGAATTTGTTTTGTGAAATAATCGAACAATGGGGAATTGAAAACTGCAAAGGTGATTGCTTCGATTGTAAGTTGTGGGAATGGCTAAGGTTTGGGTTTTGAATTGGAGCCTCAGGCAACGGGGGATTGGTCAAAAGAATAAAATGTTGTATATTTATATTAATGAGTTAAAATTCATTTACTAATTTGTAAATCAATTATTTATAAAATGGGAACCTTAAATTATCCATTATCTAACATGCAAATAGAGTTATTAAAGCTTTTTGCAAGAGATATTGAGGAACAAGACTTAAAGGAAATCAAGAGCTTAATAACGTCATATCTTGCCAAAAAACTTACTGACGAAGCAGACAAAGTCTGGACCGATAAAGGCTGGACTAATGAGACTATGGATGAATTTTTAAATACACATATGCGAACTTCATATAAAGACCCTAAATAGTCCAAACATTTGAAAATTGTTCTAGATACAAATATCCTGCTTGTTTCAATCTCAGCGAAATCTAAATATCATTGGGTATTTAAAAGTTTTCTAAATGAAAAATTTGTTTTATGTGTTACTACAGATATTCTTCAAGAATATGAAGAAATTATTGGCACTCACATGGGAATAGAAGCTGCAAATTTTGTGATGCAAATAATAGAAAATTCTAATAATGTTGAATACATAACAAAATATTTTCGCTGGAACTTGATTACAGCTGACCCTGACGATAATAAATTCGTTGATTGTGCAATATCTTGTAATGCTAAGGGATAGATGATAAATAAATGTCTGATTTTCAGTAAAGAGATTTTTTAAAATACAAGACAGAAAACGTAGGCATAGCAGGGTTCTGACGAGGCTTTCTAACGAAGTATTTTGAAAAATATTGAAGATGAAAACGGACAGTTATTTGTCTTCTATCCCTAATTACCTTGTAACAAATGATAAACATTTCAACGTTCTAAAAAGGATTGATTTCCCAAAGTTAGCCTTGCTTGATATGACAGCATTCAAAGAAATTCTAAATAAATAAAAAGTTAACACTAAATAAAGAAATAAAGACTTTTAGTATACGTTTCGTCATAAAGATAAAATCAAGAAAAATCTAAAATCAATGGATATACAAAAATTTCAAGATCACATAAATGAGGGCTACGCATGTGAAGGCGATGCGCTTGTTTTGGGCGGTGCAATGATGAACGACAATGATGTTTTAAGTGATGGCAAGGTGAAAGTGCCTGTCAAAATGTTGAATCGTCACGGTTTGATTTCTGGGGCAACTGGTACTGGAAAAACCAAAACCATTCAATTGATTGCCGAGGAAATGGCTTCTAATGGCATTTCTGTTTTGGTGATGGATCTGAAGGGAGATTTAAGTGGTCTTGCCACAAATGGCGAGAGCAATAGCGGAATCGAAAGCCGTCATGAAAAAATTGGTATTCCTTACCAATCTGAAAAATTTAATGCAGAACTTTTGTCGTTGTCGGATGAACCTGGCGCAAGATTGAGGGCCACTGTATTGGAATTTGGTCCTATTTTGTTTTCTAAAATATTGGAGCTAAATGATACACAGTCTGGAATTATGTCTGTTATTTTCAAATATTGCGATGACAATGGATTGCTGTTATTGGATTTGAAAGATTTTAAATCGGTGTTGAATTACATTGAAAATGACGGAAAGGATGAATTTACCGCTGCATACGGACAAATTTCTTCGGCATCGACTGGAACGATTTTGAGAAAAATCATTGAGCTGGAGCAACAAGGAGCTGAGAAATTTTTCGGTGAAGTCTCTTTTGAACCTGAAGATTTAATGAAAATTGACGAAAAAGGTCGCGGCTTAATTTCTGTTTTGCGATTGACAGATATGCAAGATCGTCCAAAATTATTCTCTACATTTATGTTGAGTTTATTGGCTGAAATTTATGCCACTTTCCCTGAAGCAGGTGACTTAGATCGTCCAAAATTGTGTTTGTTTATTGATGAAGCGCATTTGATATTTAAAAATGCATCAAAAGCTTTGCAAGATCAAATTGAGTCTATTGTAAAATTGATCAGATCTAAAGGCGTTGGTATTTTCTTTGCCACTCAAAATCCTTCAGATATTCCAGATGCTGTTTTGTCGCAATTGGGTTTCAAAGCACAACACGCGCTTAGAGCATTTACGGCTAAAGATAGAAAAGAAATTAAGCAGACGGCAGAAAACTATCCTACTTCAGAGTATTATGACATTGCTGAAATGTTGACTACTTTGGGTATTGGAGAAGCTGCCATTACGGTCTTGGACGAAAAAGGCCGCCCCACTCCATTGGCAAGAACGATGTTGCGTGCACCTAAAACAAGAATGGGCGTTTTGACAGAAGATGAAATTTGTACTTTAGTAGACCAATCAAAATTGGTTGAGAAGTACAATGAGGAAATTGACAATGAAAGTGCTTATGAATACTTTATGGCTAAGTTTGAAAAGGCTGAAGCTGAAGCAAAAGAAGCAGAAGCAAATGCAGAAGCCAACGCCGAAGAGAAAAAAGACGACGATGATTCTGAGGGTGGTAAACCAAGAAAATTAAAGGGCGAAAAAGAAGAAGAAAGCTTGGTCGGATCTTTGACGAAAAATACAATGGTTAGACAAATGGGAAACACGCTTTTACGAGAAGTTTCAAGAGGTTTACTTGGAGCATTGGGACTTAGATCGCCACGAAGAAGGTCAAGTAGAAGAATGTGGTAAACCGCTGTTGAAATTTATTAAAAAATATAAAAGCCCTGGGTAGTTTCTTTGTGAGGACTGTTTGGGGCTTTTTTGAGTTATTTTTTTTACACCTTTGGCTTTTCAGGGATATATTAGATTTTTATTGAAATGCAATTTGGATAGCTTTTTTAATGGGATGGAAAGATTATCGTTGATGTATATTGCGTAATTGCATTTAGCAACTATGAACATAGTACAAGTTGTTCTCAGTCTTTTTTATTCAAACTCAAAGAATCTGTACTCAAACTTATTCTCACCTTTACCTTTGACTTTATCCTCCATCATCTCTGTCACTCGAATATTACATTTCAATGCTCCTATTTTTACATTAAATATATAAGAATTGTTCGGACATAAATATTGGTAATATTTTTCTGACAATACAAATTCTCCGTTTGATGTACTAAACGTTGATATTCTTGCAAGAATATTTATATCAACACCAAAACAATTAGAAACCTCAAACAACGGCGACCTAAGCGTAGGTGTGCTTAACCACCTACATTCACCAATATGTGCAGCAATATGAAGTTTAGGGGTAATATTCCAATCACATTTTTCATTTTTATACAAAGTCCATTCTTTTCTTTCCCAAAATTGCATAAAATGGAAACTGAGTTTTAATGGTGTATACAAATCAAATGGTGACTTTAATGCTATAATTGCTCCGTCACCAGTCCAAATTACTGTTGCATCATCAGCACTTAATTCTCGTTTGGATCCAATATCACCATATTGGTAAATTTCTTCTTTAATTTCATTCATAGAATCATATACACAACTAAATAAATTCTTTACTAATTCTTCTTGGACAGCTTCATTGGTAATTTTTGAGTATCCAACGATATCAACCATCCAAAGACTTGTTTGTGTAGGTTTTCCTAGCTTAAATACCTTGTCAAATTGCATAATATATGTTTTATTATGGTGTAGATATAGATATAGGCAAAATTTTCCCATTTATAATACCTCTTGATTGGACAGCAAATTCACAAATAAACTTAGCTATCTCATCACTTTCTAAAGGTGCAGTAAATTCAGGAAAAGCTTCTCGGAACATTCTAGTATTAACTGCTCCTAAACACAAACAGTTTACAAATATTTTTTCTTCCTTTAATTCTACGGCTAAGCATTCTGTCAAGTTTGCAAGTGCTGCTTTGCTGCAACTATATGCTGATAAACCTTTAAATTTCGCGCTCCCTTGAAATCCACCCATACTTCCTATATTGATTATATGTGGCTGAGTCGCTAATCTCATTTTGGGAACTAAATCTTTAATGATTTTGACAGGGGAAAATAAATTTACTTCAAAAGTATCCTTCCATTCTTGTATAGTTGTATCAAAAAATAGTTTATTAATTAAAACTCCAGCATTATTTATCAAAATATCAATAGAATCAAAAGCATCACAAATATTTATCAATTCGTTTTCTTCATATTTTGTTATATCAAATTTGTGAATTGAAAGGTTTTGGGCATTCTCTACCTCGCTTTTTAAAGACTCCAATCCTTTCAAGCTTTTTGAAAGTGCAATTATTCTATTGTTATTGTTATTCAAAAAAAACTTTGCAACTTGAAAGCCAATACCTTTGCTTGCTCCTGTAATTACAATATTCATATTTAATTCTATTTTGTTTAATTAAATCTTATTCGATACAACAATCTTTGAGTGTCTGAAAATCCAGTTCTTCCATGTAACACTCTGTGATTGTCAACAATCAGTATTTGTCCTGGTTTAAGAACAAATGATTCAACAAAGTTTGAGTTTTGTATTTCTTGTGTTAGATAACTAAAAGCTTTCCACTTTTTGTCACTTTCACTATAGCCGCTTTTCTCCATTCCTCTTTTTATAGTATCATAGCGATATCTGATTGCGCTTTCATTCTCAATTAGTGGAGCTTCAATAAAATCCTTCTTATTTGTTTTAAAAATATCAGGAATTGCAATTGGATATGGAACTATCAATTCCTTTAAAAACTCATCTTTATCTTCATTTTTCAGTTCTACCATAACTTTCCTAAAATCCAATAAAGTAGAATAACCGCCACCACATTTTGCTTGAACTATTGAACTTAAGCTAAAATATTTTTCAGGTTTGAACCTATATTGCGAATCAGTATGTAAGTCTGCTTTTCTATTGTGTTCGGAAAATGTACAATTTACAGATTCGTTATTTTTGGGTCTAATCTTCCAAACAAAATCTTTTTTTCCTTCATTATGTTCGGAGGGAGTTCCAATTTGGTTTACAATCTCAATATGTTTTTGTAGAATCTTTTCTGTATTTGTTTCTAAGGATTCTACTACAGTAAAACCCTTTTCAGAAATAGATTCCAAGACCTGTTGAACATCAATTGTTTCGCTCATGATCTTTCCATTGATTAAGTTTAAAAATGAAATTATTATTCGGATTAGAAAGAAATGCTTCTGTTTCATCTTCTTTTTCTAATGTCCACATTCCAAGCATATATGCAGTTGACAACCCAGGCAATCCGTGAAACTCATAAGCAAAGTTATAAATCTCATTTTCAATTTTGTATTTTGTTTTTATCCTGTCTATCCATTTTTGAGGACTTAATTTTTCAAGATGAACTTCCTTGTCATAAATAATTCTAAATGCTCTTTCAAGTAAACCTATCAAATTAAAAGCTCTCGCTATTTGGGTATTAAAGTTGGTACCAAGTTCTTCTTCAATCTCATAGCCTTGCTCGAACTGCAAATACATTCTATATTCTGTCTGCATTGCAAATGATTCCATTAGAGCAAGATTCTCAATTAAAACAGGGTTACAGGTTTGATTGTAATTTGATAAATGAAAAAGATGCGCCGCATCATGGATTAAACAATGTATTAACCACTGATTGTTTCCAAACCCATACCTTTCTTCTGGATATATCAAAAATATCTGATTAAACTTACTTGTCCAATACCACTTTCTCCAACAATCTAACGCCATCTCAGTTTCTAAAAATTTAATATCAGGATAACTCAAATCTTTTCTAAATTCGTAAAATGATTCTATTATGGGAAAGCTCCATTTATATAAAATTTCTTTTGAGTCAACTTTTGTAAATCTATCTTTTGAATTTAGGTCATTAATATTTTTTGTTAGATTTCCGTCATTCGTATCTAGAAACTCTTTCAATTTTTCAATCCAAAATTCAACTTGTAACTTATCTGGCAAATCATTTATATTCTCAATTATTGGCAATTCATTTTGGATGCAATTATCTAATTTTAATGGAATCTGCTCAAAGTTTAAATTAAATATTTTTGAAAGCTTTTTATATGTATTATTTGCCGAAAAACCAAATGAATTTTCAATAAAGAAAGAAGGGTTTAGAAAATCAATTGACTCTCCTTCTAACTGTCTTGCAATTAATTCTTCATAATAAACTCTTATTGCCCAACCTCCTCTTATTACATTTTGTTTTTTTATTTGTTCAAGGTCATACATGTTTGATTTTTTTTGAAAGTCTCAATATCCATCTCTTCACTTTCTGATATAGTTAAATAGCTGAACAAAATAATCAAGTAAATCAGGAGCAATACTTTCTTGATATACAAGGAATCTAAAATTTGAAAAAAATCCAATAGTACCAACGTTCGCAATCCAACAGTTCAGTAATAAACCTATTATCACTTAAATTTTTGCTAAATGTATAAATAATTTTTAAAATAACAAAATAAATCTATCTTTATTGCATCTACTACACTTCACTTTTATTAGCTTTTTTTTAATCACAAAGCCCTTTTTCTAATAATAATTCATCTACTTATCTGCCTTCCAGTATGTAATATAATCAAAGACTTGGAGGGTTAACCCAAATATGTGGCAACATCACAGAACAAGAAATAGAATAACAATCTCAAACAACGGCAGGAGGATGGTCGAAATTTCAAAATACATCTTTCAACACCTTCAACATTTCAATTCAATTTTAAGTCCTTCCTTTTTATAATAAGGCGGTTCTTCATTGATTCCGTAAAAAATATTGTCAGAGATAATTGTCCAAATATGCAAAAAATCTCCATTTTGAAAACTTATCCTACATCCACTTTGAGTATTGTCCTGTTCCAAAGTACATATTTCGATTTCAGTTTTCTCAATTATTTCAAATGATTCCAATTTCTCTTTACTCAAATATTCTTTTTTCTTCCACTTATACATACCGTTTTCACAACCTGCTTCCATAGCTGTTTTATCCATAAAGCCACCTTTTTGTATATTTATAGATTCTGCATCACTATCACAATAGAAAAGAAATTCTTTTCCATTTGAAAATTCGAGCTTTAAAGTTCCTCTAGATTCTTCATCTAATTTCCCTTCAAAGAAATATTGCTCTTCAATTGCTGATACAATTTTCAATCCGATTATCGAATCCAAAATTTGTAGATTTTTTTTATAAACTTTTTCGAGTCTTAGGTTCATTTTATTTAATATAATTTGGGATAATTTAGCACAACCTGATTCTCTCACCTTTCAAACTTCTCCTTAAACCAATTTATTATATAATCAAACCGATCTTTGTCAAGTGCATGCTCTCCTTCAAATTCTTTGAAAAAATAAGACTCTCCAATATTAGACTCTTCATTCTTTAATGTTAAATATATTTGTTTAGCATCTTTGGTATAAATATCTGAGGTTGGTGAAATAATTAATAATTCTCTTGGGTAAATCAATTTTAATAAATCCTCAATATCATATTTAGTTGTGAAATTTGGAATTACTTCTGCCATTTCTATTCCTGTATTATGCTCGAATTTATTTTTGTAGCTACATACTGCTCCACTTGAACAGGAATATTTTATTCTATCATCAAATGGACTGTGAAATATAACCGTATTTCCTCCATAGGAATGTCCCAGCATTCCAACATTACTTGCATTTATACCTTTTTGTTGCAATAACAAACTCATTGCAATTGAAGAGTCTTCAATCACTTTTTTCATTAAATCATTTCCATTTAATAGTCGATAACACATTTCATTATAGTGCTGTAACCAATCATTATCTGGATTACTATCTGGCTCTATTCCACTTTTATTTGTTCTCCTATCTTCAAAGCAAATTGAATCTGGAGCTAGTGAAATGATTCCTGCTTTTGCTAATTCAGGGCAAAAAAACTGAAAAGGGTCTCCAACAATTCCTGCTACTTCACTTTTTCCAAAATGTCTCTCTCCATTGTGTTGATGATGCACCAAAACACTCCCAATAATTTCTTTATTTTGGGGAATAAATAAATAGGCTCTTATTTCATCTCCTTCACTACCAGTATATTTTACAAGACATCTTTCAAAATCACTTGTCTTATAAGTCTCAATTATTTCATAATCTACTTTGGATTGGCTGATGTTAATTCCCAAAAAACTTCTTATATCTTCTTTAGTCATTTTTTGTATTTTTACTTGCTAATTTCAATGTGCATTTATAAGCTTTTAGGACGGCGAGGATCATCTCCAATAAAGTCGGCTCCCCGCTGTCCGTTGCAATGTATGGAACTGGTTTTGGTTGTTTTATGTAGACGTTGCATGCAACGTCTCTACGATTGCTCCGTTGTCAATTTTACTATTTAACATCCTTATTAATTGTTTCAATAAGTTCTTCAAAATCGGAAATTCCATTTATTCCCTTTAGGGTGATATTTCCGTATAACTGATTTATGGGATACAAACGTAAAGAATTTAATGAAATAGGCTTTGACAAAGCTATTTACCAACGTTATCTTCACAACCATCAGCAAGAGTATATTCGCTTGCGCTTGCGGTGTGTAAATGATTATGCTACTGGTATGGAGTTCAAAGAGATTGCACAGCAACGCAATA
>Ga0209187_1002733_pt1 | contig 15969 bp, 8 predicted proteins | sample BantaG_FD_187430 | JGI IMG/M metagenome (GOLD analysis project Ga0209187, IMG submission 187430) | Marine algal microbial communities from Bantry Bay, Ireland - BantryBay_4 metaG (SPAdes) (version 2) | ecosystem: Host-associated > Algae > Red algae > Unclassified | place: Bantry Bay, Ireland... | reverse complement strand
CTTAGAGTATATTCCCGTGCGGTGAGAGATACGGACTGGAACGAACCAGGGCACGGTAACTTTATGGTCGTAGATAGCGAATGGAAAAATTATTCCTTTACGTTCACTCCGAAAGAGGATTTCAACAACGCTTTTGTAGATATTAAAGCATGGAGGTGGAACGAGGCAGGCTTTACCGAAAGTTATACAGTATGGTATGATGATATTCAATTGTGTGCTTCTTCTGATGCTACGGTAACGATAGGTACCGTCGGTTTCAATGATTTAGAAAGCCTGGGGCTTGAATTCAATCTTTCTCCCAATCCGGTCGCTACCTCCCAATCAGCACAGCTGAGCATTACTGCGGATGAATTACTGGAAAATACAACTGTTCAAGTAATGGATGTTTTGGGTCAAACCGTTCGTGAAATTCAAACGGATATTCGTCCTGGTACGCAGGAGCTGAATATTTCTACCGAAGGATTATCGGCTGGACTGTACTTTATTAATGTCCGTTATCAGTTTTATACAAAGACGTTAAAACTACAGGTAGTCAATCAGTACTAGATCACTTTTAACTAATTTTTTTCGTAAATTTCAGAGGGGGCAAACGTAGTGTTGCTCCCTTTTTTTAAAAAATATTTTATGAAATCATTATTACTTTTCCTCTCTTTTTTTTCAGGAAACTATTTTATTTTCGCTCAGGATATCGAGCAATTTGGAAAATTTGAAACAGAAGTTAATGTAACTGCTACCTATCAAAATCCTTATGATTACGATGAAGTGGCCGTGACCGCTATTTTTACTGGTCCGGACGGAACCTCTACGGAGGTAGATGGTTTTTATATTGAGAATTTTCTTTTGAATACGAACAACGGTAGTCTCACACCAGCTGAAACAGGTTTTAAAGTTCGATTCTCTCCTGATCAAATTGGTAGCTGGACCTATGAAATCTCAAAAACGGATGCATCGGGAACCATTGCGCTGAGTAGTGATGCTTTTCAGTGTGTAGCTTCTACAGCCCCGAATAATCACGGATTTGTTAGAAAAAATGAAACGAATTATTTAAACTTTGATGATGGTGAGCAGTACATCCTGATCGGAGAAAATATGGCTTGGCAGACTGGAAATACCCTTGTCAATTACAAGTCCTGGGTATCCGGATTGTCGGATTTTGGTGGTAATTTTATTCGTCTTTGGCATGCCCACTGGGGTCTGGGAATTGAATGGAAGGATGGATGGAATGGTTTTGGTGGATTGCGTAAATATCAGCAAGTCAAAAGTAGATACCAGGACTGGCTCTATGATTATTGTGCCGAAAATGGTGTTTACGTTATGCTTTGTATTCAGCACCACGGACAAGTATCTACCAACGTCAACCCCAACTGGAACGACTCGCCTTATAATGTAGCCAACGGAGGACCTTGTCAAAATACCTGGGATTTCTTCACAAATGATGCAGCCATCGCAGATACAAAAAATCGGTTGCGATATATCGTAGCCCGTTGGGGATACGCCAGAAGTATTATGGCCTGGGAACTATTTAACGAAGTAGAGTGGACGGACAACTTTGATACGCACCGGTCAGTTGTTGCAGATTGGCATTTTGAAATGACCGATTATTTAAAATCCATTGATCCATATGGACACTTGTTAACGACCAGTTATGCGGAAGAAAGCGAAGACCCCGAAGTTTGGTCTTACCCGGAAATTGATATTACACAAACACACTTTTATAACAATGTACCCAACCTCGAAAAGGTACTCGTAGGAGGTGTCCGAAAATACCTCGAAGATTTCGATAAGCCTACCCTGACGGGTGAATTTGGTTTAGGGGGTTCGGCGGACCTGGCCAATGCTGATCCAGATGGTATCCACCTGCACAATTCGCTATGGGGTGCTTTATTTGGTGGAGGAATGGGAACCGGGATGACCTGGTGGTGGGATAATTATATTCACCCCCAGAATTTGTATTTCCATTTTGACGGAGTTAATAAACTTTCTCGGTTGGTTCCATTTCTGGAAAAAGATTTGTCTCCTGCTCCGGTATTTGTTTCGGGCGCTTCGGGCGCTTTACTTTATGTACCTGGTGGCGGATGGGGGGTAGCGGAAGATAATTTTCTTTCGATTGATGCTGCTGGTCAGATCACACCAGCGAATGTTACGCTAGGACAATATCTCTACGGCAGTCAGTGGAATACCGAATTGAGAAATCCACCAACTTTTCAGGTTGATTACGAACAGAATGGATACTTTGAAGTGGTAACTGGATCAGAAACCGGACAAGCACCTAACCTGACCATAATGATAGATGATGTGATGGTACTCAATACTTCAGCCTCCACTAGTACTACCTATCGAGTAGACGTTCCCGCAGGAATGCACACCATAAAAGTAGACAATACGGGAACAGACTGGCTTTCAATTGCGAGTTATAATTTTTCTAATTTGGGCAGTCAGATAGATAATTATGTGTTGACTTCAGCTGATCAGACTTACGCAACCGGTTGGGTATTGAATAAAGAATACAATCACAGAAGTGTCATTGATAATGGGAATCCAGCGCCAGCCGTTGGAGCGGCCCTGACGATTCCGGATTTTGAGGCAGGAAATTATATGATTACCTGGTTGGATTGTCTGACCGGAGAAGTGTTAAGTGCGGAGTCTCTGGTGGTTGGGGATGATGGCGCAACTATCTCAGTACCGGATTTGTTTTGGGATGCGGCTTTCGTGTTAGATGTGGATGCGGTCACCAGCGTTGCTGATTTAGAAAGAACCAGTTTTAAGTTGTATCCAAACCCGATAGCGGTTGGTGAACAGATCAATTTATCTGGTTTAGAAATTGAAACATCCACTGTGATAAGTATCGTGGATATGGCCGGAAGAATGGTCCACACCTATCCGGTAACAAGTCAGGTTTTTGGTAGAAATAATTTAGAGTTATCCTTGCCGGGTGATCTATCGACCGGTATGTATTGGATAAAAGTAAAACAGGCTTCAGGCCAGATAATGGCAGAACCAGTAATGGTAGGAAAGCGATAAATTTTATAGCGCCGGGTGAATACTTTATTTTACGTATTCACTCGGATTTATTCCAAATTCTTTTTTAAATTGTTCCCGGAAATATTTTAAATCATTATAGCCTACCATATAAGTTACATCTGCGACGTTGTATTGTTTGGTTTCTAAAAGTTGAGCGGCCCGTCGTAATCTAAATCCCCGGATAATTTTGTTAGGTGATTTTCCAGTCAGCGCTTTTAACTTTCTGTAAAGTTGCATTCTGCTCATAAAAAGCGCCGCTGCCAGTTGCTCGACCGAGAAATCGGAATTGTCTACGTTTTTTTCAATTAGGATTTTGATTTGCGAGAGTAATTGTTCGTCCAGAGTATTCATAACCACTCCGGAAGGGCTTAGGTCAAAGTTGGTAGAAAATTTTTCTTTTAGTTTGTTTCTGGAAGCAATTAGATTTATTATTCTGGATTTCAATAATTGCATATTGAAAGGTTTGGTTACGTAGTCATCTGCCCCGTTTTCTATTCCATTAATTTTAAAGATTAGAGAAGTTCGAGCGGTCAACAAAATAATTGGAATATGGCTGGTGGTCAGTTCTGTTTTTAATTTTTGACACATTTGTATCCCATCCATTTTTGGCATTGAAACGTCAGCAATGATTAAATCAGGAATTTCTGTCAGTGATTTTTTCAAACCTTCTGCTCCATCAGCAGCTTGGATGATTTGGTAGGTGGATGCCAGATTTTCATTTAAGTAAGAACGAATGTCCGCATTGTCTTCGACGAGTAAAATAAGCGGTTGGTCTTTTTTAGTCGATAATGGTTTTTCAGCTAATTCCTCCGCTAGCTCATCTGTTGAAAGCGCCTTGTTGGATGCGACGTAATTTGAAATTTTTTCACAATTTTCATAATTAATAATTTTTTCTTCCTGTATGAAATGATCTCCACCAAATGGGACGGTGAATACAAATGCACTTCCATGGTGCTCGTTTTCTTCTACCCAAATTTTTCCATGATGCGCTTCGATAATTGATTTGGTTAATGCTAAACCGATTCCTGTTCCCCCTTTGCGAACATCTTCCGTGTCTTTTTCTACCTGATAGAATCGGTCAAAAATATGTATTCTTTGATTTTCAGGAATACCAGGACCCGTATCGGTGACTTTAATAGTCAAGGACTCAGCATCGTCGGTATTGGTAAATATATATATATCAATCTGGCCGCCATCAGGTGTGAATTTTAGCGCATTGGACAATAAGTTGAACCAAACTTTTTCCATTTGATTGCGGTCGTACCACAGTAGAATAGATTTTTTTTCAGGGTGGAAATCTAATTTAATATTTTGCTGCTTGGCCAAACCTTTGAAAGATAGAACTACTTCATTGGTAAATTTGATAAAATTTCCTTCTGCCACTCTTAACTTCATCAGGCCCGCTTCGTTTTTTCGAATATCCAGTAATTGCGTAATCATGGTTAGTAAGCGGTTGGCATTTTTATGCATCCTGACAATGGAGCGATGAATTTTTTTATCAAAAGATTGTTCTTTAATAAATTGTTCTAAAGGACTGATTATAAGCGTTAAAGGTGTTCGTAATTCATGAGAAATATTGGTATAAAATTGTAATTTCATTTGATTTACTTCTTCTAGTTTTTCTCTTTCCAGTTTTTCCAGGTGTAGACTATGTCTAAATTCTGTCCGCATTTTTACAATTTTAAAGGTCCCATAAAGCAACATACATCCTAAAATAAAATAAACCAAATAGGCCCAGCTGGTCATCCAAATTGGTGGAGAAATGTTCAACGTCAGTTCGATTGGTTCACTCCAGACGCCATCTGCATTGGCTGCTTTGACTTTAAACTGAAACTGATCATATGGTAAATTAGTAAAATAGGCAATCCGTTCAGATGCATCGGTGTAGACCCAGTCCTCGTGAAATCCCTCCAGCTTGTAAGCATATTTTATTTTGTTAGGATCACTGGATAATAGTCCGACAAATTCAAAGGAGAGCACGTTTTCCCGGTGGGTTAAATTGATTTCTTTAGTTTCGGAGACATTTTGCTTTAATATGATTCTGTCATTTTTTAATTTGCCGATCGGTACTGATTCATTAAACAATTGGAAGTCGATGATAGAAACAGTTGGTGGATTCAGGTCTTTTTTGATTTCTTCCGGATGGAAAAAAGTGAGTCCGTTGATGCCACCGAATATGAGTTGTTCTCCATTCAAAGTTACACCGGATTTATCATAAAAAAATTCACTGATTAAACCATCATATTTATCAAAATTACTTACGTCAATGGTATCATTTTTTCGGTAAATAGAAGAAATTCCATTTGAAGTGCTTACCCAAATATTTCCTTTTTGATCTTCTAGCACAGATTGCACGGTCTGACTTTGGAGGCCATCAGATTTGTCGATATAAGAAAAAGTTTCCTTTGTCAGATCTAATATACTTAAACCATTTTCAGTACCTATCCAAAGTTCATTTTGTAAAGATTTATTTTTAGGTTTATAAATTGCATTGATAAAATTGTTACTGATGCATACTTCTGATTGTCGATTAAATTGATAATGCTTAACTAGTTTTACCTGTTTGTTTTGATCATCATATTTTAGTTTGTACAGTCCGCCCCCTCTGCTTCCGGCCCACAAAATAGGTGTTCCCTGTTCGAAGGATTCCGCAAAACAAACGATAGGAAATTTTTTAAGACTTAATTCAGAAGCACTGGTCGCATCGAAATGAGTAACCTCCGCTGTGGCAGGATTAAACCTTCCTATTCCATTATCCCAGTATCCTATCCAAATTCCACCATCGATACTTTGGATTAAAGACATCAGGTAATCGTCTTCTAATTTTTCCTTCATTGTATATTGGGTGAGATTTTTTATCTCAGCGCTGACTGCAGGAATATTTTCTTTAGCAATTTTAAGCAGACCCGCTCCTTTGGTCGTCAACCAGATATCTCCTGACTGCGACACAATCAGGTCTGAAATAAATCCTGAAAGGTCTTCCTTTAATGGCGCTTTTATTGGATAATGCAAGTTGTTTTTTGCGGATGGAGATTGATTCTGAGAGGGAATAAAACCTAATCCTGTTCCATTAGTACCAATCCAAAGGCCATCCTGGTCCTCCGCCAACTTAATGCTACTAATGAGGTCAAAATTCTGCTTGCTTTCGAAAAGCTGAACACTGTGAAAAGGCTTACTTGAAAAATTCAGGTAGTTGACGCCTTTATCCGTTCCGATCCAAAGAACATCAGATTTATCCTTATATAAGGAATGAATTACGTTGTTGTTAATGTTGTTTTTAGTGAATTTATCATAGAAAAAATAAGAGAATCTTTCACTTCTAATATCCATAATGTTCAATCCATTGAAAGTCCCGATCCATAATTGTTTTCTTTTTTCATCCTCATAGATATCGGACACAAAACTATGGCTTAACCCTTTATTGGACGCTTTATCATTTAAGAAAGTTTTAAACGATATTCTGGATCTGTCCTCAGGAAAATAGGTTACCTTTTTTAAGCCAATACTAGTACCAACCCATAAGGTATTGGGTTCGATTTTGGAAGGAATGATTTTATAAATAAAATTATGCCTGAGAAAATCATCCTCTGATACATTTTCTGGCGCTAAATAGTATTTGATGAAATAATCAGGTGCGCCATTTTCTCCCTTTACCAATAAATCCAAACCAAATTCACAACCTACCCAAAGACTTCCTTCCTCGGATAATCCGAAAGAAACAATGCCCTGATAAAGTTTACTTTTCTCATTGACTTCTGAGTTTTCTACATGAACAAAATTTTCTGTTTCTGGATCAAAACGGTTAAGACCTTTCTCTGTTCCTATCCATAAATATCCGTCTTTATCTTCCTGAATAGCCAGGACATGATTGTTGCTAAGGCTGTTCATATCTTTGCTATCCTTTTGGTATTGGATAAACTTATCTAAGTTTCGGTCATATCGGTAAAATCCAGTATAGTTGGTACCTATCCACAACCGGTTTTTACTATCTTCAAAAAGACACTTAATTTTATTTCCATTCAAGCCACTTTTAATATCCAGTTCTTGTCGGTAAGTTTGCACAGAATACCCATCATATTTTTTTAAGCCTGACCAGGTGGCCATCCAGATAAGTCCTTTTTCATCTTGTAAAACATCATTGATAGATTCATCTGTCCAGCCTATTTCAGAAGGGAGTCGATTAAATTTGTAATTTTTGTCTTGAGAAAAAACGGACGTTATTTTTCCCACAAACAGTAAGATAACGAAAGTAACAATGGCTGTTCTCATGGGGATTTGTTCCTTGAGGAAATTTGATATAATTAATACGGTTCAATAAATTTAGGGAAATTACCCGAAAAGGTGGGTATATAAGAGGGGGTTGAACGCTTTTATCTTTGTTTTTTGCAAGTTTTATGTCTTTTTGGGGGACGATGTACTAATTATTTGGACTCCTTGGAAAAGATAAATCAACATAAAGCAGGCAGTCCTACTAATTCGTAAGCATTCGCTCCACTCCCCTTGTAATTTTCAGAAAAAAGGCGGAGAAATTTTTTAACGCAGGGCAGGCTAAAAAGAACGAGATCCATATTATGGATTATTTAGTTCTTGAGGCACTACGCTTCGAATTTCGGCATGCGCATGAGGACTTCTTACAAAGCGGGCATACGTCATTTGAGGTAAGACAATATCATCGGTAAATCTTCCCTGACCGGTGATAAAGCGTTTGTCTTCCACTCTTTTTAATTGGTGTTTAGAATTCCCCGTACCCTTGGGTCGGGGTAGTTCACAATACTTGACTGTATAACATAAATCCAAAATAATTCCGTCCAAAATTAAAATGCTACCAAATTTTTCCTTACCTTATGCGATAGTTTAGAAAACCAACAAACATACTCCCCTACCTTTCCATATATAAGCCATATTGTTTTAAACCAATTTTTACAACATAGTGAAACGAAAGTTGTAGTATTAAAATTGATAAAATTAAAGCATTTATGCCAAAATTAGACTTCTCTGATTACGACTCTAAAGGATTTTACGACGAAATGTTTGATGAAAACAACGTCGTTAGACCCAACTACAAACGCTTTTTGGACAGACTCCAAAACATGAGTCGTAAGAAATTAACCAATTTACAACATGCTACCGATAGAGCGCAACTCTCTTTGGGGATGACCTTTAACGTTTATAGCGACGATCAGGGGGTGGAGCGGATTATGCATTTGGATATCATTCCAAGAATTATTGATAATAAAGAATGGCAACATTTAGAGAAAGGCTTGCAGCAACGTATAAAAGCGTTGAACTTGTTTATCCAGGATATTTACAACGACCAAAAAGTATTGAAGGATAAGCTCATTCCTCAGGAAATGATATTTTCAAGCATCTCCTACTTAAAAGAACTGCAAGGATTTAAACCACCAAAAAATATTTGGTGCCATATTACAGGATCTGACTTGATAAAAGGAGGAGACGGACAATATTATGTCCTCGAAGATAATCTGCGTTGTCCATCTGGCGTGTCCTATATGTTGGAAAACCGAGAAATTTTGAAACGTACATTTCCGGAATTATTCGAAAGTCTGGATGTCAAACCAGTTTATAATTACACGCATATTTTAAGAGATACACTGGAGTCACTTACGGAGGTGGATCAACCAACAATTGCCGTTTTAACACCGGGAATTTATAATTCGGCCTATTTTGAACATTCTTACTTGGCGCAACAAATGGGAGCAGAGTTGGTAGAGGGACGTGATTTGGTTGTCAAAAATGATATTGTGTATATGATTACCACCAATGGTATACAACGGGTAGATGTGATTTACCGACGGGTGGATGATGATTTTATTGATCCCGAAGTTTTTAATAAAAAATCATTGTTAGGAACACCTGGATTATTTAGGGCTTATCTAAAGGGCAACGTCGTTTTGGTGAATGCTCCAGGAACTGGCGTGGTGGATGATAAAGCGGTTTACGCGTACATCCCAAGAATTATAAAATACTATTTGGGAGAGGAAATGATTTTACCAAACGTAAAAACCTATATCTGTGAGGAGGAAGATGACCGAAAATATGTGATGGAGAACATTCATAATCTGGTCATAAAACAAACCGATGCTTCTGGCGGCTATGGGATGCTCATTGGTCCAAAGTCTACCAAAGCAGAGCAAAAAGAATTTATTAATAAAATTAAGCAAAACCCAAGAAATTATATTGCACAGCCCATGATTAATTTATCGCGGGTGCCAACGATTACCGATGATACCATAGAAGGGCGTCATGTCGATTTAAGGCCATATGCTTTGTATGGCAATGATATTAAAATTATCCCTGGAGCATTAACCCGAGTCGCTCTAAAGAAAGGATCTATCGTTGTGAATTCTTCTCAGGGGGGTGGAAGTAAAGATACTTGGGTATTAAACAGCTAAACAGAAAAAACATGCTAGGAAGAGTTGCGAACACTATCTATTGGATGAATAGATATATAGAACGTGCCGAAAATTATGCACGCTTTATGGATGTAAATTATAATCTCTCATTAGAATTGCCGCGAAATAAAAAGGAGCAATGGAAACCACTCGTCATGATTACTGGCGATTGGGAAAAATTTGCGTCTCTGTATGATTTTGCTGAAAAGAAGAAGGTGATTTATTTTTTGGCGTTTGATGAACGTAACCCGAATTCGATACTAAGTTGTATCACCAACGCGCGAGAAAATGCACGAGCGATTAGAACCGAAATGACCAAAGAAGTTTGTGAACAAATCAATACCCTATACTATTTAGTGAAAAACGGGGTGGAAAACAAGCATCATAAAAATAAAAATCTTCGTGGGTTTTTAACTGAAATTAAAAACGGATGCCAATTGTTATATGGTATGTACGATGCCACTATCTCAAGAAATGAAGGCTGGAATTTTGGAAAGCTGGGACAAACTTTGGAACGTGCTGACAAAACATCCCGAGTTTTGGATGCGAAGTATCATTTTCTATCTGGTTCTACAAAACAAGTTGGCTCATCACTGGATTTGATACAGTGGGCAGCATTGTTGAAATCGGTAAGTGCCTATGATATGTATCGTAAAAAATACGGAAAACTAACCTCTAGGTGTATTGCAGAGTTTTTGATTTTAGACACCGAATTTCCAAGGTCTATATTGGCATGTTTGCTCAGAGCAAATAGATCATTGAATATTTTGTCTGGAGGTTCGGAAGGATTTAGTAATGTTGCTCAAAAGCAATTAGGCGTTTTAAAATCACAGTTAGAATACGTAGATATTGACGAAATTATTAGTGCCGGATTGCATGATTATCTGGATGATATTCAACTTAAGTTAAATGCGGTGTCTTCTGCTATTCACGAATCGTTTTTCGCTATAAAGTCGAATTATTAGGTAAACTTACGCAGCATTTTAGCATCAAAACAAGCGTTAATCAGAAGCACAGAAATCAATGAAATTCAAGATTATTCATCAAACCGACTACGAATTTTCTTCGGAAGTCTTTTTAGAGCCTCATTATTTGAGATTTCGTCCGAGAGCAACCTCTTTTATAGAGGTGATTGATTTTAGTATAAATATAACACCGGAGCCACAAGGCCATAAAATCACCAGAACAGAAGAAGATAATATTCTCGATTTTTGTTGGTTCGAAGGGATGACCGAAAAATTGAGTATTACCACCATGAACATTTTGGAAGTAAAACCGTATAATCCATTTAATTTTATTTTATTTCCAAATAACTTTAATACACTTCCATTTCAGTACACAGAGCTTCAGAAAAAACTATTGTATGCTGCCCTGCAAGGATGGGAGATTTCTGAAGAATTATTTAAATACGGAACTCAAATTCAAGAAGAATGTGATTTTAACACTATTCGATATTTAACGACACTTACAAAAAAATTACATGATGATTTCATAGTAGAATATAGAGAATCTGGCGCGCCATTGTCACCTGACGAAACCTTTAAACGCAAACGAGGCTCTTGTAGAGATTTATCATGGATGCAAATTCATTTAATGAGACAACAGGGTATTGCTGCACGTTTTGTAAGTGGTTATTTTTATTTTGAAATGGATACGCCAGAATTTGAACTACACGCCTGGGTTCAGGTTTTTCTACCGGGAAGCGGATGGCTGGGCTTAGATCCTAGTCACGGTATTTTAACCGGAAACACGCATTTTCCAATAGCTTCTAGCGCATATTATGAGCACACGATGCCCGTTTCGGGAGATATTAGAGGTAGCGCTACTTCTAAATTAAGTACGCAACTTTCTATAGAAAAGACCTAAAAGTTGTTTTATTCTTAAACAATTTCAAAGGAAAATCAACTACCTTTGTAACGTCATAAAAGGCTTTAAAAAAATGAAAATATTTAAGTGTGGTCACTGTAATCAACCAATATTTTTTGAGAATTTCGCCTGTGAAAGTTGCGGACATTTAACGGGTTACAGAGATAGCAACCGTAAAATGTTGACGTTTGCTCCAAATGCAAAGCGACTGATTGCTGATCGTGATCAAAAGGAATACAAATACTGCAAAAACATAGAATTTAATGCTTGTAACTGGGTGATGAAAAAAAATAGTCCTGAAGATTATTGTAATGCCTGTTTACTAAATAGAACCATCCCAAATCTTGCCGATGAGAATAACTTTGAAAAATGGCAAAAATTAGAAGTAGCGAAACATCGATTAATCTACCAGCTTCAAAAAATAGGACTACCCATCCCAACTAAAATGCGAAATCCAAACGGTTTATGCTTTGATTTTGTAGCACAACAAAATAATCCCAGTTTAATGACCGGTCACGCCGATGGTGTGATTACTATTTTATTACGAGAAGCAGATTCTACTTTGAGGGAAAAAATGCGCAAGCAATTTTTAGAGCCTTATCGTACCTTGATCGGTCATCTAAGACATGAAGTCGGTCATTATTTTTGGGATCAATTGGTTTATAAAAATCCGGATACGCTAGCCACATTTAGAGATATTTTTGGCGATGAACGGATTAATTATGACGAAGCCTTGAAACTCTATTACAAAATAGGAGCTCCAAGCAAATGGGAAGCGTCCTTTATTAGTAAATATGCCACCTCTCACGCTTGGGAAGATTGGGCAGAAACGTGGGCCCATTATCTTCATATTATGGATATGGTAGAAACCGCTTACTTTTTTGGAATAACGGTCAAGCCCATTAAAAAAAATAAAGAATTGAAAGTAAAAGCGTCTTTTGATCCTTATAACGAAAAAGATTTTAATGTCATTATTAAAACCTGTAGACCCTTGTCCGTGGCAATAAATAGTATCAATCGTGCGATGGGATCTTCAGACTTGTATCCTTTTGTGATCACAACTCCAGTGGTTGATAAATTGAAGTTTATACATCAAATGTTGTTGAATAAGCGATCCTAGTGCGTCGGGATCAAAGTAGGCCGTATAAGGTGTTAGGTATTTAGTTCCCGACGTACTAGGATGTTCAATCTACGCTGAGCATTTAAAAAAATTTTACCTGTAGTTTTTGGGCAACATTTTAAAAACCTCAAAGAGCAACCTCAATGAAGAAAGCCAGTAGCAAGAGGCAGAAACAACAATAACCTTTGAAATAAATCTTAATCTATTTAAGAAATCTATTCCTAACCCCCTGATTCGCATGAAAATTTAATAAAGAATGAAAATGAGATTAATTACAGGATTAATAATTTTGTCTTTCGCTTGCCTTAGCTGCAACTCTAAAGACTCAAAGTCACCCAAAAAATCAACACCAACCAGCCAACCTAATCCCTCTAAAACCGGGAAGCCACTTATCCAGATAGATCGACTATTGTCGAATGAGGGATTCATAAATATTCCGCTGAATATCGTTGAGCAGCGCAATGAGGATGGATACCTCATAAATAGAATACAGGCAATGTCTAAAAATGATACCCTTGAACTAATCGTAAGCCTAAAAGAAGGAGTACCCGCTGGAATTGTAGATGAAAAAAGCAGCATTCTGGAGGAAGGAATTATCTTCGAATCTACTGGGCCAAAAAGTGATCGACTATTAACGGCTCTGGCTCAGAAATATCAAATAAATTCCGAGAAATTGACGATGAAACCCAAACAGACATTCACTTGCGTAAACTTAAACAGAACAGCGGTTGACTATCAGTCTGGAACACCAAAATTTAAAATACTCTTGCGAAGAGAAAGAGTTTTGGCAGAATTATACGTAAATTTTGATTTTAAAAAGTCAACTATTTCTTTAAACGAAAAAGACCCAAAATTTAGAGATGCGCTGCTAGAAATATTGAAAAAATAAACTATATTTTCTGAAGAGGCTTTTTTGTAATCACTCACAAGAATAAAAATCTCGCTGACAACTTGGTTGTATAGTCTCCGGGTTTGTAAAAAAAAGAGCCGCCTTATAATTTACTTATGAGACAGCTCCTCATAAAACTAGCTACTTGACTAAAAGTAAGATTGCTATTGAATAAATATTTTTTCTATCATTGATTTTCCATCTTGAAAATATAACTGGACAGCATACCATCCCGATGTCCAGTCGTTCGTTTGTATTTGAATATTATTACTTCCATCAAAAGCCTGGTTTAATATAACTTGCCCATTAGCACTTATGACATTTACCGTACCTTTTCTATTAAAAGCATTAGCAGCTAATTCAATTAAAAAATAATCGGTGACGGGGTTAGGAAAAATTTTCACTTTTGGTTCTTGCTGGTTCTCCATGTCTACCACAATAATTTTACTGGTGGTACTGGTTCCGTCAAAATCTGTTTGCTTCAGTCGATAATAATTTTGTCCTGAATAAGGACGTCCATCAATAAGCTGGTATGCTACCTCATATTGACTATCTCCCATGCTACTCACTTCTCCGATAGAACTAAACTCCACGCCATCTTTACTCTTTTCAATTGTAAAATAATCATTATCGTACTCTGAAGCCGTTATCCAGTCTAACTGGATTTGACTATTTTTTTGGGTTCCAGAAAAACGCTTTAGCTCGATTGGAGCAGCTACTAAGGTAGTGTTAAATCCATTCCAGTCATTACCCAACTGAAGTCCATCTACTTTTAAAGCAGGTTCAATTGGTACTATATTACCAATGATAGGATTAGGGCTAGCTAAAATAACTGAACCTATATTATCTGGAAGTAATGTACCAGTGACTGTCGTCGTTTCAATTGTTGGGGTATTCGGTTCTGTTTCCATAAATTCATCACTTATAAAAGCAGATATCATATCGTTGCCCGTGGAATTAAATTCATATTTAAAAACAACATGGTATACCGTATTTTCCTCAAATGTCTGAGTGCTACTTTGCTGGCTACTTACCGTGCTTAAAGCTGCTTTGATTTGACCTCCGTCGTTGTAAAATCCAACACCAGCAAAACCGGTATCGAACAATGTTTTTCCAAATCCCACCTGGAAATCCTCTACTGTACCTAAATTATCTATATTCTCAATTTTTACAAGAAAGGATAAATAAGCCGCTCCGAGTGGAAAGGTATTGGTATTAGCTTTACGAATAGTTCCTCCTCCGATTTGAATACATGCGACCATTTCTTCCTCATTCGTAAAAAAATAATCGTCCAGATTCATATCGTCTGTTACCACTTGAAAAGCATCGTTTCCTTCCCAGGCTGGTTGACCTTTACCATTTAGTTGTCCAGTATTGTTATAATCAAATTCTTCCTGAAATGGTGAAGTACTTTGTGAATACGCCGTTATAAAAAATAAAAATGTAAAGAAAAAAGTAAATATTAGTCTCATGTTTTTGCTTTTTATTTGTCAAGTGAAATTGGGTATAAAAGGATTGGGGGTATAAAAGAGAAGGAATAAAACCTTAGGAACGTTATTCTAAATAAATATGTTCAGTATTTATTTAAATTTCATTCCTAAGGATTTATTAAGTACTTACAATTATCTTACTGTAAGGAAATTCTTTCCGTAAATTGCTGCTCCGTATCAGTAGTTACTTGTAAAAGATAAATTCCTCTTGGTAACTCAGAAACATTTAGCTCCAGCTTATCATTTGGAAATAATTCTCTTTCCATAAAGTAAACCATCTGACCATTGCTGCTAAACAGTTTGACTTGTCCGTTGGTAGCAGTATCCGAGATATTAGTTTGGATATTCAATACTTCTACTGCAGGATTTGGAAAAGCAGTCATCGCTCCGTAAAATTCGGAACCAGTGCTTTTATCCGGTGCTTCCAATAAATCAGCGGTAGGCGCTTGCCATTGGTCAAATGTACGAGTCGCAATAATTGCATATTCTAGTCTGGACACCTCATTATTAGGATTAAAGTGCGCATGAGTCGTAAAACCTAATCCAAAAGGATCTTGAGTGATGGAGAAAGCTACGTTGATAAGATTTAAATTTAATGCCGCTTGTACATATCCAGTCAAGTGAGCAGGAATATCATCGGTATCTTCCAGTTCAATAGTTTCTCCATTCGCTTCCACAGTAACCGAATTACCTTGTAAAGAAGCCGCATACTCCTGTAGTCCTAAACTCTGTGCTAATGCGTACGCTAATTCTGCCCGAGTTACCGTTCCCTCAGCATCGAATCCATTGGAAGCGGCGGTCAACAAAGGATCATTAACTTGTTTCACATCTCGCATGGATGCACCCGTTGCCATTACTGATTCGGCGAGCAAACTTTCCATTCCACTCAACTCATTAAATTGTACCGTTCCATCGGAGTTTAAAAATTGACGAACACCTTGTCCCATCATCAGGTAATCAGCTAAATCTATTCGGGTTAATGAAGCATCAGGGAAAAAGTTTCCATTTATTCCATCCATCAATTTGCTACTGACGGCTAGTCGAACCGAAGATTCGTGTAGATTTCCAGCTACGTCTGATAAGCCAGTAGTTCCAGAAATTTCACTTTGAATAATTACTCCTTCCACCGTTTCAGGAGCAGCTACACCTTGTACCCCTTCTATACTTAGC